>Ga0187864_10002008_pt1 | contig 18389 bp, 18 predicted proteins | sample June2016WEW_11_4_FD_132985 | JGI IMG/M metagenome (GOLD analysis project Ga0187864, IMG submission 132985) | Peatland microbial communities from SPRUCE experiment site at the Marcell Experimental Forest, Minnesota, USA - June2016WEW_11_40 | ecosystem: Environmental > Terrestrial > Soil >...
CGCGTGTCCTTCGCTTGCTGGGCAGGAGAAGCACTGGCGAGGAGCGCCAAGGCCGTCAGCAATAGAACGATATAATGGCGGGAGCGTCGCCGTGTCTCTGTGGGAGTATCTTCGCTTGGAACTGCCATGATCTCCTGGGCCACCAACGATATTCTGGGATGGAGGAGAGCAATTGCCAGCCCTCCCGATTTCAGACTGGGGATACTAACAGAGCGGGCAAGCTGACGCAATGCAACAAAAGTACTACCCGAGTAATGTGGTTGTCGGTTTGCGACCTGCGTCCTTCTCACGGTTGGCGAACGAAAAACCCGCTTCGAACGTCCCGCATACATGGTACGCTTGGGCGGCCCTAAAACTCAGCTTTGTGGAACTTTACGGGAGTGCAAGGAGAATACCAAGCGGTACCCTGTAAGCTACAAAGAGCGACGACAGGTTAACGACCCCGGAATGCCAACTGAATCTAAGAGCACCGTACTCCTTTCCTGTGCCCTCTGGGTGTTAGCCTGCATACTGCCCTCAGCGCTTTCCGGCCAAGCCCCTGCAGCCGGAACAATCACTGGCCATGTGCGGGGCCCAGGCGGTGTTTCCGTGCCTGCCGTTTCGGTCCAACTGATAAATCCGCCAACCGGCGAACGCAAAGAGACATTAACAGACGAGGATGGTAATTTCAACTTCACTGGGATTCCTCCTGGCAATTACCGCTTGACTTTGTCGTTGGTCGGATTTCGGCCGGACGTGCGCGAGCCAATCCCTGTGACCGCCGATAAATCGCTCAAGATCAATTTAGCAATGGTTCTTGCCACACCCGAGAGCACTGCAACACCCCAGGGGAACCCCGGGGGAAGCCCGCCCTTAAGACGCCGCAATGGCAACCTGGCAACGCCCCCGGCAAGCGCCCGAAATCGCGGCCAAATCCCTGCTGCCTCACAGAACTCCTTCGGCGATGGCGCCGGAGGAGAAGAGGGAGTGCTCCGCATTGCGGAGAATGGCGGTGCGGAAAACGCCGGCACCGAGAACGCTGTCCCAGGCGAGACGATGCCCGAAAATCCCGACGCCTCCACGAGCGCGGCCAACTCTTTCCTGCTGGGCGGCGGGGTGGGTGATGTCGCAACCCCCGGGGAAGGCCGAGGCGGCCGGAGGGGAATGCGCGGTGGAGGCATGGGATTTGGTGGCGGTCCCGGCGGCTTTGGAGGAAGTGCAGGCAGCCCATTCGGCGCAGGAGGAGGTCCGGGCGGAGGCGGACCGGGTGGAGGGTTCGGCGGGGGTGGCGGAGGTTTTGGAGGTGGTGGGGGAGGCGCGCGTGGTTGGGGCCGCAATCGCGCCCAGGTAAACCGAGTCCGGGGCAATTTGACTGAGCAGTACACGAATTCAGGCTTCGATGCTCATCCCTACCCTCTGAACGTGCTCGAGTCGCCTCGCATCCCTTCCTACCAGGAAACCTTTGGTTTCTCTTTGGGCGGCCCGTTGGTGATTCCCAAGATTTATAACGGCAGCAACAAGACAAGCTGGTTCGCAAGCTACAACTTGCAGCGCGGCAGGACCGGTCTCGACAGCTTCTCAACCGTCCCCACCCTGGCAGAGCGCGAAGGAAATTTTTCTGGTGCAGTTCTCGCGTCCGGCCAAGACACAACGATCTATGACCCCTTAAGCAGCGCTACTGGCGCACGCACGCCTTTTCCGGATGACACGATCCCCGCGCGGCGAATCTCGGCCGCCGCGCAAGGTCTGCTGGCCTTCATTCCCATGCCCAACCTCCCCGGGCAGGTGCAGAACTTTCATTTGCAGGTTCCGCTGCCCACCGCGAATGACCGCGTGATGGGCCGCATTGGGCAGCAGATCGACTCCAAGAATAGTCTGAACGTCATGTACTACTTCAACCGCTCGAGCAGCCAGTCGGTCGCCACTTTTCCCGGCATAAAATCTCAGACCTCGAGCCGCGGCCAGAATCTGAGCGCCAGTGAATCGCATACCTTCAATTCCCGCCTCGTCAATACCCTGTCCTTGAACTTCAACCGCATGCGGACGTCCTTGCTGAACGACTTTGCCTTCCAGCAGGACATTGCCGCGCAACTTGGTATAACCGGCGTATCGATCAATCCCTTCGATTGGGCAATCCCCAGCATCGGCTTTACGAATTTCGGCGGTTTGAACGATCCGCTCGCCTCTCTCACTCGCCCGCAAACCCTCCGCGCTAACGATGTTCTGATCTGGAACCACGGCAAGCACAACATTCGCCTGGGAGGCGAGCTGCGCCGCGTCGAGCAGAACACCGAGACTGATCCCAACGCGGAGGGGACCTTCAGCTTCACCGGCTATAGCACCAGCAACTTCAACAATGGATATCCGGTCCCGGGAACAGGCTTCGACTTCGCGGATTTCCTGCTGGGCCTTCCACAGACCACCTCGGTCCGCTACGGCGTGGCGAGCAACTACCTCCGGACCTGGGTCACCACCTCTTTCATTCAGGACGATTGGCGCGCCGGCAACCACTGGACGCTCAACGGCGGCATCCGGTATGAATACTTCCAGCCCCTTAACGAAAAGTTTGGACACCTCTCCGACTTGGCCTTTGGGCCCGGCTTCACTTCGCCGGAAGTGGTTACCGGCCGCGAGCCGGGTTCCCTGCCTCCTTCTCTCATCCACAGCGACTGGCACAACTTCTCGCCCCGCCTGGGTATTGCTTACCGGCCGTGGATTCAGCGCCACCTGGTGATGCGCAGCGGCTATGGGGTTTTTTACGACGGCAGCATCTACTCGCGCATGGTGGCCAACATGCTGGACCAGCCTCCTTTCGCGCAGGCCTCCACTCTGACCACCAACCCCGAGCAAATGTTGACGCTCGAGAACGGGTTCCCCACCCTTGCCGCCAATACGATTCATAATACCTATGCGGCCGACTCCAATTTCCGCCGGCCTTACGCGCAGACTTGGAATTTCAGCCTCGAGGATGAACTTGTCCGCAACGTTGTCCTCTCGATCCAGTACATCGGCACCAAGGGAACGAAACTCGACCTACTTCTTTCGCCTGATAGCGTGAACCCCAGCGCCTCCGGCTCGCACGAAACTTCAATTCCGGGTGTCCAGCAGTTTCTTTACGAAACCTCGGGCGCGGCTTCGATTTACAACGGCCTCCAGGTCGTTTTGCGCCGGCAGTTCCACGGTGGTTTCTCGATGAGCGGCTTCTACACCTGGTCAAAGTCGATTGACGATGCGGCCAACATTGGAGGCAGCGGTCACAACGTGCCCCAGAACAGCTTCGACCTCGAGGCGGAGCGCGCCCTTTCCAACTTCAACGTCGGCCAGAAACTGGTGGTCAATCACACCTACGAATTGCCCTTTGGCGAACAGCGCCGTTTCCTGAACCGCGGCGGCTTCGGGGAGCGAATCATTGGCAATTGGCAAATCAGCGGCGTCACTACCTTGCAAACCGGCTTGCCTCTGACTGCGGCGGTGGCCGGCAACCAATCGAATAACAACGGTTCGGGCGTGTTTGCCTCCGCGCGCCCCAATGCTACCGGCCTAGCCGCCAGCCTGCCGCGCTCGGAAAGGACAACCTTGGAGTTTTTCGATACCGGGGCGTTCGCGCTGCCCGCCTCGGGTGAACTCGGCACGGCGGGACGCAACACGATTACTGGTCCGGGCTCTGTAACCTTTAATATGTCGCTGGGGCGCTTCTTCACTTTCTCGCGCGAAAAGGGCATTCGTGGACGGTTCAGCATCAACGCCAACAACCTTTTCAACCACCCGAATTACGCCGGCGTGGCGACCACGATCAACGCGCAGAATTTCGGCTGGGTGACCAGCGTAGCGGCCATGCGCTCTTTGAACGTAGCGTTGCGGTTCAACTTTTAGGCAGGTGGGCAGGTCGGCAGATCGGCAGGTCGGAAGAAGTCTATGCCCTCGCCCCCTTGGGGGAGAGGGTGTCCGTCAGCCGACGGACGGGTGAGGGGGTCAGTCCCTCACGATGTTATGTAGCCATCGGTAGGTTGCAGGAATAAGGCGACAATGATAACGAGACGATCTGGCAGACAGACGGCGAGCAAGACTAATACCACTGCCGACCTGCCCATCTGCCGATCTGCCCACCTGCCTGCCGTTCTTCTCACCATCTGCCTAACTGCCTACCTGCCCACTGCCTTTCTATCCCAGCAAAAGCCTTCCACCCCCGCGGCGACTTCCCGAAGTCCGCAACAGGCCTTCATCCTGCGCTCGCAGACCAATGAAGTGCTGGTCGACGTGCGTGTGTATGACAAAGCCGGCAAAGCGGTGACGGATTTGAAGCAACTGGATTTTCGCGTCTTCGAAGACGGAGTTCCGCAGACCATTTCTGATTTCAGCCTGGAAGACGTGGAGAAATTGGCGCAGGTCACCGGCGGTGAGGAGCGCGCGCAGGTGATTGACCTTGCGAAGCTCCCGCCCGAGGTTAATGCCGACCGGGTGCTCCAGGATCATCGCCTGCTGGTTTTCTTTTTTGACTTGAGTTCGATGCAGCCGGACGAGCTGATGCGCGCCCTGAAGGCCTCGGGCGATTTTGTTGCCCACCGCATGACGCCCGCAGACTTGATTGCCGTGGTGACCTACTCCTCCAGCCTTCGTGTGGTGCAGGACTTCACCAACAACCGCGACTCCCTCACCAAGGTCCTGCGCACCATCCTGGTCGGCGAACAATCCTCCAACTTGGCCACCCAGGGCGCGATCGGTGAAGCCGGCGGGACGGACGCCAACGGCATGGAAGTCGTCACTCAGGACGTTTCCGACGCGTTTACCCCGGATGAAACCGAGTTCAACATCTTCAACACGGACCAGAAACTGGCGGCCATTGAATCCCTGGCCACCCTGCTTCACCAGGTGCCTGGGCGCAAGAACGTGATCCACTTCTCCAGCGGCATCTCGCGCACCGGCCAGGAAAACCAGGCGCAGTTGCGGGCCACCGTGGACGCTGCGAATCAAGCCGATGTGTCGCTTTACACCATGGACGCGCGCGGCCTGCTGGCCCTGCCTCCGGGCGGTGACGCCTCCTCGTCCAGCCCATCCGGCACGGCTATCTATTCCGGTTCAGCCCACGCCTCGCAGGTTTCCTCCTTGCAGGGAAGCCGTGAGACGCTGGCCTCGCTCTCTACCGACACGGGTGGTAAGTTCTTCTACGACCTCAACGATTTCAGCCCCGCCTTCCAGGAGGTCCAAAAGGACAATTCCAGCTACTATCTGATTGGCTATTCGTCCACCAACAAGCGCTCGGACGGCCGCTTCCGGCACATTCGCGTGGAAGTGTCGCGGCCCGGGTTGAAGCTCCAAGCGCGGCCCGGCTACTTCGCTCCCAAGAACTTCCGCCAATTGACACGCGAGGATAAGGAAGTTCAGCTCCAGCAGGTGATGGATCTCGATGTGCCCTTCGTGGATCTTTCCTTTGCCATCGACACCGCCTTCTTCCTCCGCGCCGATAAGAAATACACCGTGGTCCTCGCCGCCAAGATTCCGGGCTCGCAGATCTCCTTCCTCAAGAAGTCCGGCAAGCACGAGACCGAGTTTGACTTTGCCTGGAGGTTCACCGACGCGCAGAACCACATCGCCGGGGGATTGCACGACACCCTGCCGGTGAAGATGACAGACGAGACCTTTGACGAGGTCACCAGCGGCAACCTTCTCTACGAGGGCGAAATCACCCTGCCGCCGGGAAAGTACAACCTGAAAGTCGTAGCCCGCGAGAATGAAGGCGGCAAGATCGGTACCTTCGAAACGCCCCTCGTCTTGCCGGATGTCTCCGATCAAGGGCTGAGCTTGAGTACGGTGGTGTTCTCCAATGAAGTGCGGCCCGCCGATCAACTCCCGCGCTCGAGATTTGATCGCGACCGCAACGCGCCGCTCCAGGTGGGGAATCGCACCGTGCTGCCCAGCGTTACCCGCGTGTTTCGAACTAACCAGACCCTTTCGGTCTACCTGGAGTCATACGTCGGGAAGCCACCCACGACGCCCCAGAGTGCCGCGCCACTGCCCTCCGTGGCGTTCGTCTTCCTCCGGCACGGAAGGAAGTTTGCCGAAGCCGGGCCGTTCAACGCCAAGGCGGAAAAGGGCTCAGCGCTGAAGACCACGTATTTCGCGCAGATCCCGCTGGAGAAGTTTCCAGTGGGACGCTACACCGTCCAGGTGAACGTGCTCGATCCGGCGGCAGCGCAGGTGGCCTTCACGCGCTTGCCCATGGCGGTCGTTAAGCCGCCCCCGCGCACTCCGCACGGCGGCGGGTAGATAGGTGGTGCGGGAGTCCCGCCCGCTGCTGAGGGCAGAGCCTGCCCTGAGCGGAGCGAAGGAATGCCCAAGGCGGCGCGGGCGGCGCGCCCGCGCCAAAATGCCGTACAACCAGCACCCGTTGCCCTGAATCGAAGGAGTAGGGATAAGGACATTGATCGTTGGGAGGTAAGCAAGCCATGCAAAGGACCAATAACCTTGTGCTCTTCGGCCTGATTTCTGCCGCAGCGATTTTACTCGCGATTTCGCTGCCGCGCGTGGCCCGCGCGGGCGACAGCCAGCCGAACCTGGGCGGCCGTTGGCAATTCAACAAAGACCAAAGCGACGATGCACAGCAGAAGATCACCGATGCGCAGAGCAACCAGCGCACATCCGCCAACAGCGGTGGCGGGTATCCCGGCGGCGGGACCGGGGGCGGCTATCCCGGGGGCGGCACCGGGGGCGGCTATCCGGGCGGCGGAGGTGGTTGGCCGGGCGGCGGCGGGATGGGCGGCGGCGGGATGGGCCGTGGCGGCATGGGCCGCGGTAGAGGACAACAACAGGCCAATCGCGGAAGCACGGTGAGCGCCGAGGACTGGGACCGTGTTGGGCAGACTTCGAAGCTCTTGCAAGTCGACCAGAAATCCGGCCAATTGGTGGTGACCGACGACTCCGCCCATGCTCAAACCTATTACCTGGACGGCAAGAAGCACGACGACAAGGATGACAACGGAAAGAAGATCTCCTCAACCAAAACCGAGTGGCAAGGCGATGCACTCGTGGCCGAAACCAAACTGGAACACGGCACCAAACTAACCCAGACTTTCCGGTTGAGCGACGATCGCAAACAACTCACGATCGTTTCGCGGCTCGAAAACTCTTCTCTGCAAGGACCCGTCACCGTTCGGCGCGTGTATGACGTGATGGGCCCGACCGATACACCACCCGTGCCGCAGAAATGAAACTGTAGGGGCGGCTCGCGAACCGCCCCTGCTTCCCTCAATGCCTCTCCGACGCCGAAAAGGCGCGGCTCCATGCTAACATGCTGTTCATATGAGGAAAGTGTCCGGCGTTATCATCGCAATGCTGGGGCTCGGGCTCAGCCTACGGGCGCAGGGTGTTCGCGTCATCATGCCGGCGGAGATCGGAATCAGCGAACTGAAAGGAAAACCCTTCACGGCCACGGCTCGAACTACTCTCACCGAGGTCCTTCCGGACGGAACGAAGAAGACCCGCACCGTGGAGGACCACATCGCACGCGACAGTAAAGGCCGCATCTATCAAGAGCAACACCTGCCCTGGACGGAGGACGTCAACAATCCAATCTACTACGTGAACATTTACGATCCGGCGGGGAAGCAGAGAATCCACATCGACCCGCAGAACCACAACGTCATCGTCAGGCCTATTGAACGACCCATCCATTACGATGCCTTGGAGTATCTGACGCTCAAGGCGACTCGGCCCGGAGAACACATCAAGAACGAGAAACTCGGCACGAGAGAGTTCGCGGGCGTAAATGCGTGGGGAAGACGAACCGTGCACACCTTTCCGGCAGGGATGTTCGGCAATGCGGAGAGTTTTGAATCGGTCGATGAATGCTGGTTTGAGGAGCGATTGGGAGTCGACGTGTTGCGGCGGAGAAGCGACCCGCGCTCCGGCGAGCAGGTAACTGAACTCATCAATCTGACCCGCGGGGAGCCTGATCCCACGATGTTCCAACCGCCGCCAGGGTATTCGCGAGAGGCTCCGCCAACGCGGCATTAGAAGAACCGCCGGCGATGACGAGATGCGCCTGCCTCCGCCCTACGCCAGCCTTACGGCTTCACGCCTAATTTGCGCAGGAACGTCATCATCGGGCACCAGTTCGTGAAGGCCGACTGAAACAGATTCAACCCCACAAAAGCTGTGAAGAGATACCATTTCGGGCTCGCCCAGTACCCCAAAGCGAGCGAAGCCAGCACAAAAGCGCCGGCAATCATCCGTAACATGCGATTCACGTCCATGTTGCTTGCTCCCACACTCGAAAAACTGAGTCTTGTCATTCTGAGCGAAGCGAAGCATCTCCGTAGTTCCAGTGACGGACAATTGCAGAGATTCTTCGCTTCGCTCAGAATGACAGCGGGCGCGCGCTCGTCATGCTGCTGCAGCGGTGCGCTTTTCGGCGTTCCGCGCGTGCAGGTAATACAGCACCGGCACCGCCAGGCGTGAAAGAAACGTCGAGGCAACCTCGCCCGCCATCAAGGCGATCGCGAGCCCTTGAAAAATCGGGTCGAAAAGAATGACGAAGGCCCCGACCACCACGGCGGCTGCGGTCAACAACATCGGCCGGAAACGGACGGCGCCGGCGTCCACGACCGCCTCGCCAGGGGCATGCCCTGCTGCCGGCGCAATTCGATAAAATCTACCAGAATGATGGAATTGCGCACAATTATCCCCGCACCTGCGATGAAACCGATAATCGTTGTCGCGGTCAGGAATGCGCCCATCAAGGCGTGCGCGGGGATGATGCCCACGAGCGTCAGCGGAATCGGCGCCATGATCACCAGCGGCACGCGGAACGATTGGAACCACGCCACGACGATGACGTAAATCAGCACCAGCACCACGGCGAAGGCAAATCCCAGGTCGCGGAAAACTTCGTAGGTAATCTGCCACTCGCCATCCCATTTCATGCTCACCTGGTCGGTGAGAAACGGCAAGTGCGTGGCATAGCGCTCAATCGAGTACCCGCCTGGCCCGCGCAGTTTGTCGAGCGTCTTCGAGAGGCTGAGAATTGCGTAGACTGGGCTTTCTTCTTTTCCCGCCACGTCGCCCGAAACGTACACAACGCGCTTCAAGTTTTTGTGGTAAATCGACGTCTCGATGACGCCGGTCTCAACACGGGTCAATTCACTGAGCGGCACCAGCCCGCCCGAGGCCGAAGCCACACGAATGTCGCCCAGGTCGGCCGGGCTGCCGCGTTCGGCGCGTGGGAGTTGCAGCACGATGTCGACGTCTTCCTTCTCTTCAGGCTGATGGGCCAATCCGACAACCGCGCCGCTCACGGCCAGGCGCAGCGTTTGCGTGATCTGGTCCGCGGAGACGCCTGCCAGCGCCGCTTTCACTTTATCCGTAACAAAGCGGTATTGCGTTTGAGGGGCCTCGACCGTCCAATCGACGTCGACGACTCCCGGAGTAGTTTTGAAGGCGTCGCGAATCTTCCGAGCGATGTCGATCTGTTGCGAATATTCGGGGCCGTAAACCTCCGCGACCAGGGTCTGATACACCGGCGGGCCGGGCGGAATTTCCGCAACTTTCAGTTTGGCGCCGTATTTTTCCCCGAGGGGCCCGATGGCGTCGCGCACCCGCTTCGAGATGTCGTGGCTCTGCGCGGAGCGCTCGCCTTTGGGGAGCAGGTTGACTTGAATGTCCGCCTGGTTGGCGCCTTGACGCAAGAAGTAGTGTCGCACCAGGCCGTTGAAGTTGTAAGGACCGGAGGTGCCGGCGTAGACCTGATAGTTCATGACCTCCGGCTCCTGCGCCGCGCGCCGCGCCACCTCACGCGCCACGCGGGTGGTCTGTTCGAGCGTTGTCCCTTCCGGCATATCGATGATCACCTGAAACTCGCTCTTGTTGTCGAAGGGCAGCATCTTGACGCGCACGATTTTCAGCAGCGGAAGAGTGAATACGGAGAGTAAGAGAACTACTACACCCACCAGGAATAGAGTACGTTTACGCGCATCGACGAGCAGCGGCATCATCACTTGGCGATAAACGCGCGTGGTCCAGCCTTCGCGCGCTGCTTCGGCTTCGCCGTGCCTTGCTTTGGCCTTCCCCAGCATGCGCAGTGCCGCCCAGGGAGAAATGACGAAAGCGATAAAAAGCGAGAACAGCATCGCCAGTGACGCGCCCACAGGAATGGGGCGCATGTAGGGCCCCATCAATCCGCCCACGAACGCCATGGGCAGGATGGCCGCGATGACGGCCCAGGTGGCAAGGGTGGTGGGATTCCCCACCTCATCCACCGCCTCGACCGCGACTTCCGCCAGAGGCCGTCCTTTGTTTTCCGGAAGGTGGAAATGCCGCGTGATGTTCTCCACCACCACAATGGCGTCGTCCACCAGGATGCCGATCGAGAAGATCAGCGCGAAAAGCGTGACTCGATTCAGCGTGTAACCGTAAATGAAGTAGATGAACAAGGTCAGCGCCAAGGTCACCGGCACGGCAGCCAGCACGACCATGGATGACCGCCAGCCGAGCGCCAGGGCGATGAGGAGAGTTACGGAGAGGGTGGCCAGCAATAGGTGCTGCAATAGCTCGTTGGATTTTTCCTGGGCCGTTTCGCCGTAATTCCGCGTGACGGCAACTTCCACCCCGCTCGGAATCAAGCTCCCCTTCAGCCGCTGGATTTTGTCGAGCGCGTGTTCCGCCACCACCACCGCGTTCTTGCCTTGGCGTTTGGAAACGGTGAGCGTGACGGCCGCCGACTCGCCCAGCGGCCCGGCGGATTTCACGCGGGCGCCGGCCCCCGTGCCGAAGAGCACGTAATTGGCCGGCTCTTCGGGGCCATCACGAATCTCGGCAACATCGCGCAGGTAGACTGGCCGGCCGGCGGAAACGCCCACAACCACCGCTCCCACGTCGTCGGCGTTGCGCAGGAAGTCGCCCGTCTCCACGTTGTATTCCTGATTCGCCGCGGCGAACTCGCCCGCCTGGAGGCGCTGGTTGGCGCGTTCGAGGGCGCCCATGACCGCGGCTGGCGCTACGCCGTAACCCGCCATGCGGCTGGAATCAAGCAGCACCCGCATCTGCCGGCGTTCCCCGCCGGTAATCTGCGTTTGCGACACGTCGTCGGTGCTCTTCACCTCACGATCAACTTCACCCACCACCCGCCGCAGGGTGTAGCTGTCGTACCGGTTGCTCCAGAAAGTAAGCGCCAGAATCGGAACGTCGTCGATCGAGCGCGGCTTGATGAGGGGCTTTGAGGCGCCGGGGGGAATCAGGTCGAAATGCGAGTAGAGCTTGTTGTAGAGCTTAACGATGGAGTCTTCTTCTTTTTCGCCCACCTTGAAGCGGACGATCGCCATGCTGAGCCCCGGACGCGTCGTCGAGTAGATGTATTCGACGCCGGGAATTTCCCAGATCAGCTTTTCCATCGGGGTGGTAACGCGCTGCTCCACTTCCTGGGCGCTGGAACCCGGCATCTCCACAAAGACGTCCATCATGGGAACGACGATTTGGGGCTCTTCCTCGCGCGGCGTCTTGAGCACGGCAAACGCACCCAGCAGAATCGAGAACACCATGATGAGGGGCGTGAGCTTGGAATTGATGAAGTAGTGGGCGATGCGCCCGGCGAATCCCAGCTTGCGTGCGCTCATAGGCCCTCCACGCGCGCGCCGTCGCGCAGGCGATCGGTCTGGGTGATGGCAACTTTTTCGCCCCCAGCCAGCCCGGAGAGTATCTCCACGCGGCTGCCGAAAGACTTTCCGGTTTTCACCAGGCGGTACTCGACCGTGCCCTCCGGGTTCACGACGAAAACACCTTGCAACTCTCCGTGCTCGACCACCGCGGAAGCAGGCACTGCGAGGCTTTTCCCCTCTCCAACAGGAATGCCGGCTTGGCCGTACTCACCCGATCGGCACTTACTATCGCGGGGAAGGTCGATTTTCGTTAAGAACGTGTGGCTGGCGGAATCTGCCGCCGGCACCACCTCGGCAACATTCCCCTCGAACTGGCCCGCTTCGGTTGAGACCGTGACGCTTTCGCCGATTTTGACATCTCCGAGGTAGGCCTCCGGCAGGCTCACTTCCAGACGGTACCGGGACGTGTCTTCCACCGTGAGGAGCGGCGTGCCCGGCATGACCACTGTCCCCACGTCCACGGATTTCGCGGTCACGATGCCATCCCGCGGCGAAACAATGCGCGAATAGCTGAGATAGGTTTGGGCCGAATTCTGTTGCGAGCGGGCCTGCTGCTGCCGAGCCAGGATCTGCTGTTTCTTGGCGGCCACCGCGCGCTCATTCGCCAGCGCCGCCTGGTAGTGTGCTTGCGCGCCATCGTATTCCTGGCGGCTCAGCGAATTCTTGGCCAGCAGGTTCTTGTATCGATTGAATGTGGCCTCGCCAAACTCCCGCTCAGCCGCGGCCGCCTTCAGCGCCTGGTCGGCTTCCACCTCGCCTTCAGTGGCTTCCTGCACCCCCGCCTCGGCTCCCTGCACCTGCGCCTGCGCGCTGCGGTCGTCTAGCGCGGCAAGCAATTGGCCGCGCCTGACGCGATCGCCGGCCTGCACGTGAATCTCTCGAACGGCGCCGGCCAGTTGCGCCGACAAGACCGCGGTGTTGACCGAGCGGACGACGCCCGCGGCCCGGTAAAGCGTGGGCGCGGACTCCATGCGCACGGTCTCCGTCTGTACGCCGGAAATGACTGGGCCAGACTCTTCAGGCCGCTTGACGTTTGAGCCGCAAGCGGAAATGAAGCCTGTCGCCACAACGATCAAGATAAGGGATCGGACGCTCTTTCCATTCATACGGTGTTCCATCCTTGTCACTTGTCACTCGTCACTGCCCTCGAATCCGCCGCCAGCTCTCCGGTCGCCAATTCCAGCGCCGCGTAGCCGAGGCGATAATCAAATAGGGCGTTCAGATGGTTCTTCCCGGCGCTCGAGCGCGCGGTTTCAACTTGCAGCAAATCCGTGATCGTGGCCAGGCCGGCTTCGTAGCGATTCTGAATGATGCGCAGGCTTTCTTCGGCTTCCGCCTGCGCTTGGCGAGAGACCTCGATGCGCTGTTGAGCGGTGGTCAAGTTCAGATAGGCCTCACGCACTTGCAGTTTGACGTCAGCGGCCATTTGCGCGAGTTGGGCTTGCGCCTGGTTTTGCCGATTCCGTGCGGCCGCGAGGCGCGCGTGGTTCGCCCCGCCATCGAAGATGTTGAAACTCAGGCTGACCCCAGCCGTCCAATTGTTGCCGCCCCGGGTGAGAAATGTTTGATTGTCCTCTTCCCACGAGCTGAACAGGTTCAGCTTCGGCAGGAACTCGGCGCGCGCCATGTGTTCATCGTTTGTGGCGCGCTCCGCTTCCAGCCCCGCTTCGAGATAATCGGGCCGGTTCTCGAGCGCCAGACGTTCGCGTTCGGCAAGTGCCCCGGGCTCAAGCCTCGATTCCTTGAGCCCCGATTCGATCGTGCTCGAAGCGTCCTCCGGCAGCCCCATGGCGACGTTCAAAGCGGCTTGGGCAAGATCGACGGCATTCTTAGCCTGCAGCAAATCCTCCTGCGTTTGGGCCAGATGCACTCGCGCGCTCAGCAGGTCGGAAGGGACCGCCTGGCCCTGCTCCTGCCGCGCCTGGGCTCGCTCCAAGTCGGATTGCGCCGCCTTGACCGCCGCTTCCGCCACCCGCACGTTCTCCGTTGCCAGAAGCTCATTCGTGTAGGCTTTCACAACACCGAAGATGACCTCTTGCCGGGTTCGCCGGCCGGCCTCGCCCGCCCCTTGGGCGTTCAGTTTTGCGTCTTTGATGCGGCGGCCCGTCTGGCCCGCATCGTACAACGGCAGGGCAGCGGAAAACTGCGTATGGAAAATGTCGAGGGGCGGAGGGGTATTGAGAAAGTTCACGGCAAAATCGTTCGCGTTGAACTGCCGCTCCGTGAGCAATCCGCCGAAGACGTAAACGGGGTTGTTGCCCCGTGTAAAGCCTTCGGAAAAATCCAGGCGCGGGAACCGCACCGCCCTGGCTTCGGCGATTCCCTCGTGCACGGCCCGCTCATAGGCAACCGAGGCCTTCACGGTGGGGTTCTTTTCCAGCGCCACGCGTACGGCCTCTTGGAGCGAAAGTTCCTGCGTGGCCGGCGCCTGGGCGGAAAGGCTCGCCACGGACAGTACGGTCGCGAGCAAGGCGCTGATCGCGGCGCCCCACGGCCGCTCGCACCGCGACGAATCAGCCGCATACGCCCCCCGCCAACTGCTTTTCCATATTCGAGATTTCACAGGCATTTGTCTGACCTCACACCCCTAAATGCAATTCCACCTGATAGGTAACAGGAAAATCGCTCGGTGGGGCGGCAAAGAAGGTGTGGAAGGGGAAGAAGATCTCACGCCAGGGCTCTAGGGCGCAAAGAATCGCGAAGTGGGAGTTCATGCTTTTCTTTGCGACCTTTGCGGGCTTTGCGGCTTTGCGTGAAACTGCCGAGATTCTTCGCTGCGCTCAGAATGACAATGTTCAAGGATTCTTCCGCAGCTTCTAGTGTTTGGTCTTTGACTTTGGCGGTGTCTTTTGCGGTGGGCTTTGAGTACCTAAGATGATCTTTTCTGCCTTAACCAGAGTGGTGGTAGCGGCCAATTCCTGTTCCTCGGGATGGTCGGCTACGTATTTGATAAACGTATCGACAAGGGTTCTCCGATAAGTCAGGTTTGCCGGAACGGGATGATAGTGCTGGCCGTGGGCAGCTTCCAGTCGCGCGTCATACATGCCGTCAATGTAGGATTGACAACGGACAACCCCGGAGATTTGCTCTAACGAGAGTGAATAGGTCTTGTCATTCTCCAGCGGCTCGCCGTTGTTGACGGTTAGGGCGGTTTGGCAGTCCTTGGCAAGCTCACCCGCTGAGTAGAAAACCGGCCGGTCACCGTGTTTGAGTTGTACCTGTGATTTTGCCAGAAACGGAAGGCTGAATAGCAGAACGAGACTTAAAGGGCGGAATCGCATTTTAATTACCCCCGGGCGTGACTCGCCGGGATTATACAACCCCCCTCGCCGGTTTTCCATTACACACTTAGGTTATGTTATCCGCAGTATGTCCGCAGTACGTCGGGACTCCGGTTTATCCCGGCGCTCTACCGACACCGTTTCATCCTCCCCCCTGTCCCCTTCCCCACCGCGCCGTGGTAGAATACCGTGTATTCGATGGTGTTAGGAGTGCATCATGGCAACGATTCCGGTAGTGACGGTGCGCTTGGAGCCCGAACTGCGCGAGCGGCTTGACCGGTTGGCGAAAGCGCAGCGCCGCAGCCGTTCCTATGTGGCCACCGAAGCCATTCGTGAGTACCTGAAAGTGAACGAGTGGCAGATACTGGAAACACGGAAAGCGTTGGCGGAAGCCGACCGGGGCGAGTTTGCCTCACCGGAAGACGTCCGCCGCGTCGTGAAGAAGTGGACGAGCCCGAAGCGGAGGGGCCGTGCCCGATAGGCCGCTCGGGATCCGCTGGCTAAAGCGTGCTCTCGCCAACCTGGATGCCGAGGCGGCCTTCATCGCCCTCGATAATCCCGCCGCCGCTGCCCGCCTCGTCGACACCATCGCGCGGACCGTCGAACTGCTCGCTCAGCATCCCGGCCTTGGCCGTCCCGGGCGCCTCGAGGGCACTCGCGAGTTGGTTGTCGCCAATACCCCTTGCCTGGTCCCCTACCGCGTGCGCAATAATGTTGTCGAGATCCTCCGCGTGTTCCATGGCGCCCGCAAGTGGCCGCAAAAATTCTGACCGCCCTTGGCATCCAGAGCCCCGACTGCAGCCCGAGAAACGATGCCTGGAACATGTGAAAAAATTGAATTTGGACCCCTTATCAACCGTGTAACTTATTGAAAATGCGTAGTGCTGAAATCGGTAAAACCAATTTTTTCACATGTTCCTGACACCCTTTTCTCTCTTGGGTAAAAGACTTCTTTTTCGACCGCCGGTGAACTGGTATGATGTGTTCATGAGCAGAGATACCGAAGCACTGCTGGACGCCTTCGAACATCTCCCCGTGGAAGAGAAGCGCGCCTTTACGCACGAGGTGCTGCGCCGTTCCCTGCCTTTCGATTCCGGACCCTTGGAAGACGAGGAAATCGGCGCTGCCTCCGCCGCACTGTTCGAGTCCCTGGAGGAATCGGATGGCCACCCCGCGCCGCGGTGAGGTCTGGCTGATCGATTTCGGTATGGTGGGGAAAACTCGTCCCGCCCTGGTAGTCAGCGTGGCCTTTGGAGATCAAGACCGCGCACTCATTACCGTCATTCCGCACACCACCAGCCTGCGCGGTTCGGCCTTTGAAGTAGCCGTACCTGTTTTCTTTCTGAAGCCCGGCGCTTTTCTCGTTCAGGGTGTAACGACGTTTCCCACGGTTCGCGCTCTCCACCGCCTCGGAGCGCTTCCACCCGAAGCTTTTGCCAAAGTTTTTGATGGATTATTGCGCTGGCTGGGAAAACCACAGGAATCGAAAGAAAAGGGTACCTGGGAAGGTGTGAAATAATCACTAAGTCCTGTCATTCTGAGCGAAGCGAAGAATCTGCGTTTGTTTGTTTTCAAAAAGATAAAAGCGGATTCTTCGCTTCGCTCAGAATGACGGACGATTTCTTCACAGCTTCCTGGACACCGTTTCTCCCTTCGGCGCGACGGCCCCGCGTTTTGAGCTACTCGGTAAACGGCACCCACGCGATATGCTCGTACTCCGTTCCGTTAGCACGTTTCGCGTGCTCATTGACCATTAACCACGTTTTGCCGGTGTCGGTATCAATCAGGAAGGTATGTTTCGCCGCAATGCCCGACGTGAAAAGCTGAAAACGAGCCCGCGTCGGGTTCTCAAGCTGTGGGAGCCCGACAACCGGGGTATCCCACCACGACACCACGCTGTCATCGGCAGCGTCTACGGATAGTTGAGCGACGCGTCCGGTGAATCGGTCAAGCCGGAACGTCCACCGGGCCGCGATTTGAGATTGAACGATTTCAAATCTGGCGTTCGGAGGCGCGCTTGTCCGGTCGTGAGGTTCCGGTATCTCCTGCGCCAGAAGCGTTCCCCCGAAAATGAGCACAACCAAAGTAGCCAAGGCAAGATGCTTCATATGGATTCCTCTGTCCGATTGAGTTGATTTGCGGAGAGCATTAGCCTATCCTCACCGGGCATAGAAAACAGCAACAGGGACACGAGCCCGGCACCGTGGTAATTCTGCTCGTGGGATTCTACAAACCTATGCGTGGTCAATCAACAGGTATTCTTCCGCGCCTACATCCCCCGACGGTTCTATTGAACCGAGGGGGATTAGATGATGAATTTCCTGCCCTCAATTCTCAAGGAGGTAGTATGGCTAATTCTAATGCATCAAAATACGGTTTTTGTCGTGAAAACAGAAATCCTTTGACAGGGTACCACATCAGGAAACTTGGACCATTAGGTAGGGCAGACCAGCTAGTGGATACCTTGGCTTTATGTGGAAGCCGTGTGGAATACGACCTCAAAACGGAAATCACACAATCTGCCTTGGGGACCGAGGCATGGCGCATCTGTCCCGCGTGCAAAGAGGAATACCGCGCTTACCACAGTTTTGGGAGCACGGAAGGGTTTTGAAGGTGGACATTGACACGTTGTGTGTGTTGTATGATCGGCTAATTTCAGGCGGAGGTATAGTTCGCGGAGACTTTGATGCCCCCGCGCTCAAAAAGATTGTGAAGGCTAAGCCAGGGCCGAAACCGCGTTGCACTTAGGAGCATCATCATGGGAAAAAGGGTGTCAGGTACGCCTTTCCTCAGGGTTTCTGGCATGTCTCCGCTTCTCACCCTCGCAGGTGGCGCATACGTGCCGACGGTAGTTGTCGGCATGTGTGCACCCTTTGGGGTCGTAGGAGTATGCCACGCCACGATTTGCATGCCGTGGGCATTTATAACGGCCCTGTGGCACGTCGAGGACCTGACAATGGGCGCAGATCACGATTTCGCGTCTTCCAGTCGGCTGATTCGCTTTTCGTGAATCTCCGCCACGTGCAGCAGCCGGGCCGTTCCTTCAGCAATGTCATTGACCAAGACTTTCATATCGGAAAGGTCCTTGGTCAGCAACTCGACGGTCTGCGTAAGGGCTTCGTGGCGCTGGGTCAACCGCTCCAGCCGTTCGTCAATATCCATGTTTGTCTCCGCGCTTTGTCACTTCCCTAAGCTTACTGCACGCCCTGCCATCTCAGCAAGACTTCAGGCTGTTGGGTAGTGGTGCAGTTTGATCTTGTAGCGGCGAGTTTACCTCGCCAAGTGGCGGCGTAAAGCCGCCTCTACATTAAACTGCACCAGCGCCGGCTGTTGGCCCGTGCCTTCAACCGGGAAAACGGTGTCAGGTACGGGGATGAAAGCAGTCTGTGGCGAGCAACTCCAAAGCTGACTGAAGGTCCTGGGCGGATTGGGGATGTTTTCTAAGGATTCTCTGGGCTCGACGCAAGAAAGCGCCAGAACGTAG
>Ga0187864_10002012_pt1 | contig 18367 bp, 13 predicted proteins | sample June2016WEW_11_4_FD_132985 | JGI IMG/M metagenome (GOLD analysis project Ga0187864, IMG submission 132985) | Peatland microbial communities from SPRUCE experiment site at the Marcell Experimental Forest, Minnesota, USA - June2016WEW_11_40 | ecosystem: Environmental > Terrestrial > Soil >...
CTCGTTTTCCCTCGGTCCCGATTGGTTTGATTCCCCTGGTTTTGAGTTCTTTTTCAATGTTGTCGGCGATCCCCTGGACTTGCCTTCCGGATTTTCCGCTGCAAACGATAAAATAGTCAGCAAAGGAGGAAAAGCGGGAGACATCCAGAAGAACCAGATTGAGGGCTTTGAAACGCAACGCCTCGCCGGCGCACAGGATGGCTTTTTCCTTGCTGCTCATCTCTATTCGGAGATCTTTTCCCTTCTGTTCAGCTCCGGAGATACCCAGATCAGGCATCATTGTTCCTTGCACGTTCGGAATACGGCCTGCTGACGGCCTTTGGGTATAACCCATTTTGCGCAATATAACTCCATACATTGTCGGGGACCAGATATCGCACGGATCGCCCTTCGGCGGCAAGCTCCCTGATCCTGGTCGACGAGATATCCATCCTGGTATTTCGTAGGCTGTAGACCGAACGGAGCACCGGATGCCGGAGTTCTCGATTTTCAGGGACGATCCTATACAAGTCGGATACCCTATTGGACACAAATTGCAATATTTCATTTTCACAGCACTCGGGTCTGCAGAGCACGACAATGCCCGCCAGCCGAAAAATTTCCTTGAACTCATACCAGGTATCCATCTCAAAGAAAGCGTCGCACCCGACGAGGAAGAAAAGCTCGGCCCCGGGGTTTTCCCTGCTCAGGTGTTTGAGCGAATGCACTGTATATGATTTTCCGGGCATTCGCTGCTCGAGGTCCGAAAGCCTGAAGCGCGAATTGCCGTCAAGGGCAAGCTGGAGCATACGCCAGCGGCTTTGGAAGGAGAGAATTTTCCAGCCCGGTTTGTGGGGAGCAACAGCGACCGGCACAAAAAGCATCTCATCGAGTCCAAGTATATCCAGGGCTTCTTCGGCTGCCCTCAAATGGCCCAGATGAACGGGATCGAAAGTCCCTCCAAATATGCCCAACCGCAGTGGCATTGGCTCTGCTCCATATCAGCCGCGCAACTGGCCGTTGCCGAAGGCAATGAATTTGGTTGTCGTAAGTTCCTCGACACCCATAGGGCCGAAAGCATGGAGCCGCGAAGTGGAGATGCCGATCTCGGCCCCAAGGCCAAGCTGAAAGCCGTCATTGAATCGTGTCGAAGCATTTACCAGGACAAGGGAAGACTGTACCTGCCGGACAAACCGGTGCGCCCGTTCGAAGTTTTCCGTAACAATGGCCTCGGTATGTTGAGAGCCATATCTGGTGATGTGGAGGATAGCTTCGTCCATGTCCGGCACTACGCGCACCGCGAGAACGAGATCGAGGTACTCGGCGTACCAGTCCTCCTCGGTTGCTGCGGCGCAGTTGGGTACAAGCGCCCTGGTCCTTTCGCAGCCGCGCAGCTCAACGCCATTACGCCGAAATTCTTCGGCCATTGCGGGCAGGAAACTTTCTGCAACCGCCTCGTGAACCAACAGTGTCTCCATTGCATTGCAAGTGGCCGGCCGCTGCACTTTTGCGTTGAGGCATATATTTCGGGCCATCTCCAGGTCCGCCCCGGAATCCACGTAGACATGGCAGACTCCCTTGTAATGCTTTAAGACGGGCATCCTCGCGTGTTTGGCTACAAAGCGAATGAGATCTTCTCCGCCGCGCGGGATCATGACATCCACATATTCATCGAGGCCGAGCAGATCGAGCACTGCCTGCCGGTCGGTGGTTTCGACAAACTGGACAGCGTCTTGGGGGAGCCCGGCTTGCTCGAGCGACTCCCTTAAAATCCCTGCAAGGCGGATGTTGGAGTGGAAAGCCTCGGAGCCCCCACGCAGGATTACAGCGTTTCCGGCCTTGATGCACAGCGCAGCCGCATCCACCGTGACGTTCGGGCGTGACTCGTAGACGATTCCGATCACGCCCAGAGGAATGCGCATCCTGCCGACCCGGAGACCGTTGGGCCGGGTCCACATCCGGGTGATCTCGCCAACCGGATCGGGCAGCATCGAGACCTCTTTGAGCCCCTCGATCATTTCCTCGAGGACTTTTTCGCTTACAATGAGCCGGTCTATTTTTGCCTTTCCAAGCCCGTTGCGCTCGGCCTGTTCGACGTCTTTGCGATTGGCGGCGCAGATGGAGTCTCGCTCGAGTTCCAGGGCCGAAGCCATCTTATCGAGAGATTCCCGTTTCTGATTGCTGTTTGCCATTGCCATGAGATGAGAGGCTTCGCGGGCTTTTTTCCCCATCTCCAAGATTTGGTCCCGCATAAATTCCTCCGGTTTCGATTTAAAACTCTTTAGAGGGTCTCACTTGTGAGAACGAAATTGTCCCGGTGAATCACTTCATCGGAATGCTTGTAGCCGATAAGTTTTTCGATTTCCTCGCTGTGGCGGCCTTTTATGTTTTCGATCTCGGTCGATTTATAATTGGTGAGCCCTATGCCTATCACATTTCCGTCCTTGTCGATGCACCGCACCGGGGCGCCGACTCCGAACACGCCCCTTACTTCCCTTACGCCGATGGGGAGAAGAGAGCGGCCCCGCTTAATCAGGGCCGTTACAGCCCCATCGTCCAGGGTAAGCTCACCGGCGGGTTTGGGCAAAGTAGCAAGCCAGACTTTCTTGCCGGAGTAAGCACGTTCCCTGGGCACAAACATCGTGCCCAGTTGTTCACCGTCAAAAAGGCGCAGGAGAACATCTCTTTGCTTTCCCGCAGCGATTATCATCGCAATGCCCAAAGCAAGGCATTTGCGGGCAGCATTCACTTTGCTCAGCATTCCGCCCGTACCGGCCGAACCCGGCTCCGGAGCGGCGCAGGCCAGGATTTTGGCGTCCACCCGGTGAACCAGTGGAATCAGTTTGGCGGAATCATGAACCCGGGGGTTGCGGTCTTAGAGTCCATCAGTGTCGGTGAGGTTTATAACCAGGTCCGCCCCGACAAGGCCGGCGATAAGCGCCGAAAGGTGGTCGTTATCTCCGAACTTGATCTCTTCTACGACGACGGTGTCGTTTTCGTTGATAATTGGCATGATTCCCCAGGAGAGGAGCGTCTCGAGCGTGTTGCGCGCATTGAGATAACGGTGGCGGTGAGCGAGGTCCTCACTGGTGAGGAGCACCTGGGCCACAAGCAGATCGTACTTGTCGAAGGCGACCTCCCAGGCTTCCATCAGCGCCCCCTGGCCAACGGCCGCAGCCGCCTGCTTGTGCGGAATAGTCCGCGGGCGCTCTGTGAGACCCATTCTGTGCATGCCGGATATGACCGCGCCGGAGGATACGACGAGGATGTCCATGCGGACGCTGCGTTCACGAAGTTCCGCGATCTGATCGCTAAGCCGGTGAATCATGGCCCGGTCGAGCCCTTTAGGCCCCGTGACAACGGCGCTGCCTACCTTAATGAGAACACGCCGGCATCGGCCGAATACTTCCGCTCGCTCCTGAGAGTCGTACATAAGCTGGATCGGTTCCCCGATTGAATGTCGGAAAATTTCAAGCCGTTTAGGTGTCAAATTCCAAAGTCAATAATCATATTCCCAAAACCTGCTTTTTACAATGAGTTCAAGGAAATGAAGTCAAGGAAATTAAAAAGAAGCTCGAAAAAAGGTCAACTCGGAGAAATATCTGGAAATCTGAGGCGAGCCGGAGAAAAACCACGGACTAAATTTCCAATGCGTAGTTTTTCTCCTTGAAGAGCTTCAAACACGCATCAACCACGTCAGTGTCAAAAAGAACGTCTCGATTGATATAGATTTCCTCCAGCGATTGGTCCAAGCCGAGGGCGGGCCTGTACGGACGGTGGGAGGCCATCGCCTCTACAACATCGGCCACAGTTAGGATTCGCGCCTCCAGGAGGATGTTCTGCCCCCTGAGACCTTGCGGATATCCCGAGCCGTTCATCTTTTCGTGATGCTGGAGCACGATCTCAGCGATTGGCCATGGAAATTCTATTGTTTTCAAAATATGGTGGCCGGCCGCGGGGTGGAATTTGATCATCCCGAATTCAAAATCAGTTAATCGGCTCGGTTTGCTGAGAATCTCCGCAGGGATCTGGATTTTGCCAAGATCATGGATAAGCCCGGCCATTCGGATTCCCTCGATCCGATCCCCGTCAAGCCCCATTTCTTTGGCTATGGCGCACGCCAAACCGGCAACGCGGCGTTGATGGCCGGCCGTATAAGGATCTCTCATTTCAAGGGTCAGCGCCATTGCCCTAACGATTCCCTCCATGGTCCTTCGCAAGTGCGTGAAACTACGCGTTAATTGCCTATTGACCTGCTGGAGCTCCCAGAGTAGATTTTTTTCTCTTTCGATTCGCTCGAATTTGGCCTTTATTTCGCCCATTTCGAACGGTTTGCAAATGTAATCCGTTGCCCCGGCTTGAATGACATCGCTGTAAGAGTATTCTGAGGCAAAACTCGTCATCATGATGAAATCCAGATGGGGATAGATTTCTTTGGCTTCCTTCATCAATTGCACGCCGTCTTTTTCCCTCATTCGTATATCGGAAAGGACGAGATCGAAATGCTGCTTTTTCAAAATCTCCAGGGCTTCGGGGGCGCTTGCCGCAACTTCAGATCCGTAGCCCATTTTCAAGAGAAATTGTTGTGTAATTGTCCGGAAACCCACTTCATCGTCTACAACCAGGATCTGCTTTATATGCGGCTCAGCCATCTACTTTCTCCCCTCTCGATCCAGCACACGTCTGATAATTCTGCCCACCTCACGTATCACAAGGGGTTTCATCATCACCTCTTGAATGCCGGCTGCTCTCATATTTTGCTCCGTCACAAGCTCACTGTAACCGGTGCACAGGATTACCGGGATGTTGGGGCGGATTTGTCTCAGCTCGCCGGCAAGCTCCATTCCGGTCATTTGCGGCATGGTTTGGTCGGTGACAACCAGGTCAAACTTGTCAGGCGCCGCGCGGAACGTCTCAAGGGCGTCCACGGAGTTGGCCGTGGAAAAAACCGTATACCCGAACAGTTCCAGGGCCTGTTTTCCCAACCGGGCCAGTTCCTGCTCATCATCTACGAAAAGGATACTCTCTTTGCCCATGGGTATTCCCACCGGGCCGATGGCGGGTTGGATCTCCACCTCTTTTGCACCGACAGGAAAGAAGACGCAGAAGGTCGAGCCCGCTACCGGTTGGCTGACAACAGTGACTGCTCCCTCATGGCTCCGGACAATGCCATGGACCACGGAGAGCCCCAGGCCGGTGCCTTCCCCGACCCCTTTTGTGGTGAAGTAAGGCTCGAAGATTCTTTCCATCACCTTATCGTCCATGCCGCAACCCGTGTCGCTCACACATATCCGCACGTATGACCCCGGGAGCAGTTCCGGCGGGAGGGCCGAATCGTAGGGGCCGAAATGGACATTGGACATGCTCACATCAAGGATGCCCCCTTTTTCGCGCATGGCATGGCCCGCATTGGTGCAAAGGTTCATGAGGACCTGATGAATCTGGGTCGCATCGGCTGAAATAAGGTCTCCACCATCGGTTGCGAGATCGATCCTCTGGCGAATCTCGATAGTCGAAGGCAAAGCAGCGCGTAGCAGCTTAAGCACCTCTTTTAAAAGGATCCCGAGCTGCAGGGGCCCTCGTTCTTGTTCATGCTTGCGGCTGAAAGCCAGTATCCGCTGTACGAGGTCCTTTGCCCTTAAGGCCGCTTTGCGGATTTCTTCCACACGGTCCCGGCTTTCGTCTCTTCCAGCAGATTCAAGAAGTTCAAGCTCCGCATACCCGAGGATAATTCCCAAAATGTTATTGAAGTCGTGGGCGATCCCTCCGGCTAACGTCCCGATCGCCTCGATTTTCTGAGCATGCCGGAACTGCTTTTCAATTTCCACTTCATGGGTCACGTCCCTCAGGGTCAGAATCGTGCAGTCAGGGACGCCATCCTCTTTTTTTAAAAGAGAGTAAAGCATATCAACCCATACTGTCCGGCCATCAGGGCCTACATGCTCACGAAGGCAGCCGCGCGGGTCGCCACTTCCCAAAACGGTTTCCAACTGGCACTCTACTCCGCGCGTGCTGCAAGGTTCGCTGTAACCATGCAGGACATTGAAACAGTAACGGCCAAGGAGTTCTTCACGCTTTTGCCCCACGACGCACAGAAAATCCTTGTTGGCGTCGAGTATCTTATGGCTGCGGTCAATAACCAGTATGTCTTCATGGAGGTTAACCAGCAGCGAGCGAAAATAATGCTCTCTCTCCCGCAGCGCCTGCTCGGCTGCCTTACGCCGAGAAATATCCCGGCAGACGCAAAAAACCAGTTTTTGTCCAGCCAATTCAACACCATTGTGACTGATCTCAACATCATAGATCGTGCCGTCCTTACGGCGATGGCGCGTCTCGAAAACAGCGCCCTCGGCATCGGCAAGCCGCATTCGCTCCAGCAGGTCCTCCTGTGTCCAATTATCATCCCAATCCCATACGTGGAGCTCACTGATTTCTTCGGCGGAATATCCGAGCATCTCGGCATATCGTTGATTCGCCTCGTAAACCTTGCCGTTCTGGTCAAGGACAACGATTCCGTCTCTGGACTGCTCAAACAGGATGCGCCGCCGGATCGCCTCTTCCGCCAGCGCCTGCTCCGTCTGCTTGCGCTCGGTAATGTCGAGAATCACGCCGATCAGCCCGAGGACACGGCCATCGGCGTCCGTGAATGTGGCCTTATGGAAGGCTACGTCATGCAAGGCTCCACAGGCGTCTTTAACCTGCGAGTCGTAAATTTGTGTACCTGGGTTCTGCAGAAGTTCGGCGTCCTTCGCATGATATACCTCCGCCAGTTCCCGCGGGCTGATGTCGAACGCGCTCTTGCCAATCAGTTGATCGCGCGTCTTGCCGAAAAACTCCTCAAAAGCCCTGTTGAATCCGAGATACCCTCCCTGGATGTCCTTGTAGAAGACCGGCGCCGGGATAGCGTTGAGGAGTGTTGCCAGAAAGGCCTTGTTTTCCCTCAGCAAATCCTCCGTCCGCTTGCGCTCGGTAATGTCCACCACGGTACCTTCATAATAGGTCATGCCACGGCCATCATCGAACTTCTTGCCTGCGTTGATCGTAATCCAGATTTTGGCGCCGTCCCGGCGGCGAAACTGCACTTCAAATCCGGCCACACCTCCTTGTTCGTCCAATTGGCGCTTGAATTCGGCTCGGTGCTCCGGGTCGGCGTAGAGTTGGCTTGCTATGTCCGCCACTCCCGCGATTAACTCCTCCGGGGACCCGTAACCGCATATGCGCGCAAGGGAAGGGTTGGCCAGGATGAATCGCCCGTCTTCCGTGGTCTGAAACATACCTTCGGCGGCATTTTCGAAAATAGAGCGGTAACGTTGTTCCGCCGACTGCAAATGTGTAAACAGCATTGCGCCCTGGAGTGCCGCTGCGGCGGTGCTGACAAGGATATTCAAGCCCTTTACCTGCCCCAGCGTGAAGGTGTGGCGTCTTGTGGCATTGGCGTTCAGGACCCCGATAAGCTTGCCTCCCGCAAGCATCGGCATCGAAATGGCGGAGACGATGTCAGTGCGAGGGTGAATGGGGGCAAAGCGCGGATCGTTGACCTCGCCATCCAGCCTGACCGGTTCGTGGCGCCGGGCCACCCACCCGGCGATTCCCTTACCGAAGGGGACACGTTTGCCCAGGAGTTCATCGCGCCGCTTGCCCAGCGCAGCGGCCACATAGAGCTCATCGCCATCGTCCGTGGGCAGCATGAGGGATACCTCGTCGGCATCCAATTGCTTGAGCGCGGCGTCAGCGGCCTTATGCACAAGGGTGTCGAGTTCCAGGGAATACGCTATGGTCTGGCCCAGCTCGAAAACAGCCAGAGTCTCCCGCAACTGCACGTTCTCCATCCTGAGCCTGCGCACCTCCGCCGCGCGAGCCAGCACCGGCAGAAGGGCATGCAGTTTGAACGGCTTGAGGACATAATCGAGCGCCCCGATCTTCATGGCTTCCACGGCCGTTTTCACCGTCCCCTGACCGGTCATGAGGATGCCGGCCAGATGTGGGTCGATTTCGAGCGCCGCCCGCAGCACCGCGACCCCGTCCATGTCCGGCATCATCAAATCTGTCAGGAGCAGTTCAAAATTCCGGGTTTCGAGCGCCTTCAGGGCATCCTTGCCCGACGTGAAGGCGGCCGTCTCGTAACCCTGCGCCGTAAGGGAGGAGCACAAGGCGTTGGCCAACTCGACTTCATCGTCCACGATGAGCACGCGGCCCAGCTTCTGCTTTGTCATGTCAATCGTCCCCGTTCAGGATCGTTCCGTTCACCATGCTTTGCCTGGATAGCACGACGCGAACAGTTGTCCCCTTGCCGAGTTCGCTGGCGATCTTCAACTTTCCGCCATGCTCTTTTGCTATGCGCCGGCACAATGGCAGTCCCAGCCCCGTTCCCTTGCCGTCGGGCTTCGTTGTAAAAAAGGGCTCGAAGACCCTTGGCAAGTCCTCCGGCGCAATGCCGACACCGGTGTCGATGATTTCGACCGTCACGTTGTCAGCGGCGCTCACACGGATGGTCAGCGTACCGCCCTGAGGCATGGCGTCGCCGGCGTTGGTGATAAGGTTAAGGAAAAGCTGGCGCAAGTGCTGGCGGTCGGCCTGGATGATCGGCGGCTCATCTGCGAATTCGCGCACGACCGCAATGCGGAGCTTGCGAAGGTGGTAATGAATAAGCTCCAGGGTTTTATTTATTTCCTCGCGCACGTCGATGGTGGAAATCTGCTGGTGGCTCCGGCGGCTGAACTGCAGCAGGTTGGCCACAAGGTTGGCCATCCGGTCGACCTCCTCCTCGACGACCTTGAGTACCTGGCGCCGGGGCTCGTCCGGACCGGTCTGGCCCAGCATCGACTCGACGTGCAGGCTCACGGTAGCCAGAGGGTTGTTGAGTTCGTGGGCGATGCTCGCAGCAAGCTCGCCCATCGTGGCTAACTTTGCCGACTGCCAAAGCTGCCTGGACATGGTGCGGAGTTCTTCGTTCTTTGCCCGTAGCGCATCTTCCGCCTGCTTTCGCTCGGTAATGTCGAGACCGTAAATGTTGGTGTAGCCTTCAGCATCGAATGGGGTGAGCACTACGGAAAAAAGTCTTCTGCCGAGATCCATTTCGTATTGCGTGGACCGCTTTTCCGTCATGGTCTGTCCGATCAACACGAGTAAAGCATCCGGCGCCGGTCTGCCGACCTCGCACGCCCAGCCTGGCAGTGCGGCCGCCGCGGGATTACGGTAAAGCACGCTTCCGTCGCCCGACACTCGCACCACAGGGCTGGGGTTTTCCTCGGGGAATCTTCCCAGCCACTCCGCCCGATCGAGCGCCACGCGAAGCGCTTCCTCGGCACGATGTTTAGGAAGCGCCCCGGCAAGATATCCAGCCTCCCTCTCCCATAACGAAATGACCTCCGGCGAAAACATTCCCTTGCGCCGGTCGTTCAATTGAATCAGGCCCAGGCACTCCGGCCCCACGTACAACGGGATCAGGGCCACCGATTCGTATCCCTCGCCGTTACAGCCATTGCGCATCCGTGTCTGCCGGTCGGCGTCGCCGGTGGTAGCCAAAAGCAGGGTTGTGCTGTTGGTCCAAAAACTTCCTGCCGGCGAGAAAAAAGGCATGGATGGATCAACCCGCCCACAGATTACGTTTCCACACATGCATTCGATATAAGGATCGCCGCTGCTGTCACGAATGATGTCACCGGCTGCATCCCGGGCGCAAAGAGAATTTTCCAGCTCAACGAACTCCCGTGGAAAGCCTCTCGCTTCATGGTAGGGATAATCGTCCCCTTCTTGCAGTCGGATGCCGACGGCCTCGCAACCTGACTGTTGCTGGAAGAACTTGGCGGCGGCATGGGCCAGGTCTGCTGTCCCGATGCTTTGGTTCGCAAACCTCAGAAGCTCGATTGTTGCCTCGCGCTCTTGCTCGGCGCGCTTGCGCTCGGTAACGTCGCGCACTACCGATACCGCGCCGATGATATTGCCTCCGGCATCGCGCACCGGAGATGAGTTGACCTGGCGGTATCGCAGTTCGCCGCTGCCAGGAGTGCGGACAATCTCATCCTCGCCGTGGACAACCTCTCCCGCGAGAGATCGAAGCGGCGGCATCTCTTGGACCGGCCGCGGGCTGCCGTCCCCGCGATATACTTCGAGGCTCGCGGCTAGTTTCTCAACCTCGGTCTCAGCCTCGACGCCGGGACCAAACTCACGAACCGCCGACGAATTCACAAGAGTGAACTTCCTATTTGTGTCCGCAAACCAGATTTCATCGGTTGTGCCGTTGACCAGCGCCAACAGCCGCTCCTTCTCCGCCTGAACCTTGGCCGCCAATACCAGGGCTTCCTCCTCGGCCTTCTTGCGTTCGGTGACATCCCGCACCACACTGATCAGAACCTCTGCGCCGTCGATAACCGCGCTTCGCGAGCCGACCTCCACGGGGAAGGCGCCGCCGTCGCGGCGCCGGTGGACGCTCTCAAAGAGGACGCCCTGCGAGTCTGCCTCGGCAATCTCATCTGCGGTCAGTTCTTTTGCCCCCGGCGCACGCAGATCCTGGATCGTCAGCTTCAGCAACTCATCGCGTTCATAGCCGTACGCCGCGCAAGCGGCGGCGTTGGCCTCCAGAATGCGGCCGTCATTACGCCGCCTGAACAGTATGATGTCCCGACTGTAGGCGGCCAACAGCTCGTACTTACACAGCGCCTCAGCTTCCTTTGCCCGTACTTGAGCACGATGTATCACCGCCGGGAGATAGGAGACAATCGTGCAGCTCGTGGAAAACACAATCAGGCTCAGCAAATCGGCAGGTTCGGAGATGCTGAGGGACCCAACCGGCTCAAGCACGAGAAGCGAAGCCAAAATGGCGGAAAGGACCGTCGCCAGTATGCCGGCGGAAAATCCACCGATGAGAGCAGCGGTCATCACAGCGGGATAGAATGTCACGAAAGGAGCGCGTGTCCCAAAAGTCCCCCAAAAAACCACCCGCACAGCAGCAGCGGCAAGAACGATGAGTATGGCCGCGAGATAGGACAGCAACGCCGAACGAGACATTCTATCCCACACCGTATGTGTGCTCCTTTCTGTATGGCGGCAATTGAACCGGAGTCGCAGCCGGCGCGTTGTATGGTGAATACGCCGCCTGAGTGAGCCTTTTGTTATGAACTCCCCCGGTTATTCCAAATCAAAATCCCGTTAGCCAATCCCGTTAGCTCCAGTGGTTTCCAAGGAGAGGACAGCCCTCACGAACGCCCTGCCGCCTTCTTTTGTAATATACGCCCCCAGACCACCGGCACAGGGACTTTTGGGTAAAAAAGTTCTACTCCAGGTGATCACAGTGAGAACAACTCCTTGGAAAGATGAGCCAAAATAATCTTTAGCTCCTCACTCACAAAGCGTTTCAACACGGAATAGAAGACTGCCGGTTTCCTGACCTCAGGTTAAATCTTTCCTGTCTTTATCGCTGCAGGGCGTCCACAGCCGTTGCGGATTTGTCGCCATGGCGGCCCCAGCACTCGATCATTTGCGCGATCCGAGATGCGAAACAACAGCGCGGGTATGCTGGTTTGCCAACCTGACTGATTTGGGGCCGGCTCTCCCGGGAATTACTCCAAATCCGCCCCGCAGAATACTGCCTCGACCCCATTTACAGCCGGAATGCGTTGTACTATTCGGAGAATGCCTTAAACGGCAATGAAGGTTTCAACAGGTCCACTTTGTACCGAAAGGATTCAATCGTTCTGCTTGTATCTGACAGAGAGTTGTTGCCGGGGAACTCGAAATGGATCATAAACTTACCGATCTGATCGACATCGAGAGATCTCAACAGGTGCTTGAGAACTTTTTGAGCGCGGTTGGAGTTCCTGCGGCGATCATCGATCTTACGGGAACAGTCCTCGTTACCTCGCCCTGGCTTAGAGTGTGCACCGATTTCCATCGGCAGAACGAGATCACTTGCAGGAGGTGCATCGATAGTGATACGGTTCTCGCCAATGATCTTTTGGAAGGGAAAACCTTTTCACTTTACCGATGTCTGAACGGGCTTACTGATGCAGCTTCCCCGATAATCATTGAAGGAAAACACCTCGCCAATGCTTTTATAGGGCAGTTCTTTATCGAAGAGCCCGACCTGGAATTTTTTCGCGCTCAAGCCAAGGAATTCGGCTTTGATGAATCGGCTTATCTGGACGCTCTGTCTAAGGTGCCGATTGTACCAAAAGAGACCCTTCCGTCGATCCTTTCATTTCTCACCTCGTTTGCCGTGATGACAGCGAATCTCGGCCTGAAGCAGTTGAGACAATTGGAAACAGAAAAGGAGTTGCGAGAGGCCCGTCTGAGACTGGAGATTCAAAACGAGGAACTCCGAGCCGGCGAGCAAGACCTTCACCATGCTCAGGCCGTCGCGCATATCGGAAGCTGGCGAATGGATGTTCAACGCAATACTTTGCATTGGTCAGACGAGACCTACCGAATGTTTGGGATTCCCAAGGGGCTGCCCCTGACCTACGAGGCATTTCTCGCCAATGTTCACCAGGATGACAGGGAAATGGTGGATCAGTCGTGGCAAGCCGCCCTTCGCGGCGCCCCTTACGATATAGAGCACCGCATCCTGGCAGGCGACACAATCAAATGGGTCCATGAACAGGCAGAGCTGGAGTTCGACGATCAAGGGGTGCTTCGCGGCGGGTTCGGGACGGTCCAGGATATTACCGAGCGCAAGCGGATGGAAAAGGAATTGCGCAAGTCGCGCGATGAACTGGAAACACGGGTTCAAGAGCGGACAGTCGAACTGATTGAAACCAACAGGCAATTAGAGGCGGAAATACACAACCGCGAGAAGATCGAGGAAATAGTCCGGGCAAGGAACCAACTGCTTCATGCCATGGCCGGCGCCGAGTCCAGGCAGGAGTATCTTGAGGTTGTTGTCAGGCAAATCCAGGAATTGAGTGGGTGCCGCTGCGTGGGGATTCGTCTTCTGAATGAAAGCGGAGCCATTCCATACGAATCATATACCGGATTCAGCAAAGAATTTTGGGAATTGGAGAACGAAATCATCCTGGGGAGGGATCCCTGTATCTGCACTCGCGTGGTAGCTGGAAAATCCGAACCCCCGGATACTCCCCATATGACCGCCAGAGGCTCCTTTCGATGCCAGGATACGGCGTCCTTTGCCGCGAGTCTTACCGACTCTGAATTGTCCCGGTACAGGGGTGTTTGCATCTCTTCGGGGTTTCAATCGGTCGCTGTAATCCCCATCCGCTACGGCGCCGGAATTTCCGGAGCTATTCACCTGGCCGATACAAGGCTGTCCATGATACCCGATCGGCTGGTTGACCTGCTCGAAGATTCCACTCTCCTGATAGGAGAGGCAATTCACAAGTTTCAGATCCGGGACCGGTTTAGGCGATCTCAGCAACTCCTTGAAAAAACCTTTGAGGGCCTTGATGACTCGGTCCTCGTAATAGACTCGAAGGACCGAACCGTTATTGCATGCAACCCTGCTCTAACCCGGGATTTTGGTTACAGCCAGGAGTACGTTACGGGACAAGATACCGAGTTTTTGCACGTGAACCGAGGCGCGTACGAGGAATTCGGAAGGCGCACGATTGCCGCGCTGGACAAAGAGGGCGTGTTTCGGACCGAGTTCCTGATGCGCCGAAAAGACGGCTCGATCTTTCCGACCGAACATATCGTGACTGACCTGGTGGATGATTCGGGGCTGCGGATTGCGGTCGTCGGGACGATCAGGGATATCACATCTCGTAAAAATGCGGAGGAAGAACTCAAGTCCTATGCAGCCAGACTGGAACAGAGCAACCAGGCTCTCCAGGAATTTGCCTCTATTGCCTCCCATGACATGAAGGAACCTCTTAACAAAGTCTTCTCTTTTGGTAACCTGCTCAGACAAAAGCATAAAGATTCGCTCGGGCAGACCGGCAACGATTATTTAAACCGGATGCTCGATGCGACTCGGCGCATGCAAGCGCTGCTCACATCTCTTTTTGAATACTCGAAGGTTACGATGAATACCGAGCCTTTTCGAGAGATTGATCTTAACGACGTCATTCATGAAGTTCTCGCTGACCTGGAATTAAGGATAATGAAGGCCGGCGGAGAGGTACGGGTCGGAGAACTGCCGGTTATTGCAGCCGACCCCACACAGATGCGGCAGCTTTTCCAGAACCTCATCGGTAATGCGCTGAAATTCCACAAACCTGCCGAGAAGCCAATGGTTCAGGTACGCTCGGTAACTGATGCCGATTCAGGATGTCAGATCATTGTAGAGGATAATGGTATCGGCTTCGATGAGCAGTATCTTGACAAGATTTTCGCCCCCTTCCACAGGCTCCACGGCAGAGGCAGCGAATACCAGGGAACGGGAATGGGCCTTGCCATCTGCAGGAAGATAGCCGAGCGGCATGGCGGGAGCATCACGGCCCGGAGCACCCAGGGTCAGGGGGCAACGTTTATTATCACGCTGCCCTCGAACAAACCTGATTAGACGTGACAAGCAAACATGGGAAGGCAGTAAAGCCTCCGACAATCCCATATCTCGCCCCCTTTCTCCTTTGTCGTCAAAAACCTGCCAACCCGCGCTCTATGCCTTTAAAGCGGAGATGCTTTCCCTGCATTCAGGCCTAACCATATCGATTGACAATCCGGCTTGTTCAGGCGACAATATCTGAAACACGTGTTCCAGTATTCCCGGAATAAGATCCCTGCGGAGTTGATCTAGAGCGTGAGGATCGGCGAGGCGCTTCTGATGGCCCCCCAAGGGCTGTTTCCGGTTGTGCAACGATAATAGACCACGGCTGTTCGAGCCAGGTTATCGGCGAGAAGCTAGAGAGAAGCAAAATAATGACAAATTCCCCTCGAGGTGGGTTCAATTCATTTCGCAAATCCGTAAGGCAGGTAGGTGCATTGCCTCGAACCACCAAGAAGAGTCCCGTTGAGGTCTGGAGACCCAAGCTCAACGATAGGGTGCAGATACCCAACGGGATCGGGATCGTGGTGGAGATCTCGGGGGACATGTATCTAATTGATCTGGAGAACCAGCTTGCAAAAGTATGGGAGCGGCTTACCTCCATCAAACTTCCGAAATAGCACCAGTATGCTTTAAACCGCACACATGGGAGATTTATCATGGAGATTCCGCATGCCTTGGTGAAAGACTTACGTTCCACCGGGTACTTTTTTGAAGAACTTAAAACTTATTCTCAATCTCCGGAAATGTACGTTACAACTTATTGTATCGATTTCGCAATTCCATACCTGGCCAGACTATCGGAATCCTACGACAAATCCGGCAAGCCCGATAGAAGCAGAATTTTGAGGCTTGCAATCAAACATTTATCAGATCCAGGCGATTACGAAGTAGTGGATTCCATTTTTGGACTCAAGAAAGTAGCTCAATCTGAGATTGACAAAACAGGTAAAGCAGCTCTTCAAGAGCAGTTCGATAAATCCAAGTCTTTGGCGAATCGCCAAAGATTGGAATCGGCGGAACTTATTATTAAGCTGCTTGTGAATATCATTAAGATGTTCAGACTGGCTGAACCGAATGCCAAGCAGAGAAAAGCCGATGGGATAGAGAACCCGGTTGGTGATGCCATAATCCAGAGCTGGGAAATTTTGGGATTGGCGGGCATTTAGAGCTGCCTTGCTTGGATTCGCGGCCGGGTCCTCGCACGGGAAGGGGGGTAGCTGAGAGAAAAAAGTGCGCCATGCCTTGCTTTTTTCGCGAAGAGGCGCTACCATACCCAAGAGATACGAGCAGTGCTGTTAAATTGAGTTGCCCCGGGAGTCGATCTTTCGCCTGATTGGAACGATTCTTAAGTAGCTCCTAAGCCGCACCAAAAAAATCAGAAAAGGATCAAAGATGGCAGAAGGTAGAGTGAAGTGGTTCAACGAGAGCAAGGGTTTTGGATTTATTGAAAGAGACGGCGGGAGTGACTTATTTGTGCATTTTTCCGCTATTGAAGGCAGCGGATTTAAGTCCCTGAGCGAAGGCGATCGGGTGAGCTTTGTCGAAGAAAAAGGCACAAAAGGCCCTCAGGCGACTAAAGTGAGAAAGCTTTAGCCTCTATAGAGAAATTTTCGTCTATTCTACGATGGAAGAAAGAGCCGGAGTAAATCTCCGGCTTTTATCTTTATAAGAGGAAGCCAAATTTGCAAGCAGCAGATTAGCATAATTCGGTTGCTCAAGGCGGAAACAGAGGAGAGCGAATATGAATATTCATGTCGGCAATTTAGCCTTCAATGTCACTGAAGATGATTTAAGATCTCTTTTCTCCAGTTTTGGAGAAGTATCTGCTGTGAACATTGTAAAGGAAAGGTCCTCAGGGCAGTCAAAAGGGTTTGGATTCGTGGAAATGCTAAACAATTCGGAAGCAGACAAAGCTATGAAAGCCCTGAACGGGACGCGGCTAAAGGACCAACTTATAAAGTTAAGTCAAGCAAAACCGCCTGCTAAACGACCGCGGCGTGGGTTTGGGTCAAGGTATTAGTGTTTGCGACACTTCTTAACAATTTGGCGACAAGCCAAGTTCTGTGGAGTTAAATAATGGCTCAAAGGTCAAAAGCCACCTTTCAGAAACGGGAAAGAGAGAAAGAGAAGCAACAGAAACAAAGGGATAAGGAAGCTCGCCGCACGGAAGCCAAGAAGGCCAAGGCTGAACGTGAACCGTTCAACGGTAATGAAGACCCGGATATTGCCGGAATTAAGCCAGGGCCACAGCCTCTGCCCGATCAATGGCAATGGGCTGCGCGGCGGGATGGCAAATAGGCTGCACTCGAATCTTATCTGCCGTAACAGATTCAATTAAAATATCCGTTATTCCAAAGAAGGCATCCCGCGAACGCCCAAAGCGGATTATAGACACATCAAGCGGATGCCTTCCGCGCTCCGCGAAGTACCTTCCGCCTAGAGGCGGTAAGTTGAATGACCAGATTATCGCAAAGTGTTAAGTACATCGTGAAGGGTGGTATATAAGTCTGTCATACGAGGATTGGTTTCGTTTCTTTTATCCTGTGAAATACTTTCCAGATCGTTTTGAAAGCTAAATATTGCAAATGTCCCCCCGGCCATCGGAACCGCGCTGTACGCTGCAGCCGGCATCCGGAGCACTTGCGGTGGAAGACGATACGCGGTCAATCACCGGGGTCTGTTCATAGCCTGCACGCAACGCGACAGGATTGAGAGCACCTCGAAGGGCTGCTCGATATAGGTGAAGGAAGGAACCCCGCGGGGTTCGATATACGCCTTGCACTCATCCTCGAAGTGTTTGTCCCCGCTAAAGGTGACAAAGACCGGTTTTTCAGGATACCTGCCCGCCAGATCGACTATAAAGTCGAACGACGGTATGCCGGTGTCCTGCGTAAGCATGAGCACTGCAACGACCGCATCGATGTTCGGGTCCTTGAGGACCGCTTCCATGCCCTCCCTGTAACCGAATTCGACCCCGCTTACGGAAGCGGCCGCCCAGATATCAACTGGATTCCTCATCCGAATAAATGGAGGGCTGAGTTCTTGAAGCCTCCCCAGGGCCTGCGGTGTAAGGTCGGGCACTTCAAGGCCCAAGCGGATGCAAAGGTCCGCCAGAGTAACCAGCATAGCGCCGGACGGGGCGAGGAAACTTATCCTTTTGCCCTTCGGCAAAGGCGCCATCGAAAGGGCCTTTCCCGCAAGGATCAGGTGGGTATAATTCCATATTCGGACAATGCCTGCCTGACGAAGCAGGCCGTCAATCAGACGGTCTTCAGCGGCCATAGCCGCTGTGTGTGCGACGGCGGCATGCCTTCCCGCCTCGGTGGCGCCGCTCTTCAAGATTATAACGGGCTTGAGTCTGGTAACTTCTCGGGCAATTTCCAGAAAGCGTCCCGGCCGCTTGATGCTTTCAAGGTACATGATAATCGCGCTCGTGTGCGGGTCTTCGGCCAGATACTCCAGGGCGTCACTTTCGTCGATATCGATCTTGTTTCCCAGGCCAAAAACCCGTGAGACACCGAAATGCTCTGCCGTCAGGATGTGCTTCATGGTATGGGTGGCAAAATTGCCTGTCTGGGCAACATAGGATACTTTGCCGGACCGGATCTTGCCGAGTGGGAAAAAAGTGGAAGTAAACCTGCGCGGCGTTGAGATATGACCAGATGTGTTGGGTCCCATGACACGGACCCCGGTCTCCTTGATGATATCGATTAGATCGTGCTGAATCCCGGCGCCGGATTCATCCACCTCAGCAAAACCTCCGGCGGAAAGTACAACCTGCCTGATTCCCTTTGCGGCGCATTCTCGAAGGGCCCCAAGGGTATCTTTTGCGGGAAGAATGATGACGGCCAGGTCGATTCCCTCAGGCAAACCGGTGATAGAAGTGTGAACTGGAAGGCCGAGAATTTCCCCACCCTTTGGATTGACCAGGAAGAGCTTGCCGGCATA
>Ga0187864_10002014_pt1 | contig 18349 bp, 14 predicted proteins | sample June2016WEW_11_4_FD_132985 | JGI IMG/M metagenome (GOLD analysis project Ga0187864, IMG submission 132985) | Peatland microbial communities from SPRUCE experiment site at the Marcell Experimental Forest, Minnesota, USA - June2016WEW_11_40 | ecosystem: Environmental > Terrestrial > Soil >...
CGTCGAGCGCCGTGTAGTGCAGGCGGATGCTCTTGGCCTTGATCGTGATGCCGCGCTCGCGCTCGAGGTCCATGGAATCGAGCACTTGCGCGGTCATCTCGCGCTGGCTGAGCGCGCCGGTCAACTCGAGCAGGCGGTCGGCCAGCGTGGATTTTCCGTGGTCGATGTGCGCGATGATGCAGAAATTCCGGATAAACCGGGGATCCATGGGCGCTCGTGGGAATCGCGGCCCGGCGAGTGTGGCGCGCCCTCGGCGCGCGCCGGCCGCGTCCTTCAAACTATCGAGTGTGCCACAGTTTCCGGCGCGCGGCCAGCGCTCCGCCGATGTTGTGAGTACCTAGAATTGTCTCGCGATACTGCCGATCACGACGCGGTTCGTGTCCTGGTCGAACAGCAACGCGGTATTCGCGTTGATCAGGTAGTAGACGAGCTTGTACGTGACGTCCGGATCGGTCCCTTCGAGAGTGGCCGTTCCCCGGCCGTTCGTGGCCGGTGTGGCAATGGTACTCGTCGTCGTGTTGAGCGGATCGTTCTTGAACGCAGCGTTGAAGTTGTCGATGTCGAGATTCCCGGTCACCGTAGTCCCGGTGATTGTGATCTCGCCTTCCGCTTCCGGCTGGTAGGAGCCCGAACTGTCGTGGAACATTCCTTGGCCGGCCAGCACAAAAGCAAAGCCTCCCGTGAGCGCGGTCGAGGAGGGAAGATTCTGCGGAAACACCAAGCCGGTAGAGACCGCCGTGGAGTCAAGCTCGATGATCACCGCCGACCCCTGGGCCGTCTGATAGGCGGCAAAATTCGGGTTCGCCGGGCACGCGCTGGCAGAGAGCGTCAAGCCGATTCTCCCCGTCGTCCCGTCTATGCCGTAGGGGCAAGAGCTAATCGTCGCATTCGCGGCGACCGTTCCCCCGTTGTTGGTATCGAGCGTCCCGCCTGTGACGTGGCCGCCTCCATCGGACGTAAAAATCCCGCCCGCGGCATACGCGTTTGTGGAAACTGTGGCGGACGTGCCGCCGCTGGTAAAGACGTAGGCGCCAGCCGCGAAGCTTGCATTCGAAAAGCCGCCGCCGCTTGCTCCGCTGAAAGCGTCGCCTGCAAGGAAAGCGTTGCTGTCAATTTCGACGAGATGGATGTGCGTGCTGTCCACCACGTAGAACGCATATTCCAGTGTTTTCGTAGTGGTGCTCGCCAGCGTGATCGTTCCCCGTCCCGTGCCGGGAAACATAGTGTCGAAGGTGTACGAGCCGTTGAGTGTCGTATCGGCGGTTGTAACGGCGCCGTTGTCGTTGACGTCGAGAATCGTGCCCGTCTGCGGAATTTGGCCGGAGCCATTGGCGGAGAAGCGTCCGGCGAACGCCATGGGCTTGAACGCCGCGTCTGTGCCGGCTGCGTTGAACACGTAGGGACCGGAAAGGACGGATGTGGAGGTCGTGAGATCGTTCAAGTTCTGCTGATCGATCGTTCCGCTGCCCGTGGCGCCGGCGTCGAAACGGATCAGCAGGCCGTGCAGGTTCGTGGTGAGCACGAACTGCCACGTCGCCGTCCCGTGGCCTGTGTTGATCGTCGCCGTTGTGCGGCCGTCGGACCCCACGACGTAAGTCCCGCTGCTGATGGGTAGCTCGACCGAAACCCCGGTAGAGAAGCTTTCGACGTCTTCGACACCACTCAGGATCTTCCCGTTGCCGTCGGCCACGAAACTTCCGGCAGCCGCCAGGAAACCCGAGGCGTCATTGCCCGTGTAGGAAAAAGTGAACGGGCCATTCAAGGAAAGGTCGGAATAGACGATTTGCACTGTCGCGGTGGCAGGCGCGGTGGCCGCTGGATCCTGAGCCGTGATTGTGACGCTGCCGCCGGGCGGTGGAGAGTCGGGAGCGGTGTAAAGCCCGCTCAGCGGGTTGATCGTGCCGACATCGACACCGGCCACTGGCGTCACGCTCCAGGTCGCGTTCGGGTCGTCCACTCCGTTCAAAGTCGCGACAAAATGGTGCGTTCCTCCGGCCGCTACCGTCGTCGTGAGTTCAGTAATCGCGAGGCCCGACCCACCTCCAATCGTGACGACGGCCGTGTTGGAAGTCACTGTCGCAGTATTCGTCGTCGAGCCTGGATTCTGCGGCGCCACCGCCGTGATGTTCACCTCGTTATTGTTCGTGCCGGGCGCTACCGCGGGAGCGGTGTAGATTCCCACCTGTACATCCGTGCTGGAGGCAACAATCGTACCTATCGTCGAGCTGCCACCCGCTGTGCCATTCACTTCCCAGGTGACCGCCGTGCTCGTGCTGGTTGAGGATCCGCTCGTCAGATTCACTGTGGCGCTGAATTCCGCGGTGCCGTTGAGAGGCACAGTAGCCGAAGTCGGCGTGATCGCAACCGATGTCACGGTGCCTGTGCCGCCGTTGTTGCCGCCGCCACCGCCGCAAGCCGAGAGGGTCAAAGCGCACGCGACAGCGAACGTGAAGAAAGATAGAGCTAGGGCTCTCTTTTCCATTTGGAAATCGTTTTCCTTAACTTTGGTCGATTGTGGGCAGACCGCCATCGTACGAATGGGATGCCACACGGCACCCCCGCGCTCCTTTGGAGGGCAGTTCCGCGGTTAGGGTTGCCAGGAATAGACCAAGACGACAGCCCTTAACAGGCACACAGGTAACGAGGTATTTTCTCTGGCCTGGGCAAAAAGTTCCAACAAATTTTGGAGATTTTGCAGCGAAAAGCCGGCGAGCAGGCTACTTGAAAGCGGCTCAAGGCCTTGGAGTCGGAGGGCGGCTGTACGCGGCGAGGACGAGTTGGGAGAGGAATTCCCCAAGTCCCCGGCCGGCGAGTTGAAATTCGCGATCGCGGGTGGCGCGATCGCGCCATCCGAGGCAGACGAGCAGCGTGACCTGGGACCATGCCTCGGCCGCGGGCCGCGCGAAACCCACATCCCGGAGCACGTTTGCGATCGCCGCCGACCTTCTTCTCTCCACGACGGCGACCCCCCGCGCGACCCGCTCGTCCCGGCGCGCCCATGCCCGGACGGCCACCTCGATGCGGATGCGGCTCGGATCTGCGGTCCTTTGCACGAGACGCGCCCATCGGGTGGCCGCGCTCGAGTCTTCATCGGGGTCCATGGAGTGGAGCTCTTCGTCTTCCCAGCTGGCCAGCACTCCTTCAAGCAGATCGATGCGGTTGCGGAAATGCCAGTAAAAGCTTCCTTTGCTGACGCCGAGGTCTCGGGCGAGAACCTCGACACGGACAGCCTCGACGCCAAGATCGGAGAGTCGGGTGAAGGCAGCTTTGATCCAGTCATCGCGATGGAGCGATGCGTGCCGAGACTTAGAGGACACCGCCATACGGTACCGTATGTGGTGGAGAGTCTATTCGAGCCGACCTGCCGAGTCAAACCCTCCGGGATCGCCTCATTGGGCGAGCGCCAGCGCAGCGGCCATGACGGCCGGCTCGTCGCCAAAGCCTGTCAGCCAGTGCACCGCCGGTTCCTTGCGGAACCATGTGATTTGCCTTTTTGCAAAGCGGCGGGTGGCCTGCTGGATCTGCTTGACGGCTGCTTGCTCGGGGAGGCGGCCTTCCAGGCGAGCGCGCAGCTCCGAGTAGCCGATAAACTGGAAGGGTTTCGCGCCCGCGGGGACGCCGCGAGCGATCAGGTTGCGGACCTCGTCGATCCAGCCCGCCTCGATCATGGAGATGACGCGCGCGTCGATTCGATCGTAGAGCGCGGCGCGCGGAGGAAGAAGTCCGATTTTCCGCACGTCGTAGCCTTCGAGGCGAGCACGGCCGTCGCGATGAATCTCGGCGACTGGTTTTCCGGCAAGGAGGCGGATTTCGATCGCGCGAATGATTTTCTGAGTATCGCGCGGAGCGATCCGGCGCGCGGCCTCGCGGTCCACGCGCGCGAGGATGTGGTGGAGGTGTTCGGCTCCGCGCACCTTGGCCCTTTGGCGAAGCCGCCCGCGAAGCTCTTCGGATCGCGTGGGCGCGTCAGCCAGCCCTTCGAGGAGTGCGCGCAAATAGAGCCCTGTGCCCGCGGTGAGGATGGGCAGCTTGCTCCGCCGGCAAAGATCATCGAGGACTTCAAGGGCGCGTCGACGATATTCGCCGGCAGTGAAGACTTCGTGCGGCTCGACGAGATCAATCAGATGGTGCGGGACGCCGCGCTGGTCGGCGGCGGGAATTTTGGCGGTACCAATATCGAAGTAACGGTAGACCTGCGTCGAATCGCAGACCAGGATTTCGCCGCCGAGCCGTTCGGCGAGCCAGATTCCGAGCGCTGATTTGCCGGAAGCGGTCGGCCCGAGAATGACGACGAGCCGAGGGAGATTCGTCATCCTGAGAATTTCCAGTACCGAAGGAGCAGAATGAGCAACAGCAGTGCGCCGAGCAAGAGGGCCCCCGCGACTTGGGTGCCGTTCAGCTTCACCGGAAGTTGTCTACTTGATCGAGCGGAATGTTGTAGACGAACCAGATTCGCAATTCGAGATAGGGCCCGTGGAACTGCGAGGGTAGCGGCTCGAAAGGATTCGAAGCGTGAATCGAGGACATCGCGGCGTTGTCCAGAGGCTCCTTCCCGGACGTTCTTTCAAGAATCGGATCGGGCGGGACGACGCTTCCATCCGGCCTGATCTTGAAGGTCGTGGCTGTGATACCCCTGTCGCCCATGTACGCTGATTCAGGCATAACGGCATACCAGTTGCGTTTCAGAGTGGCGAGGAGCCGCTGGATGTAGCTCGAGAAGTCGACCCCTTGTGTATCCGAAAGAATCTGGGCTTGGTTACCCACCCCCGCTCCGCCTCGTCCCGAAGCGCTCGGCGGGCCGTTATACACTCCGCCACGATTCCCGTGGCGAATCGCATCCTGAATCTGATCGTCAAGTTGTTTGCCGGGAGAGACCTGCGGCAACAGGAGATTGGGATGGTTCGGATTCGGCGCAGGCGGTTGGACCGGCTCGAGCCGCGAGGGAGCAGGCGGTTGGGGCAGAGCCGCGGAGGGCTGCGGCTTCGGCGCTTCCGGTAGGTCCGAAGGTGGCTTCTCCGGACTGACCGGCGATGGGATCTGCGGCTGCTCGACAGGCGGAGCGACCTTGTTCAAGGTTTTCGTATCGATGTGAAGCTTCGGGCTGGGCGGCGGGGCAGTCTTGGGAAGGTCCGGAGGCGTGTAGATCCATTGCAACTGCTTTTTCGCGAGGTCAATTTCGTGCTGCGTGGGAACGTGCGGCGGAAAGATTTTTGGGGAGAAAATGAGAAAGGCGATGACCGCAATATGAACCAGGACCGACATGACGCGCGTCAGCAGGTCCGACTTCGGGTCGCGCTTGTCTTCCGGCTCCATCAGGAGGTTCGCGTCGCCAGTAAGGAACATGTCCGGCTCGACGACCTCGCGCAGGTCGGCCGTCAACTCCGGCGTATGCTCGAATTCCAGAATCTCTTCGGGCGCGGCCGGTTCCACGTACGCCGGGACGACCACGCGCGAATCGAGGACCGCGATCGGCACGGACTGGGTGATGGGCTCAAACCGTTCGATCGGTTTGGCGGGCATGCCGCGGGGCACAAGCGTGCGGTCGACGAGGACGCCGAGCGGAAGGTGAGCGGGGATCGAAGTCCGCCCGTCGAGCGGAGGCGCATCCGACAGGCCGGAAGGCACCACGGTCCGGTCGTCCATATAGGTTTCGAGGCGGCGCGGCGGTGTCTTCGCCTCGCCGTTCTTGACGGGGCGCACATCGACCGGAACCAGGGTGCGCGGAATCATAGAATTTCCTGTGGAGTGAACGCACCTAATTGGACGCGCCGCGCGTGCTCAAGGATGCCTGCCATGACGCGGTCCGCAAGTTCGAGTGCGCGGCGCCCGGCGGGGCCGTCCACGATGGGCTGCCTGCGCGTGCGGACGGATTCAGCGAAGGCTCGCAGCTCGGCGCGGAGCGGCTCTTCGGGCGTGGTCGGCAATTTTTCGAATCCGATCTCCGGCTGTGTACTTCCTGGCCGGACGCGAATGCGCAGCGCGTCCTGGCGCGCGAAATCGAGCGAGATGTACTCGTGCTCCTGAAAAAAGCGCATCTTGCGGACCCGCTCGGTGGAGACGCGGCTAGCTGTGACGTTTGCAACGGTTCCCGTCGAAAACTCCACGCGCGCGTGGGCGATGTCGACTTTGTCGGTTATCACGGGAATGCCGATGGCTTTTAGATCGGTCACCGGGGCATCCACGAGCGAAAGCAAAATATCGAGGTCGTGGATCATCACGTCGTAGACCACGTCAATATCGAGGCTTCGCGGCATAAAGATGCCGAGGCGGTGAACTTCAAAGAACATCGGCCGCGACACGATTTTTTGCGCGGCTGCGACCGCGGGATTGAAGCGCTCGACGTGCCCAACCTGGAGGATGCGTCCGGATCGCCGCGCGGAAGCAATCAGCCGGTCTGCTTCTTCGAGCGACGCGGCCATCGGCTTTTCGACCAGCACGTCCAGGCCGGCATCGAGAAGGCGGCAGCCGATTCGCGCGTGCTCCTTCGTGGGCACGGCAAGGCTGACGGCATCGACGTGCGCTGCGGCGAGCGCGTCGAGGTCGGTGAAGACGTGCGCGCCGAATTCCGCGGCGACTTGCCGCGCGCGCTCGGCGTTCGTGTCCACAACGCCCGCGAGTTTGGCCCCTTCGAGCTCGCGCCACACGCGGACGTGGTTCCGGCCGAACTCGCCGACACCGACCACGGCCACGCGAATCGGTTTCTCGCTCATGATTTTACGTGCGCCTCGGCCCGCTCGGGCGTGAACGCCTGAATCGCAATGCGTGCATCGTCGGCGGCGCGAATCAAGGCCTCGCGGTCGAAGAGCAGCGTCCGCCCCGCATCGATCGCGAGCGCGGTGGCATGCGAGCGGCGCATCGCGTCGATCGTCTTCGGCCCGACAACGGGCACGTCGAAGCGCATGTCCTGGCGAGGCTTGCTTACCTTAACGACCACGAGCCTCTGCCCGCCGGCGATCCTCGCGGCGCGCTCGATGGTTTCATCGGTGCCTTCCATCGCCTCGATGGCCACGCAGGCGCGGTCGCGCACGACGACGGTCTGGCCGAGATCGAGGCCCGCGATCTTGTGCGCGATTTGTCTCCCGTATTCGATATCGGCGGTTTCGGCCTCGTCCGGCGCGCGACGCGTCAGGATTCCAGCGGCGGGCAGCAGAGATCCGAGGAACTTGGTGGAGTCGACGAGTTCGATGCCTTCGTCTTCGAGCACGCGCGCCACAGCGCCGATCAGGGAATCGGTGTTCTTCGACGGAAGCGTGAGAAGCAACTTCGCCAGCCGCCAATCGGGGCGGATCGAGCTGAAGATCTTGTTGTGTTTCACCTGTCCGGCCATCACGGCATGCTTCACGCCTTCCTGATGCAACAGTTCAATTCCACGGCTTAGCTCTCCCAGGCTGATCCAGTGGAATCGGCTTGCCGCGCGTTCGAGCGCGGGCGAAGCCTCCTCGCGAATCGCAAGCACGGCCATGTCGATGCCCCGGCTGCGCGCGCCCTCGAGGACGAGGAAAGGGAAATCTCCGTTTCCTGCGATAAGTCCCCAGTCCCGAGGCGTATTTTGTGCGGTTGAGGCCATGATCGTCCCTATTTCGTCAAGCCGCGTTCGCCGACCGACTCGATGAAACGGATCAATATTGAGACGTCCTCGGAATGAGAGAGGGTTCCGCGCATCTTCTCGATTGCCTGCGACGTGTTGAGCTTCGAACGGAGAAGGTACCGGTAGGCCTGCTCGATGGTCTGGATGCGCTCGGGCGAGAAGCCGCGGCGCTCCAGGCCGACCTTGTTGATGCCGTAGCAACGAGTTTCGCGCGGCCCGACGACCATCGAAAACGGCGGCACGTCCTGCGTGATGATGGTGCCCGCTCCGATATAGGAATGGCTGCCAATGTGGACGAACTGGTGCAGCAGACAAAAGGAGCTGATCGTGGCGTAGTCCTCGACGACGATGTGCCCGGCAAGCTGGGCTCCGTTGATCAGGGTGACGCGATCGCCGATGACGCAGTCGTGGCCGACGTGCGCGTAGGCCATGATCAGGCTATGGTTGCCGACGCGGGTCACGCCTCCGCCCTTGATCGTGCCGCGATGCACCGTGCAGAATTCGCGAAACTCGTTCGCATCGCCCGCTTCGAGCTTGACGCGCTGGCCCGTATAGGTCAGGTCTTGCGGGTCGCCGCCGACGATCGAAAAAGAATGGAAGTGGTTTTCGCGACCGAACGTCGATGGACCTTTTACGACCGCGTGGGGTTCAAGGACGCAGCCATCGCCCAGCTCGACCTCATCGCCGACGACGGCGCAGGCCCCGATCCGCACGCCTTTTCCCAGCCTCGCGGACGGCGAAACGATGGCCAGTGAATCGATTTCAGTCATTGCGCCTTCCCGGCGGGCTCGGCAGCGGACGGCAATTCGGTCTCAAGATCGACCATCTTGCACATCAGCGTGGCTTCGGCCGCCACTTCGCCCTGGACGGTGGCGCGGCCTTCGAGCTTGCAGAAACTGTTGCGCCAGGCGAGGACGTTCATTTCGATTCTCAATTGGTCGCCGGGAACCACGGGCCGGCGGAAGCGAGCATTGTCGATCGCGACGAAATAGAGCAGTTTTTTCTCGCGATCCGGCACTTCCTGAAGCAGCAAAAGCCCTCCCGTCTGCGCCATCGATTCGATAATCAGGACGCCGGGCATGATCGGCTTTCCCGGAAAATGGCCCTGGAAATAGCCTTCGTTGATGGAGACATTCTTAATTCCAACAATGCGCTTCCATCGTTCCATTTCTTCAATGGCGTCCACCAGAAGGAAGGGATAACGGTGCGGCAGGATTTTCTGGATCCCGTTGGTATCAAGGAGCATCGTTGACCTCAGGCGGCTCATATTTTTCGTGCGGCCGAATCAAACAATTCTATACGAATCCCCGGCAGGGGGGAATCAGCGAGTCCGCGTCCAAGGATCATCGGTCGTCCGGGGCGACCTTGCAAAATCGCGAGGTTGTGCATAGGCTCGACGGCTTGGAAGTGCAAACGAAAACCGCCGGGCAGCCCTTGCCAATGAAGGCTCTGCTGCGCGATCTGAGAAGACGCGAACGAGAAATCGTCCGGCTGCTCGGGCAGTTCGCGCGTTGCGAATCTCCGAGCTACGACAAGGCGGCCGTGGATCGTTTCGGCCGAATGGTCGCGCGCGAATGGCGCCGCCGCAGAGCACGGGTCCGCGTCTTGCGACAGAAGCTGTGCGGGAATCACGTGCGCGCGGAATTGTGGCTTGGAGATGGCCGACCGGCCCGGCAGATTCTGGTTCTCGGCCACTTGGACACGGTCTACCCGCTCGGCATGCTTGCGAAGATGCCGTTCCGCGTTTCGGGCGGACGCGCGTGGGGTCCGGGAACATTCGATATGAAGGCGGGGCTTGCGCTTGCGCTCGCCGCCGTCGACGGGCTGAAGGCTATGGAATCTCGCTTGCCCAATGGACTGCGCAAGAGGCTGGTTTTCCTCTGGACGTCGGACGAAGAGATCGGCAGCGCGACCTCACGGCGCGAGATCGAACGAGAAGCTCACCGCAGCGATGTGGTGCTCGTCCTCGAGCCGGCGTTCGGGCGCGCTGGGCAATTGAAGACGGCGCGCAAGGGGGTCGGCACCGCAGAAATCATCGTTACCGGTCGGTCCGCTCACGCCGGCATCGACCCGAGCGCGGGAATCAACGCGGTGCACGAGCTGGCATTGCAAATCGCACGGCTGAGGAGGATGAACGACCCGCGGCGAGGGATCACGGTGCAGGCAACTGTAGTCGCCGGCGGAACTACCTCCAATGTGATTCCGGACCACGCGCGAGCGGAGGTCGATCTTCGTTATACGCACTTGGCCGATGCGCAGAAACTTAATCGCAAGCTCCGCAGCCTGCGCCCGATCCTGAAAGGCGCGAGGGTGGAGGTTCGAGGCGGCGTGAACCGACCTCCGCTCGAACGCACGGCGGCCGTATGCGAACTTTTTCGCCGCGCGCAATCGTTGATGCGTGAGATGGGCTTGCCGCTCGGCGAAGCCGCCACCGGCGGCGGCTCGGACGGGAATTTTACTGCGGCTCTTGGCGTACCCACGCTCGATGGGCTTGGCGCAGTAGGAGACGGAGCGCACAGCCTGGGCGAGCACGTGGTTATCCGCTCGCTTCCGGAGCGCGCCGCGCTTCTCGCGGGACTCCTAACAACGCTCTAGTTTCCTAACGCAGGTATGCGCGCTTCAGGTAAGTGATGGTCTGTTGCTGAAGATCCTCGTAATTCAAACGGAGTGTCTCTTGCAGGGCAGATTCAGTCGAGGTTGACGTTGCGATGCGATCGAGCAGGCGGTTGATGTCGCTTACGCCCCCGGCATCGATGATGGATTCCACAACAGCCAGGGACCAGGCGTACGCGAACGCCGCCGAATTTCCGGACAGCCCCATCCACGAACCTTCCATGGAAGTCAGCGGCGGCGCCATGCCCTGGCCGGCCGCCTCGACCAACGCTCCGGCGACGGAGGTGCTACGGCGGCCCTCCATCCACTGCGCGATGCCTTCCTGAAGCCACGTGGGAGCGCGGCCGTGCGATTTTTGTCCGACGAAGCTGTGGGTCAACTCATGTTTGAGCACACGCGCGAGATCGGGCGTGACCTCATTCAGCCCCTGGACAGGGATGCGGAGGCGGCCGTCGTTGAGCGCTCCGACCCAGCCGGGCGCGCGCGTGATGTCGCCGAACGCTTGCTCCGTATATAAGATGACGGCGATCGGCTCGTGCGGCGTGTAGTCGAGCTGCGATTCGAGGTCGCGGAAATCGTCTTCGAGAGCGCGCAGGATGCCGCGGGCGAGGTCCGGAGCGGCCCCGCCGTAGTATTTCAAGTCGAAGTGGGCCGTTTCGCCTTCCCGGTAGCTCTCTTCCTCGGCTTTGTCGCGCTCGGCCTTTTCGAGAGCCTGCTCGACATCGGGATCAGGGCGCAACCGCTGAGCGCGTTTCCATTCCGCGATGGCCTGGTCCATCTTGTTGGCGCCGTAGTAGGCCCAGCCCATCAGCTTGGCCACGTCTGCCGAATCCGGCGAGACGCGCCGCGCACGTTCGAGCGGGTCGAGCGCGGTTGTGAACTGACTTTCGCGAAGATAGAGGACGGCGAGGTTCAAGAGCAGGCCGACGTTGTTTGGTGCGAAGACGAGCGCCTGGCGATACTGGTCGATGGCGGAATCGGCGTTGCCCTTGCCCAAAAGAAACTGCGCAGCGACATAGTGCGCGGCGGCGAGCTTCTCGGTCGCCGGCGCGGAGCCTGACCGCGCGTCCGACTCGAGGCGCGCCAGATACGCGTAGTCGACTGCATCGTCATGCACTGCCAGGTGCGCCACATCTTCGTACCCGGCGACCGGCTCGATTTGCGGCGCGGAAACCGGCGGCTCGGAGCCGGCACGCGACGCAGCGGAGGAGTAAGAGAAGCTGTCGTGATCGATTCGAGCGACGATCGACTTGGGAATGGAGAGTTGGCCGGCGGGCGTTTGATAGGTAACGTGATCCGCATCCTGCGTAACGTCCGCCGCCTGAATGCGGCGGCCGTTCTTGAGAACGATCGTGTCGGCCTGTGCGCACGACGACACGACGAGCACGAGCAATACCGCCGCTGGCGTTGCGGGACGCACGTCTCAATCTTACCAACCGGAACTGCGGGCTCATCTTCTTCGTGGCGAGCTGATGTTCTAAGTTGAACGCGATTTTGCTGCGACGTGGCGACTGCGCGCGGAATCTGTTTCGTTCTGGTGTCGCCGTTCCGATTGCGGCGATCATGATTCGACGCTCAGGCCCCGCCAAAGTTTTTTTGATTTGAACTTGCGTATAATCGCCTCCCGCCTTATCCTGTTGCGTCTTAAAAGTGACCTGGATCACAGAGCCAGGTGATCCGGATCACAAACCAGTCCGGTTTATGCCGGAGCGTTTTAGGGCCGCGAATCGCGCCAGCAGAGTTTGGGCGCCGATTTTGATCGCGATGCCCCTTCAGAAAATAGCAGGCATCTGTTACTAAAGCCGGGGACACCGCGTGGATTCTGAGGGTTCTCAAAAGACAGCCGGAGTTGTAGAGCAGGAGCCGCTCTTAGGGCCCGGCCATACGTTCGAAACCGTCACCGACAAGATCAGCGCCATTGTGCTGACGCGTCCCGTGACGCCCGGCTGGGTATTCGGTTTTCTCATCGCTTTTTCCCTCCTGATGTTGTTGAACCTGGTGGTCACCCTGCTGATGGTGAAGGGTGTGGGAATTTGGGGAATTCGAATTCCCACCGCCTGGGGCTTCGCCATCGTCAACTTCGTCTGGTGGATCGGTATCGGTCACGCTGGCACACTCATCTCCGCGATTCTCCTGCTGTTGCATCAGAAGTGGCGCACGTCGATTAACCGCTTTGCCGAAGCGATGACGATTTTTGCCGTGATGTGCGCCGGGATGTTTCCGCTTCTGCACATGGGGCGCCCGTGGTTGTTCTTCTATCTGATGCCATATCCCAATCCGATGTGGCTGTGGCCGCAGTTCCGCAGCCCGCTCGTCTGGGACGTCTTCGCGGTATCCACTTATTTCACGGTGTCCTTGCTCTTCTGGTTTGTCGGCCTGATTCCGGACCTGGCGACTTTGCGCGACCGCGCGAAGGGCCGCGCCGGGAAGATTATCTACGGGATGCTATCGATGGGCTGGCGCGGTTCGGCGGTTCACTGGTCCCGGTATGAGATGGCCTCGCTGTTGCTGGCGGGCCTGGCGACGCCGCTCGTCGTTTCGGTCCACACGGTCGTGAGCTTCGACTTCACGATCGCGATTATTCCGGGCTGGCATACGACGATTTTTCCGCCCTACTTCGTGGCAGGTGCGATCTATTCGGGATTTGCGATGGTGCTGACTCTGGCGATTCCCATTCGCAAGTACTACCACCTCGAAGACCTGGTGACGATGCGCCACCTGGAGACGATGGCCAAGGTGATGCTGGCGACGGGTCTGATTGTGGCGTATGGCTACTGCATCGAAGCGTTCATGGCGATCTACAGCGCGGACCACTACGAGCGGTACATGCTGATGAACCGCCTTCACGGGCCGTACGCTCCGCTGTACTGGATGTTGATTACGTGTAACATCCTCATCCCACAGTCGCTGTGGTCCCGGCGCGTGCGTAGAAGCGTTCCGCTGCTGTTCGTCGTTTCGCTCGTCGTCAATATCGGAATGTGGCTGGAGCGGTTTGTAATCGTCGTGATCAGCCTGCACCGCGATTTCGTCCCCTCGTCCTGGGCGGTCTACTACCCGACGAAATGGGACTGGGCGACGTACTTGGGCACGTTTGGGCTCTTCTTCACCCTGTTTTATCTCTTCATCCGTTTCCTGCCGATGATTTCGATCGTCGAAGTGCGATCGCTGGTGCACGAAACGGGCGAAGAGAAGCCGCATTCATAGAGAGAGCGAAAACGGGAAGCAATGGCACAGATCTTCCATCGCAGCACCAACCTGATCTCGCGGGTCAGCATCTACGGTGCTGTGCTCATCATCGGCGGACTGGGCTACGCGCTCTACACAATCGCGATGTCGCCCTGGTACACGGAGCAGAACCTGTCGCGGCAGCAGCCCGTCCCCTTCAGCCACAGGCACCACGCCGGCGAACTAGGGATCGACTGTCGCTACTGCCATACATCGGTCGAGAAGTCTTCGTTTGCCGGCTTGCCTCCGACACAGACCTGCATGACCTGCCATTCGCAGATATGGACGAACGCTTCGATGCTCGAGCCCGTCCGGGCAAGCTACCGCAACGACACTTCGCTTGCGTGGACGCGCGTGAACGCTTTGCCCGACTTTGTATACTTCGACCACAGCATCCATGTCGCGAAGGGCATCGGCTGCACCACTTGCCACGGCCAGATTGCGCAGATGCCTTTGACGTATCGCGCCGGCACGCTCTATATGTCCTGGTGCCTCGATTGTCACCGCCAGCCGGAAAAGTACGTGCGACCGAAATCCGAAGTGTTCAATCCGTTTTACGAACCGCCCTCGGGAGCGAAGCAACTCGAGATGGGGCGGAAACTGGTTAAGGAATACAAGATTCAGAGCTTGCAGCACTGCTCGACGTGTCACCGATGAAAGCGAAACGATGAACCAAGACTCCAACCCGAAGAATTCGATTGACCTGGCCGCGGCGCGCGCGAAACTCGAGCGGGAGGGCGGCAAGCGCTTTTGGAAGAGCCTTGAGGAACTGTCGGACACGCAGGAGTACCGCAATTTCCTGAAGAACGAGTTCCCCGCCAACAGCGACAAGAATTCTGACGGGATCAATCGCCGCGACGTGCTGAAACTAATGGCCGCTTCGGCCGCGATGACGGGGCTGGGTGCCTGCACGAAGCTTCCCACGGAGAAAATCGTTCCCTACGTCCGGCCGCCAGAGGAGATCATTCCCGGACGGCCGCTCTTCTACGCGACTTCTTTCGTGCAATCCGGCGTCGCCACCGGCGTGCTGGTGGAAAGCCACATGGGCCGGCCCACAAAGATCGAAGGCAATCCGGAGCACCCCGGCAGCCTCGGTAGCACGGACGTCTCGACGCAAGCGTCGATTCTGAATCTCTACGATCCCGACCGCTCGCAGGTGGTCATTTACGAAGGCCGCGTCAGCAACTGGGGCGATTTTTCCGCGGCGATGGGGGATCTGCGAACGCAACTCGCTTCCAAGGGCGCCAGCGTTCGCCTCCTGACGAAAACGCTCGCATCTCCGACGCTCGGCGCTCAGATTCGCACGTTTCTTGCGCAGTATCCCGAGGCAAAGTGGCATCAATACGAGCCTTGCACGGGCGATTCGGCACGCGAGGGCGCGCGCTTGGCGTTCGGCAGGACGGTCAACACGGTCTACCACTTCGACCAGGCCGACGTAGTTGTTTCGCTGGATGCGGACTTCCTCGTCTCGGGCCCGGGACACGTGCGTTATGCGCGGGACTTTTCTTCTCGGCGGGATTTGGCCGCTGGAGCGTCATCGAAAGTGAATCGGCTCTACGTCGTTGAAAGCATGCCAACGAGCACGGGTGTTGCGGCGGACCATCGCCTGTCCCTGCGCGCGACGGACGTGGAGGACTTCGCGCGGCAGCTCGCGGCGGCAGCAGGCGTCAGCGTGCCGGCGAGCGGCAGTGCGAGCGCAAAAGTTCCGGCCGATTGGGTCGGCGCTGTTGCGCGAGATTTGACCGCTCATCGGGGAGCGTGCCTCGTCGTGGCGGGCGAGCACCAGCCGCCATCGGTGCACGCGCTGGCGCACGCAATGAACGCCGCGCTGGGCAACGTCGGCAAGACCATCGTTTACACGGAACCAATCGAGGTCAACCCCGTCAACCAGCTCGAATCATTGCGGGATCTCGTCAAGGATTTGAAGGACGGGCAGGTGGAGTTTCTGCTGATTCTTGGCGGGAACCCTGTATACGACGCTCCGGCCGATCTGAATTTCGAGTCCGTGCTGCGCGGCGCCCTCGATCCGGACAAAGGAAAGCTGAAGCTGTGCGTGCATTCGAGTCTCTACAATGACGAGACGGGCGAACTTTCTCACTGGCACGTGCCGGCGGCGCACTATCTCGAGTCGTGGAGCGATGCGCGCGCGTTCGACGGCACGGTCGGCATCGTCCAGCCGCTGATTGCCCCGCTCTACGATGCCCATTCCGCACATGAAATCATGGCCCTCTTGACGGGCGATGCCGCGAAATCCGGACACGATCTGGTTCGCGACTACTGGCAGGGACAGCGCCCCGAGAAAGAAAAAGCCTTCGAGCTTTTCTGGGAGACCTCGCTGCACGATGGCGTGATGGCGGGCACCGCCCTGCCGCCGATTTCCGTTGCGGCGCATCCAGACTTCGCGGGTCAAGCGCGCGCGCAGGCGGCGGGCGGCGACGCGAACGCGCTCGAAATCGTTTTCCGGCCCGATCCTTCGATCGGAGACGGCGAGTTCGCGAACAATGGCTGGCTACAGGAAGTCCCCAAGCCCGTCACGAGACTCACCTGGGATAACGCGGCGATGATCAGCCCATCCACCGCGCAGCGGCTCGGCACGATCACCGGTGACTATGTCACGTTGCGGTTCGACGGCCGCTACATGGAAGCCGGCGTGTTCGTCGTGCCCGGCCACGCGGACAACTCGGTGACGCTGCACCTCGGCTACGGCCGCCGGCGCGCCGGCAATGTGGGGACCGGCCCGGGATTCAACGCCTACCTGTTACGTACTTCCGCGGCTCCTTGGATGGCGAGCGGGCTGCAGATCGAGAAGACCGGCAAGAAGTACTACTTTGCTTCGACGCAGCAGCAGTACGCCATCGACTTCGAAGGCCATAACGAGGACGTCGAGAGCGCCGAGGCTTTTAACCCCGCGCGCGATCTCGTGCGGATTGCGACGCTCGACGAATTCCGTAAGAACCCGGATTTCGCGAAGCATCGCGAGGACGAAGAGACGAAGGATTTGACGCTCTACCCCGGCTTCAAATACGACGGCTACGCCTGGGGCATGTCCATCGACTTGAATCGCTGCATCGGGTGCAACGCGTGCGTGGTTGCGTGCCAGTCGGAAAACAACATCGCCGTCGTGGGCAAGGACCAGGTGATGCGCGGACGCGCGATGCACTGGATTCGCATCGACACCTATTTCCGCGGCGGCCTCGAAAATCCCGAGATGTACTACGAGCCGATGCCTTGCATGCAGTGCGAAAATGCGCCGTGCGAATATGTCTGCCCCGTGGGTGCCACCACGCACAGTCCGGAAGGGCTGAACGACATGACGTACAATCGCTGCGTCGGCACGCGGTATTGCTCGAACAACTGCCCCTACAAGGTCCGCCGGTTCAACTTTTACCTGTACTCGGACTTCAACACGCCGAGTCTTTACGGTGTGCGCAATCCGAATGTCACGGTGCGCAGCCGCGGCGTGATGGAAAAGTGCACCTACTGCGTGCAGCGGATCAACGCGGCGAAGATTCGTTCGGAGGAGGAGAACCGTACGATTCGCGACGGCGAGATCGTCACGGCCTGCCAGGCGGTTTGCCCGGCGGAGGCGATCGCGTTTGGCAACATCAACGATCCGTCGAGCCGCGTCGCAAAGCTGAAAGCGCAGTCGCGCGATTATGGTTTGCTCGAAGATTTGAACACCCGCCCGCGCACCACGTATCTCGCGCGCGTGCGAAATCCGAACCCGGAGATTCACGAGTAACGTCGCCCGGTTGAGGGCGGCATCGGCAACGAGAAGAGATGAAGCGCGAACCCATTTACGGCCTGATGGCGGAATTCGAGACGCCGGAGCAGATCCTCGAGGCGGCTCGCCGCACGCACCGCGCGGGCTACCGCCGCTTCGACGCGTTTTCTCCGATACCCGTCGAAGGCCTGGCCGAGGCGGTCGGGTTCGATTGGACAGCGCTTCCGGCCCTCGTTTTCTGCGGCGGCCTGCTCGGCGGTCTCGCCGGTTTCGGAATGTGCTGGTATGCCAACGTGATCAGCTTCCCGCTGAACATTGGCGGAAAGCCCTACAACAGTTGGCCGATGTGGATTCCGATCACCTTCGAGATGACGATTCTGGCCGCGTCGCTGACGACTGTGTTCGGCATGCTCGCTCTCAACGGACTGCCGACGCCGCATCACCCAATGTTTAACGTGCCGCGGTTTGCGCTCGCTTCAACGGACCGTTTCTTTCTGTGCATCAAGGCGCGGGATAAGAAATTCGATTTGGCCGAGACGAAAGCGTTTTTAGAGGGTTTGCATCCCCAGGGCGTGTATGAGATCGAGGTCTGAACTCGGTTCGCGCAATCGCGCGAAGCAACCCCGCGCACGGTCCGACGGGCCGTTCGCGCGTGGCCTGGGCGTCGCTTGCATGAGCGTGCTCGCGCTGCTGCTCTCCGGTTGCCGGCTCGACATGCATTTGCAGCCGAAATATTTGCCGTACGAGCCGACTGACTTTTTCGCCGATGGACGCTCCGAACGCCAGCCCATTCCGGGTACGGTCGCGCGAGGGCAACTGCGCGTGGATGAACTCTTCTACACCGGAAAGGAAAACGGCGTCGAAGCGAACCGGTTTCCGTTCCCGATCACGCGGGCGGACATCGAACGCGGCCGCGAGCGCTTCAACGTCTATTGCACTCCGTGCCACGACTACACAGGCAGCGGCCGGGGCATGATCGTCCAGCGCGGATTCCCGCAGCCGCCGTCGTACCACATTACGCGGCTCCGCGATGTGCCGGTCGGACATTTCTTCGGGGTGATGACCAATGGATTCGGCGCGATGTACAGCTACGCCGCGCGCATTGAGCCTGCGGACCGCTGGAGAATCGCTGCTTACATCCGGGTACTTCAGCTTAGCCAAAACGCCACGCTTCAGGACGTTCCGGAAAACGAGAGGGC
>Ga0187864_10002015_pt1 | contig 18337 bp, 23 predicted proteins | sample June2016WEW_11_4_FD_132985 | JGI IMG/M metagenome (GOLD analysis project Ga0187864, IMG submission 132985) | Peatland microbial communities from SPRUCE experiment site at the Marcell Experimental Forest, Minnesota, USA - June2016WEW_11_40 | ecosystem: Environmental > Terrestrial > Soil >...
AGCCTGGAGCGGGCCAAAGCCAACTGCGCCGCCCATGATCCGCGATCTCCAAGTCTGTTGGGCGGGGAGAAAGGCCAAAAACTTTGACAGGATCAACAGGGAACGCAGCAGAATTTCACCTTATTCAATGAAAGAGGCTAAAACCTTGCATGAAAGACCATCGAGCAGAAAAGGTGGATTTTGATTTTGGAATATTGTAATGTGCCGGCCTTGATGGAATTCGGGCAAGCCTGCCGGACGGGGGGATGGACTAAAAACTTTGACAGGATAAACAGGGTTAAAAGGAACAGACCAAAACATAGAGGGAGTGTTTTACAACTGATGATGAAAAAAGATCTTTTGACTGAACCAATAGAACATATCGATATAACTGGTTTCAATGCTGTCGGGCTGATCGAATCCATGACCAGGATGTCCTTTAGCGCCAGAGAGCTTGCTGCCGCCTCCATGATTTTTGATCGTATGATAAGTGAAGAGTCATGCACGGTTGTGTTGTCCCTTGCAGGCAGCACCAGCGCCGCAGGATGCATGGCGGTCTACAGCGACATGATTCGCTTTAACATGGTCGATGTCGTAGTGGCGACCGGGGCGAGCATCGTAGATATGGATTTTTTTGAGGCCATTGGCTTCAGGCATTACAGGGGCAGTACGGAAATAGATGATGCTGTTCTAAGGGATGCGTATGTCGATCGTATATACGATACATTTATAGATGAATTGCAGCTCCAGGAGTGTGACAGCGCGGTAAAAGAGATTGCAGACCGGCTTGCTCCCGGCGCTTATTCATCGCGCGAATTCATTAAAGAAATGGGCAGGCATCTGGTTTCGAATGCAAAAAAGAAAAATTCGCTGGTTCAGTGCGCCTACGAAAATAAAGTGCCGATCTTCTGCCCGGCCTTTTCCGACTCCAGCGCCGGTTTTGGCCTGGTGAAGCACCAGAAGGAAAGGCCGACAAGTCATGTGTCAATTGACAGCGTCAAAGATTTCAGGGAGTTGACCGAAATAAAAATCAATACGGCCGACACCGGTCTTTTGATCATAGGCGGCGGCGTGCCGAAGAATTTCATACAGGACGTCGTTATCTGCGCGGAAGTACTTGGAAAGGATGTTCCGATGCACAAGTACGCCGTTCAGATCACTGTTGCCGATTCAAGAGACGGGGCATGCTCCAGCTCTACTCTTAAGGAAGCGAGGTCCTGGGGTAAGGTGGACTCGGGAAATCAACAGATGGTCTTTTGTGAAGGCACGATTGCCGTACCCATTCTCGCAAGTTACGCATATCACCGTGGGCGCTGGAAAGAGAGGCGGCGGCGAAATCTCGCAGATTTGTTCTGATTAAGTATAAACCGACATCGTCTCCCTGCCGCGCCTCAGCTTTTCCATGAGTGAAAGCCGCTTGGGCGGAAAATGAGGGCCGTAGATAAAAAGGGTCCCGTCCCAGCCCTCGAGGGTTTTCTCCAGGGCATCGATGGGTTTGTCGGGATAGATGTAAAGACAATCGGCCTCTTGAATGCGCTGAGTTAGGAAATCGGCGCGGATGAACCCGACGCGGCTCAGCAGGTTTAGATCGCGTGCGGCGCGCGCGGCGCGCGAGACCAGAAAAGGATCGGACTCTATTCCGATAGACATGGTGAACAGGCCTGCGGTGCAGGAGACAACCCCGTCCCCGCTCCCGAGGTCTATAAAGAGGCGAAATTGAGACAGGTCCACTCTTTTGAAGAAATTGAACAGGTGCTCGGGCCTCGAAGCAGCCCATGCGCCGGAGGCGGTTAAACGATAGGGCAGGGCCTCGCCATAATCTCCGTCCTGGCCGTGGAGCCTCCGGAAATATTCGATAATCTCGGCCGCTGTCTTAGGTTCGCCGCTATCCTCTGATGACTGAATTGGGTTCATAGTAGCCGGCGCGCACGGATGTGAGAGGAAAAACCTGGCAGCCTCTGCCCAGAACAGTCCCGGGATTGGTGACAGAGTTGCAGCCTGTCTCCACATGGTCTCCGAGAACCGCCCCGAATTTGCTCAGATTCGTAAGAATCCTTGTGCCGTGAGCCATCACACGGATGACCTGGTCCCTTATCTTGAGGTTGGCCAGCTTCGTTCCGGCCCCGAGGTTCGCCTCTTGTCCCACCAGGCTGTCCCCGATGTAGGCAAAGTGCCCGGCCTTTGCACCGTCCAGCATGATGCTTGTCTTCATTTCGGTGGTATGGCCGACTATGCATCCGGCGCCGACTATACATTGGCCCCTGAGATAAGCGCCCTGGCGCACCTCGGTGTGCGCCCCTATTATAGAGGGGCCTTTCACCAGAGCGCCGGGTTCAACGACGGCCCCCGGACCGATGAAAATCGCTTCGTCCCACAGCACGCTCCCCTCCCACAGCACAGCCGCCTCACTCGTTTCCTCGCCACCGATGCTCACGCGGAATTGGCCCTTGGTGACATTTCCGCCAATAATCTCGAAACCGCCCTCCAGGATCCGGCCCTGCCACATTACCACCGTCTTCGGCAGCGGGCGCCTTAAACACTTCAGGTCTCCAACGTTTGGCTCGAGGCGCTGTTCCAGATAGCCGGAAATTTTACCCAGGGCGTCCCAGACGTACTTGCAGCCGGCAAATACGTCACGGTGAACGAATGAAGCCATATCGAAAAATGCATCGGGTTTCAGGAAATCCATAGAGCTTCCCTTTAAACGTGAATTTAGTCCGGCAGGCCTGGAAATTGCATAATCTTATGGCCTGATTGCGTTTTCTGCCGATTTACTTATATAGCCTAAAAGTGCTGCGCCGGGAATATATACCTGGATTTCAGTTTTGAAGATAGGAGATTGACGGTGAGAGTTCAATGCAAGCGATGCCGGATTGGATTCAACATCCCGGAGGATAAAGTGTCCGAGGGCAAGGCGCACAAAATTCTATGTCCAAGGTGCAAAGCGCCCACGGAAATCAATGAAAAAGCCATCTCTACCGAACGTGACGATCGGGTTCCGTATCTGTCGGAACGCCATGAATCTGAATTTGGTCTAGACTCCGAATTAGATTACGCAAATGCAATAGACGTAGTCGATGAAGGGGTAAAAACCGCTTTGCTCTGCGACACCAACGTTAAACGCGCCGAAAGGATTGCACAGGCGCTCCAGGAACTCGACTTCTGGGTCATCCATGCCTTGAGCCCTGCATTCGCGTTGGGAAAGCTGCACCACAACAACTATGACCTTATAGTCCTGGAAGAGAATTTTAATGCCGACAAGGACTCCGAAAACCTTGTTCTCCACCACGTTCAAGTTCTTCCGATGCACCTGAGAAGGCAATTCTACCTCTGCCTTCTGTGCGGGGATAAACCTACTCTGGATGCTAATCTGGCATTCAGGATGGGAGTAAATCTCATTTTGAATTCTCAGGACCTTGACAAGGCAAAAGTGATTTTTGCCCGCGCAATGAAAGAATACAGGAATTTCTACGGTCTTTTCACTGCAGAGTTGGCTGGGAAGCGGTAGCAAAGCGGAAGTCGGATGCCGGGTGTTATAGTTTCTTAGCGATGTCCGCCCCCGCCATGTCCACCGCCCCCGCCGTGTCCGCCGCCGCCGCTGAAGCCGCCCCCGCCGCGTCCGCCGCCGCCGCTAAAGGAACGTGCTGACGGAGCGCTGCGGAAAGTCCCCGCGCTGAAAGACGGAGACCTCGATACAGCGCCCCGGCTCATCGTCCTCCAACTGCTGGTTGACGCGAAACTGTTCATATTTCGCGTGGCCGCAACTGGATTTCGCCCGGAAGAGGCAAGGTTTCGCGAGTTTGTTGATGAACTGGCCGTGTTTCCCGCTCCTGACCCCGTTTGCCGATTCATTATAGCTCTCGCGCCTGCCTGAGCGTTGGCGGAACTGAGCCGAGACCCCTGCGCGGACCTGCTTGCCTCGGCGAGGGTTGAAGAATTCCGGGTCCCCGTTGCACGGGTAACCGCATTGACCCTGCTCACCGTGCCGTTCGCATTGCTTACATGGTTGGTAAACCTGTGGTGGTGGTGACCGTGCCTGTCGAAATCGTTCAGGATGAAGTAGCCGCCGAAGCCGAACCCTCCCCACCAAAATGGCCATGGGACCCAGGAATAGAGATAGCCGTAGTCCCAGGGAGGCGGATAATAGCTCACTATGGGAGGTCCGTGATCGTCATAGTATTGCTCAACAGCGGCAGGCTCCACATATTCGGAAACCTCCGGAGGAGGAGCGGCGGAGCTTGACTGGTATTCGGAACTTGAACCTGAACTTGATTCATCAGTGTATTTGTATTGTTCGCCGGCAACTTTGACCGGAAGATTCATTGCGATGCTAACGCTGTCCACGACGTGGGCCGCATCAGCCTCCGGGATACTCAGGCTCCCCGATGATGCCGATCTTGCAGTGCTCTCCCTCACCTCGGCAAGGATGTCGGGCGTCATAGGATAGTCGGAAATCCATCCGTTTCGAGGCGCAATGTTGATCGCGGCCAGAGAGTTTTCTGCCGCCGCTTCATCGTGCGACGAGGTTAAATTGAGGGAAGTTGCCAGTTCTACGGCAAACTCGCCTTCACTGACCAGAGGTTGTTCAATGGGGGGACGCAGGGAGGTTGAGCTTTGAGCGTTCACTGAGGCGGTATAGGGCGCCAGAACCAGACCCGCGGCAACCAGTATCACGAGCACCCTTTTCATTTTGTACTCCTTTGCGGCGAACTGCTCGTCAACGCAATGCCCATCAGAAAAATAAGCATTCAAAACCATTTTTGCTCTAATTCATCAGATGCGCGGTTGATCGTTTTTGTCCACAAAATGGTGAATCATTTAAAATGAATTTGGCCGCTATCCCCTTTTTTCCGCGTATCTGGCCAGGATGAAGAGAAAATCGGCCAGGCGGTTCAAATATGAATGGACTTCGGCACTGTCGATCTCACCGGCCTCCTTGAGGGCCGTCGCCACGCGCTCGGCCCTTCGAATAATGGAACGGGCAAGATCGATCGAAGCGCTCACGGAATTTACTCCAGGGTAGATGAAGTGGCGCGGGATGGGGACTTCCTCCTGGATTTTGACGATCCACTCCTCGAGCCTTTGGATTCGTTCGGTTCCAATGCTGTATTCAGAGTCCGCCGCAGTATCGGAGAGCCGGGCGCCCAGGATTAACAGGTCCTCCTGCACTGCCTGTATCATTTCCAGGATGGCCTCGTTGAGGGTAAAGGTCTTGGCGAGTCCGAGGGCGGAACTGGCCTCGTCCAGTGTTCCATATGCGTTGGGCCTCAGGCTCGCTTTGGAGATGCGCTCCCCGGTCAGAAGACTGGTTATCCCCTGGTCCCCTTTTTTCGAAAAGATGAAGACGTTCATCGGATCTCCTCATGAGATTGGAAACCCCGCATGGGCGGGGACCGCAGAGGGAAGAGAAGAAGAAATTTCAATTGTCAGGGGCAATTCCTGCTTACCATGCAGCTTCTATGCGTTATACTTGGCGCAATCACGATTTTGGAATCTGACCCGAGGCATGTTAAGCGATTCGGGTTCGGATGAAAAGAAAAACCTTGCGAGGGTCAACCATGCATGCGTACCTTCTTACAGTATTGGGCCTCATCTGCTTCGTGGAAGGCCTCCCCTACCTGGCGACTCCCAAACAGGTCAGAAAATGGCTCAACTGGCTCCTTTCAGCTCCCAACCATTCCCTCAGAATTCTTGGCGCAGCTTTGATGGTCGTTGGTCTGCTCCTCGTTTACCTGGGCCGCAGGCATGGGGGCTAGCCACGAGATCTCATTCAGGCTCAAAGACTATGACTACGATCTGCCGCCTGAACTCATAGCCCAGCGCCCCGCGCCCGCGCGGGAACACTCGCGCCTGCTCATACTCGATCGCTCAAGCGGCGGCGTCGGGCATTCACGCTTCGATAGAATCGGACAGCATTTAAAACCGGGCGACCTGTTGGTCGTAAACGATACGCGTGTTGTTCCCGCCCGGTTGACGGGGCGAAAGAAAACCGGAGGCATGGTCGAGCTTCTGGTGCTCGATCCATACAGGCCGCCAGCCTCCGGATCCCTTGAGGGCTATTGCTGCCTGGTAAAAGCGTCAAAAGGCATCCGTGCAGGGCAGGTAATCGAGCTTTCGGAAGGTATTTGCGCGGAAGTGATTGCCGCTCCGATAGACGGAAGGGCTCAAGTCCGGTTTTCCGGGGCTTCCGGCATAGTGGATATTCTTGACAGAATCGGCCGGACGCCTTTGCCGCCCTATATCGGGCGTGCACCCGGCAAAGCCGCCCCCGACGATCGTATCTGCTATCAAACAGAATATGCGAAACACCCCGGTGCGGTGGCTGCGCCTACTGCCGGTCTGCATTTTACGAAATCGCTTTTGAACGGACTTGTGGCCTCGGGAATAGAAATCGCTGCGCTGACCCTTCACGTCGGCTACGGCACCTTTGCGCCCATTAGATGCGCGGACATTCGCCGACACCGGATGCACCCGGAATTTATCGAGATTGCCAAAGAGACCGCAGACGCGGTAAACAGGGCAAAGCGCGAACGGAGACGGGTGGTCGCAGTCGGGACCACTGTGGTTCGCACCCTGGAGTGGCTTTGCGCAAAGGAGGGCGAAATAGCTCCCTTCCGGGGTATGTGCGATCACTACATCTATCCGGGCTGCCGATTTGCGGTTGTCGATTGCATGGTGACCAACTTTCATCTCCCAAAATCCAGCCTGATACTGCTGGTATCAGCTTTCGCCGGCAGATCGCCGATATTGTCCGCCTATCGCGAGGCGGCCCGGGAGCGCTATCGTTTCTTCAGCTACGGAGATGCAATGCTGATTCTATGAAATTCGAGATTCTTTCAAAAGATCCGGGAGGCAACGCACGCTCCGGGCGGATTGAAACCGCACGCGGCGCGGTCGACACTCCCGTATTCATGCCGGTCGGAACGGCGGGGTCCGTCAAAAGCATTTCCCCGGACGAACTGGAGTCCCTGGGAGCGCAAATTATCCTCGCAAATACTTATCACCTCTATTTACGACCAGGGGACCAAAGAGTGGCGCGGCTGGGCGGGCTTCACAAATTTATGGGCTGGGACCGCCCGATTTTGACCGACAGCGGCGGGTTCCAGGTCTTCAGCCTCGCCAGGATAAACGAAATCGAGGAAGAGGGCGTCCGGTTTCAATCGCACATCGACGGCTCCAGCCATCTGCTCACCCCCGAGGCGGCCGTCGGCATCCAGATGAACCTCGGCTCGGACATAATGATGTGCTTTGACGAATGCACTCCATATCCCGTTTCCTATGAGTACGCCTCGGAATCCGCCAGGCGCACGATTCGCTGGGCCGAGCGCTCGAAAGAGGCTGCCGCCGGTTGCGGCTCGGCCCTTTTCGGGATAGTGCAGGGGAGCGTTTTCGAGGACCTTCGCGAAATGTGCCTGGAGAAGCTGGCCGGGATCGGCTTCGACGGGTATGCGATCGGAAGCCTGTCTGTGGGCGAATCGAAGGAGCAGATGCTCCACGTTATGAACCGGCTTGCGCCCCGGCTTCCCGGCTCGGCGCCCCGGTATGTGATGGGGGTCGGGACGCCCGAAGACATGGTCGAGGGAGTTCGCGCCGGGGTCGATATGTTCGACTGTGTAATGCCTACGAGAAACGCCCGAAACGGGACATTGTTCACCTCGCGCGGTCCCCTTCACATAAAGAACAGCACATACGCCGAGGACCCCGGCCCTCCTGACCCGGATTGCGGCTGCTATACATGCCGGCGCTTCTCGCGCGCATACCTGCGCCACCTCTACATCTGCCGCGAACTCCTTTCCTATCGGCTCAACACGTTGCACAACCTCCACTACTATCTCGGCCTGATGGCGCAGATGCGTGCCGCAATTGGCGCAGGCCGCTTCGAACAATGGCGGGCCGGCTTCTATGCGCGAGCACGCGACTGAATTTGCACCACAGAGACACAGAGGACACAGAGATGTCCAAAAAATGCGCTATAAGGGGCTGGAAACGTTGACCTCCCGGTGGTCAATACCTCTTTTGTCCATTTTTCCCCAAATTTTGCCCAAAGCTCCTCTCTGAGTCCTCTGTGTCTCTGTGGTGAAATCCTGTCCCCAGTCACCGCATCACCGCATCCCCGCATCTCCGTGTCACCGCGTCACCGCGTCACCCCGTCCCCGCGTCTGTCTTTGATCTTGACTGCGCTCTGCCTCAATGTTAGTCTGAATATCTGTCGGGACGTGGCGCAGCCTGGTTAGCGCGCTTGCTTGGGGTGCAAGAGGTCGGGTGTTCAAATCACCTCGTCCCGACCACTAAGTCCAAAAACCCCAAAGATTAAAGGCCCCTTCCTTGGAAGCGGGCCTTTTTTTCTGACTTGGACTTGTGTCACTGCCGAATCAACTGCGACGACTTCAATGTGCTTCATGAACCGCCGTGTACGGAACCTACGCGCGGCGGTGTGTGAGGACGAGGGAGGTGACTCTCCCTCCTATCCGATCCCCAGCAGGGCTATTGGCTATCAAACCCGATGACCTGGACCTTCATCGAAGGATTTGAGAAAGCAGGTCATCCTGAAGCCCCATCATAATGGGCGCAATTTTTTCCATTTTCTCTATGCTATATACTAAATTTTTTAGATGTAAAATATGCTCGGGCGAAGGGTTAAATTAGCTTTAGCTATATATACCGGCTATTTATGGATTATTTGTTGCAGAAAAATATTTCCGGCGAGGTAAATATTTTCTGCAGCCGATGATCGGGAGGGATGTTTTCAACGATTGATGAACACACGATTTCAGCGCGTTACCAGACCAGTGTTTTTTGGCTGAACCATCACTACTTTTCTTTGCTTTTAATAGTGTTTACAGTATTAATTATAAGTGTGATTTATATATTTATTGGAATTAACGAAGTCAAATAAGGCATAGATAAATACATTTGTTAATTTCTAATCGATTCCATCGGGACTTGTGACGGCAAAATATGGGTATTTAGAGCAAATAAAAAAAGACCATTACTACGTTTATCAAAAAGGTGACGACAATTATAAAGCGGCAAACATTTAGCTAGTCTAGCTTTAGGGACAATTTAATAACTACCATCCTTTTTCAAGTCCTTCTTTTGATTAAGATTTTATAATGAAGCGCCGGTTTTTAATGACTTCCTTTGCAGTTTCAGATACTCCTCAAAAATCTCAGCCTATTTTTTGCAATAGGTTGTAATCCTCCCATTAAGTATTAGATTAAGAGTTAGAGGTATGATGCGATGCTGATTTCGGAACAAAGAGTTGTCGTTCTGGTTGCTGATGATGACGAGGATGACCGGTTGTTGATCGAGGAAGTTTTAAAGGAGGTTGGTATCCAGTGCCATCTCAGGTTTGTACGTGGTGGTCTGGAGTTGATGGACTATCTCCATAACCGACCACCTTTTGAAGATAAGAAATGTGTCACGCCAAATCTGATTCTCCTTGACCTCAACATTCCTTGCATGGATGGCCTTGAGGCGCTTGAAAAGATTCGGGCCGGAGCACCAACGAAGGTAATACCAGTTATCATCCTCTCCACGGCTCCTGATGAACTAACGACTTTTCAAGCCTATGCACTCGGAGCGAATGCTGTCTTTCTAAAACCGCCCGCTTTTGAGGAGTTAAAGGACGCGATTAACGCTTTCAGGTTGTTTTTCACGGCCGTTCCTGATGGACTCGGGAACTCCAGGCAGTCCACGCCGCTATTTCCGCCGTCTTTTTACGCTGCCGCTACGAAAATCATTGGCAGCCCGCCTTAAAATCCCTGTGAGCATGAAAAATCAGTGCTATGCACTTGGGCAGTTCTGCACCCCCCTCGTCGGCGGGGTCTGAACCTGACAGCCACTCATTCCTGTTTCTAGCGACTCGAACAACGGCTCCAACTTGCTCATGATTGGCGTAAAAGGGACCCCGGCACCTTAGATAAACTCGAAAGTCAGGAGTCAAGTGCTAATCTCGCAATGCAAGCGGCTTATGAACGCTATACGACTGCATGGCGGGATTCTGTGTTCCAGGCGCGGGAGAACTACCTCAAGGCGCTTGCGGACTACTGGCAGGAAGCCCAAGCGGCAGCACCCCATGTGAATTTTCCCAAGTTCAGGTGGCAAGAAATCGAAGTGAGTGATGTGGACATTCGCAAGTTTTGCGGGCCGATCAGGTGGTAAAGGAGAAAGATATGTCCCAGTTTCCAAGCATGAAAAAAGCGCAATACAAGCCCGTGGCGAAGGACCCGGCAAAACCGATGCTGAGTTTCCCCTCCATGCAGCAGAAAAAAGTTCCGGGCTTGACGTTTCCGAGTATGGCAAGCGTTCTCAGTGAACGCCAGAAGGCGGAGGCGGGCCGGATTGCCGACATACTCCACCCGGATACTTCGAAAAGGCTAAGGTTCCCCTCGCTTGGTGATGCCCCGAGAGCGCGACCTGTGAGGACCGAATTCAAAAGCGACGCACATTTCAAGGCAGCTCTGGCGCATTGGAACCAGGAACAGAAATTCGAAGCGGAAGTTTATGAGAGAAGTCTCCGCTAGAGATGGTGAGCACATGGGGGCAGAGTATCGCGCAGTATCGTAACAGGGAACCGCGAGCCTGCCCTTATTTTCCACAGGAAAACGGACGATGAATCACACAGGCCGGGGGCTTCGCCCGAGGCTGCGACAGGGCAGAATCTATTTAACTGGTAGGCAACGCAGTAAGGTGGCGCTCATTTGATAGTAATATCGACATCCGCTTGAGAATCAAAAATATTAGCAGGTATTTTTGGAGGACTCAAAATGAGTCTAAGTTTAAGAGATTCCACACGAGTATCAATGATTTCAAACAATATATTACCTATGTATGAGTATATTTTGACCTGTGAATTCTTGCGAATCGGAAAGCTGAAATCAGTAAATTGGAGCTTTATCATTTGCCCGGTCTTATCATCCCGCAGTAAGGACGTAATAAAGCCTCCACCCATCTCTATAAGTGATCCCTCAAAACCTTTCCCAGCTACATGTACATTTTGGCGCATAATACCGTCAGCTATTTCCGTCTTCCCGAGTGTAAAAGTAATGCAATCTAGGCCGGGACATCTACCTAGGGAAATGGAAGCGCCCGGTTCTTCCAAGAGCCAGAATGTTCGCTCAAGAATTACATCCACCTCATCTTTTTGTGATTTGGCTTTGAGTTCTTCGAAGGATGTTGGCCACTTAAAATCCGAGGTTGATCTTGGAAAGAGGTATGCGAAAACGGCAAAGGCTATTCCCACAATCCCTATCCAGATTGTTATCTTGGTTGGGCTACTCCATCTTCGATATTTGGCTACGATCTTTAGCGTCATAGATAAGCGTTTCCTGGAAAGGGTTCAGCCATGTTTTATATCACACTAGCTTTTTTGGGTGGGATTTTTATCGGCTTTGCGATCAGGCCGGTTTATTGGATTTTTACGGGTAAAGATATCCCACTGGAAAAATCAGAGCAGGCCAAGCAGTGACTCAAGAGTATTCGGAGAAAAAATAAAATTCGAAAATTATTTTTGCCTCTATTCTTAATAGCGCACGCTGAAAATTGTTGCAATCCGCCTCTTGTATTTTTGCCGACAGAATCGAATTCCCCGAGAGTGAGATTGTCGATCATTGGGCATTCTGGAGGGGCCTGAGATTTACGGGTGGTGTATCGCCGGGATGTGGTGGGCCTTTTGCTTAATAAGAGGCCATGGAGTTCAATGAAGAAAAGATTGTACGGGTAAGCCGGGAGCGGTATAGTAAATCCCGGAAAGAGGTGGTGGTGAAAATACAACGCTGGTCAAATTTATAGGAGAGAAAAATGGAACGTTTTCAGAAATGCAAAAACTTAGACAAGCCTGTTTGCCATCCAGATGTTAAATTTATTGCTACGCTTGCTCCGGGATCACAGCCACTCTACCTCACTGACCATCATTTTCAGAAGGCAAAAGAGGCTTGTGAAAATTGCGAAAATTACAACGAGAAAAAATAAACTCTGGAGTCGTCTATGCTTATGTTGGATATTTTTCCTCCGTGGGTAATTTACGTGTGGCTTCCCATTAGACACCTTATTTCTCTCGCTATCATGTATGGGATTTATACTTATGCCCACAATGACTTTGAACGCTTAATGATTTGCTCCATTGTTATTCTCTATGTGGTGATAGCCGAGTTTAGTCGAGCGTGGGGACTATCCCATGTTCTTGCAATCGGTTTTTATAAACACGAAATTGAAAAACTTAAAAAGATAATGACAAAGGACGTTGACGATCTGAAAGCTAGGTATAATCTACCAGAATATGAATGGGAAAAAGAATTTGAACAGGAGGAAATGCAAGAATTCATAGATAAGGTGCGTAAGGTTAAAACTTGTTCAACCATAAGTGAGATTTGCTTGTCTTTCATATTTACATTTGCTCTTCTGGGAATACTCAAAATTCTAATCTTATAGTTATCCACTACCTCTAAAAAACCCTGTAAAAATGGACACTTGACAGCTTTTTAATAAGCACTTACATGATTAGTGAAATTGAAGACCCTTTCGGCGAAGCGGTCGAAGAGCCGGACGCACAGCAGCTTAAGAAAGTGCATGAACAAGAGGGCCACAACCGGCCCGGCTCAGTCCGGCCACATATATTGGAGGTAAGGGATGGACGAAGAGAAAGTTCAAAAGGTAAAAGAACTTTTGACTAAGCACTTCCCTGGTTGCCCGATCAGATCTGAGGAACTGGAAAACTATGCTGCTTCGTTCCATGTCCAGTGTAAAGATGGAAATCGGATTTTCTGGATCAAGAGAAAAGACTTGGATGACTGTCCGAGCGACGGATTGGCAGGATTGCTGGACCGCCACATTATTATCAAGAGGCTCCAGGCGAAGCCTTGGAGAAGAGTTTCCCTTGCCTATGGGGTAGTAGAAGAGGCAGACATTTAACCAAAACAACCGGCCCGATGATGAGCCGGGGCATACCAAGACAAAGGAAGCTGAATGAAAAACAATGGACATAGGTTTGACTTCCTGAGCAGCAGATTAAATTTCATTAAGATAACCAATGATGATTTACTTAATATGGAAATTCTACATCATCTAGGAGAGTTCGAAGAGCATGTCTATGGGGTGCTTTTGCAGTACCATAGGATTAAATCGGCATGTCCTGACCAGAAGAATATCAAGAAAATGATGGAAAGAACAGACTATCGTGGGCCTCAATTAGGCTTAGACATCTATTTCTATTTCCTAGTATGGGCAAAACTTAAGGAAGTGAATAAAAAGCTGAAGAAGATTGTAAACCATATTCAGCTTCTTACTTCATCATTCTCTAATGATTTCATAGGTGAATTTAGGAAATTACAGAAACGAATCAATCACCATCTAGCCAGATTTGATAAAGAAGTACGCAACGAATTAGTGCATCCATCGTTAGAGCCACATAAAACCCAAAATATAACAATGTGGGGAACTATCTATCTGAATCCTAATGGAGACATTAAGACACATGTAGGGAAAGACTTATATGGATGGATCAAATATGAGGATTTCAGCAAGATCAATGAACTAAGAGTGGAATTATTCGATTTGTTTGTAACTCACTTCTCTCAGAAGCCTTCCACCGACGAGCTTCTTGGGATGCGAGATTCAATTGAAGGCAATATAGACGTGCTCACCGATACGCTAAAGGGGATGCTGGACAGCAGGCAGGATAAAGAAGCGAATAAGTTAATTTGGGAATTCACTATGCGGGATATTCAACTTTCTAAAGAAGGCATTAACATTGAGAACTCTGTTAAGGAAAAATTTTACTCCGTTCTTCTGGGCGACCAATTAACTGACGCAGAAAAGTAATTCTCTCCGAAATGGTTTTGATGCTCCCCTTCAGTTTGTGCTTGACAATCTGGCAATAGTGGCTAAACTGACATCAGACTAGCCAAAAAACAGGGAGGACGGATGAAAACAATAAGTTTCAGGTTGCCAGATGAATTGGCGGAATGGCTCAGAGAGAGGGCCGCTCACGAGACAATCAAACGGAAAAAGTATGTCTCCATTAACGTGCTTGTGGCCGAAATTTTCAGGCACGAAATGGAAGCCGATGCAGCCAAGCAAAAGTCGCTGGCAGGCCATGAATGCCAGGGATATGGTTAACAGAAAAAGGGAGTTCTCTATGCCAGAAATTGTCAAGATCTCAATTAAATCCTTTACAGGACTTATGATTACCGCGCAAGATGAAAAAAAGTTTATCGATCAGTTCAAGTGTCAACTAAAGAAGGCCGCCGAACTGATCGGAAAACCAGCTTTTGAACATGAGATAACCATTAACATTGTTAGTTCTCTGGACTGTAGATTCGATTCTGAGGCAAGAATCCTTACCTTTCCGAAATGTTTTTTTACTAATTCTTCTGATTTTGTAGGTAATATAGCTCATGAAGTTGTACATGTGATTGTAGGGAACGCAGACGGAATACCCATGGATAAAGCTCTAGTAATGGAAGAGGGACTTTCCGCTTACAATGCGTGGCGCAATGGAGGTTATGACTATCCTAAAGATGAAAGAGGAAAAAGATATTTATACGCTAGGTGTATCATAGATGATGCGATGAATAATGTTGAGAATCTGTTTAATAAGTGGAGAAACTACAATGGTGAAGCACCAGTTATACAAAAGCTCAAGAAAGAGTGTTTAGCAAAATGGGGTCTGAATCCGGCACTCCTAGACAAATTATTGGAACCTTTTTATGTCTGAAAGTCCTGTAATTTGGACAGTAAAGGAGGGTTGTAACCATGGCAATTCGAAAGCGCGGTAATGGCTGGCAGATTGACTATTTTGACCCGACAGGAAAGCGGGTCCGCAAATCCTTTACCAAGAAAAAGGATGCAGAGGCCGAGCTCGCAAAGCGGGTATCTCTCATTGCGGAGAAGCGATACCTGGACGTGAAGAAGGACTACACGACAACCCTGGACGAGGTTTTGAAGAAATACGAAGAGAACTTCCAGGATCAGGACGGTTTCAAAAACTCCAAATGCCACTTCATAGAGAACTTCCGGGAATACTTCGGGAAAGACACAAAGCTGGCGAACATCAAATATATTGACCTGGACACTTACAGAAGCCACCTGAAAAGAAAGCCCACCAGACACGACGGCTTTCGCTCTCCTACAACCGTCAACCGTGAAATAACCTGCCTGCACCATGTGTTTGAAAAAGCAAAAGAATGGCAGATGCTCGAGCGGAGTCCATTTGAGCAAGGAAAGTCCCTTCTCACGAAGGAGAACAATCAAAGGCTCCGGTTTCTGACCGAAGATGAAATCTCAGCACTCTTGCGCGAATGCACCGATTATCTCAGGCCGATTGTGGCATGCGCTCTCAATACCGGCATGAGGCGCGGGGAAATCCTGTCTCTCCAGTGGGATCAGATCAGAAACGGCTTCATCTATCTTTCCAAGACAAAAACCAATGAGGCGCGGCAGATTCCGGTAAATGACGCTATGGAGGTTTTGTTTGCCGACATCAGGAGAAGCCAAGGGCCGGGAGCAAAAAGCGTTTTTACATTTACCAGGGCGCAGCATGCCCTAAAGCATCCTGAGAATCCGGGAGAGCGCAAGGGCCTTGCTCTTGTGGTGAAAACCGTCCAGAGCATCAGAACCGGATTTTTAGGCGCATGCAAGCGGGCCGGTATCGAGAATTTCAGATTTCACGACCTGAGACACACCTTTGCAAGCCAACTGGTTATGAAGGGCGCTAATCTCAAAGAGGTTCAGGAGTTGCTTGGACACAAGAATATCGCCATGACCATGCGGTATGCACATCTGAGCCAGGAGAGCAAGAGAAAGGCTGTCAACCTTCTTAACGGGCTTACGAAACGCGGGGATAGGACCGCACCTGTCACAAAAGTGTCACAAAAAGAAAATGGCCTCCGGTGTGTATCGTCAACCCATTGATTTTTCAACAGCTTCTCTTAGCTCTTTGAGCATGCGAACGAGATCTTTCATCTGGTAGTTAGCGTTCAGGCCGCTCGGGTTAGGCAAAACCCAGGCGGAAGATATCCCGCCGAGTTTTTCCGGCTGAAGTCCAGGCAGGGCTTTCGGGCGTCTGAATGCCAGCCGGTAGGCGCCAAATCCCAGGATCGCGGAAAAAAGGGGCTTAAAAGTTCGGACCTTATGCTCGAGTACAGCCCCGCCCCCGGCGAGTTCTTCGGCCGTGAGTTCGTCGGCGCGGGCGGTTGCGTGGTCCACGATGTTTATAATCCCAAATCCGTAGTTCAGGAGTTCTTCTTCCTCAAATGGGGAAAATTGCCTGGGCGTAAAACCGGCCTGGTGGAGCGCAGGCCAAAAGCGGTTTCCCGGCCGGCCAAAATGATGCCCCACGGCTGCCGTGTACAGGCCGGGGTTTATTCCGCAAAAAAGCACCTTCAGCCCGGGCGCGATAATGTCGGGGACTGACTTGCCCCTTGCTGCCCGGACCTGTTCCTTGGTTGGCTTAAACGGCTGTTGCATGTGATTTTAGGTACCCGTTCACCACAGAGACACAGAGAGCACAGAGAAAACAACAATTTAGATAAAAATCTTTACAGAACTTCAAGAAACTGCACATTAGTTGCACAGAGGAAAGTTCTTCAACGACAGAAGATTGAACAAACAAGAAAAACCCAGGAGCAAATAATTTCAAACCTCTGTGCCCTCTCCCTGTCCGGACCATGACCCGCCTCTGTGGTGGATTTTTGCGTCTCTAAGCCTGTTCTCAGCCTCTCTAAGGGCCTCTGCGGTGAGCGCTTGCCTTTTCCCTTTCCCACCTGGCGGTTACATCGCGTATGAGGGCCGCCGATCCGACGATTCCGCCGTCATCCGATTTCAGAACTACTATACTGAACTCAATTGAAATCCGTGCGCCGTCTTTCCGCAGCGCCGGAACGGCCAGCAGTTCCTGCATATACCTGGAGACTCCTGTCCCCATCACTTTGCGGTATCCTTGCCGGTGGCGTTCTCTGAGTTTTTCGGGAATTATGATTTCGAGGTCCTGCCCGATCGCCTCGCTTGCGCTATACCCGAAAATAGTCTCCGCTCCCGAGTTCCAGAGACGAATGATTCCCGCGGCGTCGGCGAATATTATTGCGTCCGGGGCGCCGTCCACAATATTTCGGCAAATCCATTCATGACTGTATTCACTCATTTGCTCATTCTCCAACTTTTTCTCCCTTGTATTTAAGTCCTTGCGACCTGCTTGTCATGCTGTGGCGCGAAGCAGGGAGCAGGGAGCAGGGAGCAGGGAGCAAAAGCTTCCCACTTTACACTAAGGTTTTTCTCTGCGGCCTCTCCCTGTCCGGACCATGTCCCGTCTCTGTGGTGAGATCCTGTCTTCGCGCCGGCCCGTCAACTAAAATCAAATCTCTGTCGTCTGTATGTATAGTTTCAGGTCCAATTAAAGGGAATGTGGTTCGGCTGTGCCCATAAGGCAGCTTTTTGTTTACTTTTTCCCGGTTTGGGGCCATAAGGCGAATAGAGGCCTTTAAAAAAGGGGCGAATAGAGTTTGACCAGTAAACAGGATGAACTTACCCTTGGGGGAGGTCCTTCCGAAAGGGAAAAGGACGCGGCCGCGCAGGTTACGAACAGGCATGGGCGCATTCTCCCCCGGTTCCGAGGGTTGCTGCTCTGCAGGAGATGCGATTTCTGCGGAATAAGGATCAGCATTCACGGCGAAGGCGATGACAGAGTAGTTATGAAATGCCCCGAATGCCAGCGTGAATATGTGTTCTTCGATCGTCCGGAATAAATTCATCTGAAATCCCTCCTTTTAACCCTGCCAGGCAATCCGCCGTTCTCGCTATCAGTGATAGGAGCGTGGTGCACGCGAAGACGCGAAGCCTGAATGCGTGTTTACCTGCAATCCGGCGCCTTGTGCTCAGCGTCCCCAACCTTGCAGACGATTTCCCTAACCTGAGTCTGCTTTTCTTTCTTCGCGGCTTCGCGTCTTCGCGTGGAAACGCATTTTCTCTCTGCGTCTCGGCGGCGAAAAATGACCGGCCGGTCACTTTATCAGTTTGACAAAACCTGCCCTGCGTCTATAATGACCACCTGGTCATTTTCCCTGGGATGTGAGGGCCGGATGTTAGCGCGCGATACTTTCAACAAGCTTGATGAAGGCAAAAAGAGCAAGATCCTGGATGCGGCCGTGGATGAGTTCTCACGCCACGGGTTCCGGCAGGCGAGCGTTAATCGCATGGTGGAACGGATCGGCATAGCCAAGGGGTCTCTTTTTCAATATTTCGGCAGCAAGGAAGGCCTCTTTCGCGTTATCTTCAACTATGCGGTGGAGCTTGTGAGGCAATCGCTGCGGCAGGTGAAAAGAGAGACTTCCAGTGCGGATTTTTTCGAGCGAATAAAAGAGAG
>Ga0187864_10002019_pt1 | contig 18297 bp, 15 predicted proteins | sample June2016WEW_11_4_FD_132985 | JGI IMG/M metagenome (GOLD analysis project Ga0187864, IMG submission 132985) | Peatland microbial communities from SPRUCE experiment site at the Marcell Experimental Forest, Minnesota, USA - June2016WEW_11_40 | ecosystem: Environmental > Terrestrial > Soil >...
CTACGAAGTGGATCCCGGCCTCCTTATAAGACACGTCCCGCACGGCACGGAACTGGATGCCTTCGGGGGCAGGGTATTCGTCAGCCTCGTCGGTTTCCGCTTTCTCCATACCAAACTGTTCGGGATTCTCCCCATCCCTTTCCACGACGAATTCGAAGAGGTCAATCTTCGCTTCTATGTCCGGCGTCGCGACCCCCAAGGAGATCGCCGGGGCGTCGTTTTCATTCGCGAGATTGTGCCGAAACGCGCGGTGGCGCACGTGGCCCGGCTGGCTGATGGCGAAAACTACGTCCGCCATCCGATGCGCCACACCGTCCGTAGGAATGGCGCTGGCATAACCACGGAATATCAATGGCGAGTCGAACGCGAATGGTGCGGCTTGCATGCGGAGGCCTCGGGCACGCCGGCCTACACGGCGGAAGGCAGCGTCGAACAGTTCATCTCCGAGCACTATTGGGGATATTCGGCGCAGCGACGGGGCGGCTGCGTGGAATACCACGTGTCGCACGTGCCGTGGCGCGTCTGGACCAGCACGGCGGCAGGCTTTGAAGGCGACGGCGAATCGCTCTACGGCGCGGAACTCGGCCGCGTCTTGCGGCGCGCGCCGGACTCGGCATTCATCGCGGATGGCTCGCCGGTGCTGGTCTTCACGGGCCGGCGAATCTCTTAGCAATCTCAGCGGGCGCCGGCGTTGCACGCCCGGAACTCTCCGCAGCCTTTCGCCGACTTGCGTGTTTTACTGGACATAGTTCTACTGGACAAGGGCGATGCGATGAAGACTCGGGCGAAACCGATTGCGGCGCTCTGCGTCGCCGGTGGGCTGCTTCTGGCGGCGCTTTGGATGGCCGCGACGAGCCACGCCACGGACACGCAATCCGGCTCGATCACGGTCGGCGGCCGCGCGCGGAGCTATCTCCTGCACGTGCCTTCGGGTCACGACGCGAACAAGAAGATGGCGCTGGTGCTCGTTCTGCACGGCGCCACGCAAAGCCCCGAGGGCGCCGAACGGATGTCCGGCATGAGCAAGCTGGCCGACCGCGAGGATTTTCTCGTCGCGTATCCAAGCGGAACGGGACGCCTGAGCCGCGTGCCGACGTGGAATTCAGGCAACTGCTGCGGCTACGCGCTGGCCAACAAAGTGGACGACGTCGGTTTCATCCGCGCCATGATCGACAAGCTCGAGCGCGAATACTCCATCGATCCGAAGCGCGTTTACGTCACGGGGATTTCGAACGGCGCGATGATGTCCTACCGGCTAGCCTGCGAGCTTTCCGAGAAGATCGCGGCGATCGCGCCGGTCGAGGGCGCGCAGAACCTCGATTGCCGGCCGTCGAGTCCGGTGTCCGCCATCATCTTCCACGGAACAGCGGACCGCCTCGTCCCGTTCAACGGTGGCAGCACGCCGTATCAACTAGCCGGGCGGAGGAACGACACGCCGGTGGCGGATACGGTCGCGTTCTGGGCAAAGGAGGATGGCTGCGCGTCCGCGCCCCAGCGCGAGGAAAGCTCCGAAGTCCACACCACGATCTACTCGGGCTGCGAAGGTGGCACCGGCGTCGCGCTCTACGCGATCCAAGGCGGGCACCACATGTGGCCAGGCACGCGCCTGAGCGGCAACGACGTGAGCGCGACCGACATCATGTGGGCGTTCTTTGAGCAGCACCCGAAACGGTAGCAGGTAAGGGATGTCAGCTGCCAGATGAACTTCCACGACTCCGCGGGCCAATCGCCCGGCGGCGCGAACTAGGGAATGATCTTCTTCTCCCCTACCTCGGGGTATAAGCCATTGACGCATTGCGGGCAAAGCCCATGACTGAATGTCACATCGGAATGCCGGCTGATATAGTCTTCAACCTGCGTCCAGTAGCCCTTGTCGTCGCGGATTTTCTTGCACCCGGCGCAGATCGGCAGCAGTCCAGCGAGCGTCTTGACGTTCGCCAGCGACTTGTAGAGTTCGACGATCAACCGGTCGCGTTCTTCTTCCACAAACTTGCGCTCGGTGATGTCCCGCAGAACAACGATGCCACCGTGCGGCCGCCCCGCTCCGTCCAGCAGCGGCCTGCTGGAAGCGAGGTGCCAGCGCCCGCTCTCCCAGCCGGGAGGTCGGATATACACCTCGAGATTGTCGACCGATTCGCCGCGAAGGGCAGCACGCGCGAGGGGTAGCTCCGCGGCAGGGACAGGCGTCGTTTTGTCGCCCTGAAAAACGCCAAACGCCTGCGGCCATTCCTCCGGCTGCACGTCGGGCGGCACCTTGAGGTGGTATCGCGCAGCGACGGCATTGCGCAGAATAATGTTCCCCCAGCGATCGGACACCAAGATTGCGTCGCTGCTGCTGTTCAATACGGACCGAACGAGCCTCTCCTGCTCTATCAACGCGCGCTCGGCCCGCTCCCGAAGCGAAAGCTCACGGTTGATGAATACGAGTGCCGCGATCAACACCGTGAAAAACGACACGGCGAGAGCGGTCTCAAGTCGGAATGTCAGCCGAACGTTGGCCGCTGCGGCAGCCAAACGCGGCACCAGAAGTCCGGATTCAGTGTCATGGAAACCCCGCTGAAGCTCCGAGATCTGTTCTCCCAGCTGGCCCCCTTGCTTCCCCATCGCGGCCTGGGCCTCACGGTCGTCTCCGCTTCCACTGCTCTGGTGTAGCTCGATCGATTGTTTGAGAATCGCGAGGCGCGTCTGGATCAGCGGTTCGAGCGCACGGAGACGCTGCTGCTGGCTGGGATTGTCGGCGGTGATCCGGCGGAGATCGTCCAGATCCGTTTGCGTCGCGCGGCTCGCCTCTGCGAAAAGGTCCAGCTGCTTCGGGTTGCCGAACAGTAGGTATCCTCGCCGCGCCGCGATGGCGTCGGACAGATGCGAAGACATCGACGCGGTCTTCTCTAGCACTTCGCGGGTATGCGAAACCCACGCCTCGCCTTGGACCAGTCGCGCAGTTTCTCGAAAGGAAACAAAGCCGATACTGGCCAGAGCCAGCAGAGCCACCGCGAACACGATGTTCGTCTTGGTTCTGAAGCTGAGTGGAAGCATGGATCCTCCTCCCAAGGACTGGATACGATGAGAGATGAAGGATCGTCTGTGACGCGGATCACCGATCTGACGTTCATCGAGCCAGCTGTGCACCGTATGCTAGAATTCGGGGCGATGGGCAAAGCGTTCGATATTCGAGTGGAGACCCTGGCGCGTGACGTGCCGGTGGCCGCCGCCACGTCGGCTCGGGAGGCCAGCGCGGCGAACGGCAAACGATTCTACATCGAGACGTTCGGCTGCCAGATGAACGCCCACGATTCCGAGAAGGTCGCCGGCGTGTTGCTCGAGCGCGGGTATCACGCCGCGGAAAATCTCGCGCAGGCCGATCTCGTCCTCTACAACACGTGCAGCATCCGCGAAAAGGCCGCGCAGAAGGTCTTCTCGCGCCTCGGCGAGTTTCGCTACGCGTCCCCGCAGAAGGTGATCGCGGTGCTGGGCTGCGTCGCGCAGCAGGAAGGCGAAGAAATCTTCGAGCGCGCGCCGTGGGTGAGCTTGGTCTGCGGTTCGGCGAGCTATCGAAAGCTACCCGAACTCTTGGCGGAGCTCGAAGAGGGCGGGCGGCGCGTGATGGGTCTCGATCTCGACACGGACGAGACCTTCGAGACGGAAGTCACGCGGCGCGATAATCCCTTTCGCGCGTATCTCACGATCATCGAGGGCTGCGACTACGCCTGCTCCTACTGCGTCGTCCCGCACACGCGCGGTCCCGAGCGGAGCCGCGCGAGCGATTCGATACTGTCGGAAGCCCGCCGCCTGGCGGACGCGGGCTATACCGAAATCCAGTTGCTCGGCCAGACGGTGAACTCTTACCGCGATCCCTCGCCGCGAGGCATGAATTTCGTCGCGCTGCTGCGCGCAGTCGCCGCGGTCGAAGGCATCCGGCGGGTGCGGTTCACCACTTCGCATCCAAATGATTTCCACCGCGGGATCGTCGAAGCGATCGACGCGATCCCTGCGCTCTGCGACCACGTCCATCTTCCCGTGCAGTCCGGATCGACGAGCATCCTGCGCGCCATGCGCCGCACGTACACGCGCGACGAATACCTCGAAAAGATTTCGTGGATTCGCGCTGCGCGCCGCCCGATCAGCCTGACTACGGACATCATCGTCGGCTTCCCAGGCGAGACGGAAAAGGATTTCGAAGACACGCTGACGCTGCTCGAGGCCGTCGGCTACGACGGCGTCTTCTCATTCAAGTACTCGCCGCGCCCCAACACGACGGCATCCTCGATGGCCGATGCCGTGCCGGAGGAAGAGAAGAGCAGGCGGCTCGCGGTTGTGCAGGATCGCCAGCGCCAGATTCAGATCGCGCGCAATGAAAGGCTGGTCGGCGCGACGTTCGAGGTCCTCGTGGACGCGCGTCACGCGGCGCGCGGACAGTGGGCGGGCCGCTCGACGAGCAACCGCACGGTAAATTTCACTTCGCCTCGCGAAAACCTTCTGGGACAATATATGCAGGTCAGAGTAACGCGCGCGGGCCCGAATAGCCTTGTCGGTGACGAAGTGGTATAAGCAGGAAGCGGCAGTCATAACCGGAGGCCACCATGGAACTCGAGGTCAAGATCAGGGGATTGATGATGGACCCCATGACCAATATGCCGGTGGTCGTCCTGAAGGAAACGCAGGGCAGCGGCATCCTACCGATCTGGGTGGGCGTTTACGAAGCGAACGCCATCGCTCTGGAAATCGAAAAAGTCCAAACGCCCCGGCCCATGACCCACGACCTGCTGAAGAACGTCCTCACCGGCCTGAACGTCCACGTGCAGCGCGTGGTCGTCTCCGATCTGAAAGACGACACGTTCTACGCGCTGATCTGGATGGAGCGCGACGGCCAGACAATTTCGATGGACTCGCGCCCAAGCGACGCGCTCGCCCTCGCCCTTCGCCTCGATTGCCCGATCTTTGTAGAGGATCAGGTGCTGAAAAGCTCCAAGATAGCCGGCGCGGCCTCCGAGAAAGGCTCCAACGAGGAATTGCGCAAGTGGCTTGAGAATCTGAACGACGAGGATCTCGGCCGCTACAAGATGTAGTCTGGCGCACTTCGCGCCGCCCGCGGTTCTACCTTCACATGTATCCGTGCTTTGAGAGTAGGCTGACGACGATTCCGGTTAAGGTGTCCTGCGCGGCATGCTGCATCATTCCCGGCCGCAGGCTTTTGCGCATCACCGCCAGCGCGCCGAACAGCGCGCCGTACACCGTGATCGTTACGACGCCCTTCCATCCCTGATAGCTGTGCGCTGCGCCGAACACCACGGCTTGCAGCGCGACGGCGACTCCCTGCTTCCCCGTCAGTGCCAGGAACTGCCTTTGCAGGTAGCCGCGAAACAGGAACTCTTCGGAGAATCCCGCCGTTACGGAAAGCAGAACCCAACCGATCATTTCCGCGCCCGTTTGCGGCATCAGCAGTTTCATCGCTTTCAGGGCCGTGGGATTCTGGCGGAGGATGATGTTGATCGTCACCAAGGCCAACAGGACGACGCCCCAGAAAACCAACGCCACGCCCACATCGCGAAAGAAGTCCGCGGCGCGCTCCCACCTGCCTCCGATCAGATCGCGCATGTGCTTGCCGCGAAGCCGGAGACCGAACAGCCAGACGTAGCCAACCATCGCGAGCTCGAGGATGATCGACGACACGTAGAGCACCATCCGGTTCACGTGCTCCGGTGTGCCCCGGCCGATCTGCACCGTGTCCGCGGCCGCGAACGCGAGGAGAAAAACAAGAAACAGAACTGTGTGCCACCCGGGCGCAACCGCATCCCGGTCCGTGACCTGTGGCGTTTCTGTCGGGGTGGTTGCCATGAAGGCAGGCTCGCGTTGCGAGCAGCCGAGTGTACCAAGCTGGGACGCCTCGCAAATCGTCAAATTTCTCTTGCGTTCGGCCGGGCAGAGTGGGTACAGTGAGCCTACTCGTAGTAGGGCGACGGCTGCATGGCGCTATATATGGGCCTGGCGTTGCCACACGGGGAGCGAGGGGCAAAGGATTGACCTGCGTCCTGGCAGTTGCCAATCAAAAAGGTGGCGTTGGAAAGACCACTACATCCATCAATCTTGCCGCCGCCATCGCGCTGAAGAAAAAAAAGACGCTTCTGATCGACCTCGACCCGCAATCCAATGCTACGATCGCCTTTTTTAACCCCGGCGAAATTCAGAGCACGATGTTCGACGTCTTCGCCGATCATCCGGCCGAGATGTCCAAGGTCATCCGCCCGACCAAAGACCCATACCTGTTCGTTGCGCCGGCGCGGCTTGCACTCGCGCGCCTCGAGCAGCAGCTCGCGGGCCAATTCGACGCGCCGTTCAAACTCAAGGACGCGATCTCGCCGATCCTCAAGGATTTCGAGTTCATCGTGGTGGACACGCCGCCGGCGCTCGGCATCCTCACCGTCAATGCGCTCGTCGCGTCCACGCACCTGCTCGTGCCGATTCAGGCCGCGTACTTCGCGATCGAGGGCACCGACGATCTGCTCGAAACCTACGGCCGCATTCGCTCGCGTCCCAACCCGGATTTGAAGGTCCTCGGCGTGGTGATCACGCTCTTCGACAAGCGCACCAACATCTCGCGCGACACCCACGAGCAGATTCGCGCCACTTTCGGGAACGCGCTCTTCAAAACGCGCATCAGCAAGAACGTCCGCCTTGAGGAAAGCCCGGCCTACAAGGAAACGGTATTTACCTACGCGCCGAAATCTTCCGGTGCCGAAGAATACAAAAAGCTTGCCCAGGAGGTATTGCAACGTGTCCAAGAGGATCGGGTTGCCCGTCACTCTCAAGATGCGGCATGACGCGCATTACGTAGAAACACTGACCAGCTTCAGCGGCGCGTCCGTCGGCCGCATGATCCCGATCGACAAGATTCGCCCGAACCCGGAACAGCCGCGCAAGAATATCGGCGACATCCGCGAGCTGACGGATTCGATCCGCCAGAAGGGCGTGCTCGAGCCGCTGCTCGTCCGCTTCGTCCCGCGCGAAGACACCTACTACATCATCTCGGGCGAGCGCCGCTATCACGCCTCGATGGCTGCCGGCCTGCACGAAGTGCCCTGCATCGAGAAGATCGCGGACGACGCCGAGACTCTCGAAATCGCGCTGATCGAAAACCTCCAGCGCAAGGACCTCACCGCTTTCGAAGAAGCTGATGGCTTGCAGCGCCTCGCCGACCAGTTCGACTACACGCACGACGATATCGCGAAAAAAATCGGCCGCTCGCGCTCCTCGGTCACCGAAACGATGTCCCTGCGCGTCATCCCCGAGGATGTCCGCCGGGCGTGCATCGACAACGGAATTATCTCAAAGTCGCTGTTGCTCCAGGTCTCGCGCCAGCCCACCGAAAAGAACATGCACGACATGGTCCACCGCATCGTGCAGGGCGGACTGACCCGCGACGAAGCCCGCCGCGCGCGCAAGGAAGAAACCGAATCCGCGCCACGGCCTCAGCCATTCGTCTTCGACTTCGAGGCCGACGACGGCACTTTCCGCATCCGCCTCCAGTTCCGCAAGAGCCACGTCGGCGCCGAAGAGCTCGCCGCGGCCCTGCGCACGGTCCTGCGCCGCCTCGAATCCGGCTCGCTCTCTTCCTCCGCCGCATAACTGGCGACAACAATCGCTGCCATTCCGGGCGGGGCCCCGCGCGGTTTTGCTTGGCGCGTCCGTGTTTGACGTGCGCGGGGTGCAGAGGAATCTGTTGTGCTTTTTTCCCGGAGTTGCTGCGATCAATTCCCGCCGCGGCGCCCGGGGCTCAGTTCCGTCCCATCGACGCGCTCGCCGGGCCGGTCAGCGAGTTGTAAATCGTCTCGATGAACGCGTCCGTATTGACGAAGCTGCCGGAATACTTCTGCCACGGCGCGAGGACCTTTTCTTCCTTCATCTGAGCGAGCGTCTTGTGCTCGGCCAGCGCCTTTTGCACCGCCGCAGTCGTATCCTTCAGCATCTGCGCGTACGCGCGCAGGTCGTCTATGGTTGCGAGCGCTCCGTGGCCCGGGATGATCTTCACATCCGGCGGGAATTCGGCGATGGCTTTGTCGCACGCGGCGATCATGCCCTGCACGCTTCCTCCTCCGTTCACGTCGATGAACGGAAATCCGTAGCGCACGAACTCATCGCCCATGTGCACCACGCCATTTTTGGAGAAGAAAATCACGGAGTCGCCGTCGGTGTGCGCCCCCGGAAAGTGCATCACGCGGATGTCGTCGCCGTTGACGTGCAGCGTGATCCGGTCGTCGTACGTAATCAAGGGCAGCGCCGCCTTCGGCTGCGCCGGCTGCTGGGCGTGGATCGCGCCGCCGGAGCCATTGCCGATCGAGCTGCCGTCCTCGAGCCGCTTGCGCAGGTTATCGTGAGCGATGATCGTAGCGCCCGCCGCGGCAAACGCCGCGTTCCCATTGGTGTGGTCGCCGTGGTAGTGCGTGTCGATCACGAACCGCACCGGCTTGTCCGTCGCGCCGATGTTCTTGAGCGCGGCCTGAATCTTGTCCGCCAGCGGCGCGTATTCCGTGTCCACGATCACGATCCCGTCGTCGCCCACCGACGCGGCGATGTTCCCGCCCGCGCCCTCCAGCATGTAGACGTTCCCTGCAACCTTCGTGACCTTGATTTCGACCTTCGAGAAATCCTGCGGCTGTTGGGCCAGCGCGAGCCCGGGCAGAAGGAGCAGTGCAAGGACGCAGAGTTTGCGCATTCGATCCTCCCCAGAAGCGCCGAAATTCCACCATTGAACTCATTTGCGCTGTCATTCCGAGCGGAGTGGCCGGGCGTTTCTTCCGCCGTCCCGGTTTTCAGGGACGCCTGGCTACGTAGCGAGGAATCTGCTCTTTCTTCATACATCTCGCTGTTGTCTGCGTAGGGGCGTTTCGCCGCAGGAGCGCGGCGCTTGTTGGAGGACGGAGTTTGCCAGATAGCCGATTCTTGGCTTTCTCAAGAATGGTACCTGGCAAACTTTCCTGAAGCTGCGATGGAGAAAACGTTAAAAAATGCTGATAGAGATGCGTACGCCGGGATGAGCAGGGTTGTACATGTAATACCCGTTATCGACGTACAGGACGTAAACGTCATCCGAGTAGGCCCAATCGCTTGGCCAGGGATCGACGAACCCGAATGAGTAGCCGCCATACTCGAAGCGCCGATGCTGGTAATCGCTTTGGTTAACGTGGAATCTGTGCCCGCTGCCAAAATTGGACGCGTAATGGGCGTCAGAAATACGGCCATGCGTGCCACCCGCAGGCTGCGACTGCTGCGCGCGCACCTGCTGTGTGCGCTGTTGTTGTGCCGGCTTGGCCTGGGCGTGTTGTTGTTGTGCCGGCTTGGTCTGAGCGTGTTGTTGCTGTGCCGGCTTGGCCTGCTGCTGTGCGTGCTGTTGTGCCGGCTTGGCTTGCTGCGTGCGTGGTTGCTGCGCCGGCTTGGCCTGCTGTGCGTGTTGTTGCTGTGCCGGCTTCGCCTGCTGCTGTGCGGGTTTGGCCTCCTGCTTAGGCTCTTCCTGCCCCTTTTCTTGTGCGTAGGCGGAAGCAGTGGTTCCGAGAAGCAAGAGCAGTACTGCTGTAGGGATTGCGAGCTTCATGTGTGTCACCTCAAATTTTAATGCGTCTGTAGTGTAACGATTCGAGACTTGGTCGTCTGTCTCAAATGGAACAAATTTCAACGCTGCCCTAAGACCGGCGCCAAGCTGTCGGTGGCTGCCTCGCCGTCTGCTGGCGGACCGCGCTCCGGCCCCGCGCCTCCACGTTGTCATCCCGAGCGGAGGCCCGCGCGGTTCTGCGTTTGCGCCTCGCCGTTCGAGGCGCGGGGATGGGGACGCAACGAGGAATCTGCTCTTGGGCTCAGGCTTCCCCGGTCTCTCGCTTCCCGCCCTCGCCCCTGCTATCCTTATGCCATGCCCATGGAACTGACGCCACAACAGAAAGACATTCTCGACCGCCTCCGCTCGCGCGGCCTCGAAATCGTCGCCTTCCCCATGTTCGAAAGCCTGGTCGGTGTGCGGAAAGGGAACTGCGCCGCGCTGCTCGCCCCGGCTGGGCCGAGCGGCTTCATGATCCAGGGCGAGCCGACCTATCTCGTCGGCGGAAACCTCAGCGCCCGAATCATGCGCGTCAACGGCCACTACTTCGTGCGCAAGCAGGAACAGGTCGAAGCTACCCCCGAACGCATTGCCGAACTCGACGCCTTCGCCGCCGAACTCGCCTCCGCTCTCCTCCCCGTCGCCTGACAGCGAAAGCCTCACCTTCGCGGTCCGAACGACGGGACCTATACTGCGGCGTGCGCACGGCCGGTTTCGAGTACCGGCACACAAATATTCAACTCCACACGGGGAAACCAACAAGGATGGAAACGGCGATTGGGTCCGCGTATTCGAGGTAACACGATCGACTGAAATCGCCGTCAGTTGAAGTCGTCGTCAGTCGCGGTAGACGAATTCAAGCTCAATGCCCGCCACGTCGATGATGTCGCCCGATGAAAGCTTGGTGGGGTGCGCGATGGGCTGACCGTTGACGTTCGGCACTCTGTCGGCAGCGCCGATATAGTAGGAATTGTCCTCCCGGCGATTGATCTGCGCAGCGGCCTTCGGCGCAAACCAACCCTTTAGTTTCACGGTCGCCATGGCCGATTTTCCAACCACTGTGAGCTTGTCGTTGAGCGTATATTCACGCTGGTCGGTCTTGCCTCTCCGCAGGACGAGCGTGGGCACTTTCAACCGTGCTGGCGCCACCTGTGAGCTTTCTCCAACTGCCGCAACCTGCTGAAGCAAATCTCGCCGTGCCTTCGTGTCGAGCATCACGGTCTCATTGATTTTCGGCGCCGCCGGCCGTGCATCTCCATTCCCGGCGCCCGAACCATTCGGCTCGCGCGACTCCGACACCACGATCGAGTGTTTCCCGACCATTACCGAATCGCCCGGCTTGAGCGTGACCATTTTGACGCGCTGCCCGTTCACGAACGTCCCATTCAGGCTGCCGAAATCCTCGAGCATGAGCCGCTCTTCTTCGTGGAAGACTCGCGCATGGTAGTGCGAGACCGCCGGATTGTCGATCACCAGGCCGTTGTCCGGAGAACGGCCTATGCTGACTTCGCTCGAGCCAACCGGGACTTCCTTCAATATGCAGTTTTCGAACTTCAGCACGAGTTTCGGCATTTTAATCTCCTCGATGAAACGAAATCCGCATCCCCAATTTGAAATTCATGGCCGTACTCCGCTATGCAAAATCCTTGAGCCACTTGCCAATTCGCGCGAAGGCTCCCACTGGCTTCGGAGCGCAGCGCAGGACGATGGCTGTGATGTTGTCTCCGCCGCCCGCCCGCTTCGCGAGGTCCACCAGGTGATCGGCGGCCTCTTGCGCGTCGTCGCTTTCGCCGAGTACCGCGGCGATTTGGGCGTCGGAAAGCTCGCGCGTGAGTCCGTCGGAGCAAAGCAGCAGGGTATCGCCCTCCATGGAAGGCTCCTCGCTCACGTCCACGTCGACTTCTGGATCGATGCCAATTGCCCGGATCAGGACGCTTTGCAACGCGCTGCTGCCAGCCTCCTGCTCGGTCATGCGCCCCTGTCTCATCTGCTCGGCGACGAATGAGTGGTCGCGGGTGAGCTGCTCGAAGGCGTCGCCGCGCAGGCGATACGCGCGGCTATCTCCGACGTGCGCCAAGCTCATGCGTTCGTCGGCAAAGCAAACCGCTACCAGCGTGGCTCCCATCTTGCCTTCCGCGCCATTTTGCCGCGCCGTCTCGTGTACAGCTTGATTTGCCAGGCGAATCGCGCTGGCCAAGCGATTCGACGCTTGAGAGAGTCTGTCCACGCGTCCGCCGACGAGTGGGAGCGAGGGGCTCGCAACGGCGTCTCGGCAGTGCCCGAGAACCGTGTCTACGGAGAGGCGGCTCGCCACTTCGCCGAACGCCAGTCCGCCCATGCCGTCCGACAGCACGAAGAGGCTGATGTCCGGCGCCAGGCCAAAGCTGTCCTCGTTGTTTTCGCGGACACAGCCGGTGTCGCTCTGCGCTCCGAATTCCACGTCGATTGTCATGTCCGCGTCTGGCCGATCGATCTCGTTTGCGAGCTGCGCCATCAGGAGTTCGGTTTTTGAGCTAGCCCAGGATTCGGGCCCTGGTTTTGGTTTGGATATTGATTTCCCCCGGGCCCCCTCACGATGCGCGCATTGGGGAAACCCTGCGTCTGAATCTGCTGCAAGACGTTCTGGAGCCGCTTTCCGGCAAATGGCCCGGTCAGGACCACAAAAAACTCGCCCTGGTCGTTGTGTCTTGGTATCACGACCGCAGGCAGTCCAAGATCTTCAATTTTCTTCGCCGAGTTTTGTGCGCGGTCTTCGCGCTCGAATCGCCCCACCCAGAGATAACCCTGACCATTGGCGATTGCGGGGGACGGCGCAGCAGGAGGAGTCTCGCCGAAGGCCTTGTCGGCGTGCTCCTGCACGTCTTGAGGCGCAAGGTTTTCCGCATGAATCTGCGGTGGAATCTTCGCGGGCGCGGGTTCTTGGGCCGGAGGCGCATCCGCCACCGCGGGCTGCACCGCATCTGGCGCGGGCTCTGCGGCAGCTCGTGCCGCGGGTTTTGCCGACGCCGGCTTCGGCGCGGGGAGTTGAGCGCCCGCCAGAAGATTCGCCGCAGCTCGGGTGACCTGCACCCAGCGCCACCCCGCGAGAGTAACGAGCGCAAGTGCGCCTCCGAGGAGAAGCCACCCAATCGGAGACGTCCGTTTGCGCACCGCCGATGATGCGCGCAAAGGCTGCGAAGACAAGGGGAGCGCTGCGCGGCCCGAAGGCGCGGCAGGAACGCCCACAGACGCAGCGGCCGGCACCGTCGCTACTCCCCGAGAGCGAAGAGCATCCCCGAGTTCCGCAATCGATTGGAAGCGCCTGGCAGGCTCCTTCTCGATGCATCTCAAGATCGCACGCTCGATCGAGACGGGCACCGTCGGATCGACTTCGTGAGGCGGAGTCGGCGATTCGCGCATCTGCTTCAGAGCGACCGCGACGGCATTGTCGGCGCGGAACGTCTGCTGGCCCGTGAAAATTTCATACATCATCAAGCCCAGCGAGTAGATATCAGTGCGATAGTCGACCGGCTTCCCGGCCACCTGTTCGGGAGCCATGTAGGCGGGCGTGCCCAGAATCGAGCCCGTCATCCGCGTGACCGCTTCCATCGAACGCGCGATGCCGAAGTCCATGATCTTCACGTTGCCCTGGGCGTCGATCATCACGTTCTCAGGCTTTAGGTCGCGATGAACGATTCCCTGGGCGTGCGCTTCTTTGAGGCCCGAGCAGATTTGCAGCACCAGATCGACGGCTTTGCGCGGTGGCAGGCCCCCGAAGCGATCCAGCACCGATCGCAAGCTCTCTCCCTCGACGAACTCCATCGAGGTGTATGCAATCCCGCCGATGCGGTTGAACTCGTGAACCCGGCAGACGTTCTTGTGCGTGATTTTGCGCGCAAAGAGGAGTTCGTTTTTGAACCTCTCCATCATCGCCTGGTCCGAAGCGATCTCGGGCTTTAGAAGCTTCAGGGCGACGATCTCGCCGGTTTCTCGGTCGCGCGCTTTGTAGACGTTGCCCATGCTCCCGTGGCCGGCTTCTGCCAGGATGTCGTAGCGCTGCGACACGGCTGCGAGCGCCGTGGAACTAAGTTCAGGAGCGGGCTGAGGCGGCGCGGTAGGTTCCGGATTCGGAGCGTGCGCATCAGGGACGTCGCTAAGAATCACAGTCCGCTGTTCGCTTCCAGCCCGCGAATTGTCCGGAGCAGGGAAGCCCCTGTTCAGATTGTTCGGATTGGTCGGTTCACTCATAGTTCGACCCATTTAGAATAGGGTAGAAGCCGCCGGTCGGTGATCAATCGCCGGAAAGTGTGAAGAAAAAGTATCCAGTACCAAAGTCCTAGTCGCTCACATCGACAGCCGTTAGGCATCGGACAAGCCGCGGCCCGCTGCTTCTTGATTCGGATCCCGGGCGGCCTGAAGATGGCAACAGGGTCGCATCGATGCCTAGATTCCTGATCCATCGTTCCGGCGAAGATTCGCGCGTTTTCGAGCTGCCCGGGAATCGCCCGATCTCGATCGGCCGCGCCAAATCGAGCAGCCTGGTGCTGGATAACGCCAGCATCTCGCGGCTGCACGCCGTTGTGCGCGCGACGCCCGACGGCCAATGGCAAATCATCGACCGCGCCAGCTCGAACGGCGTAAAGGTCAACGGCGTCGCGGTAAAAGAGGCGGTGCTGCGCGCGAACGATGAGCTCATCCTCGGGGAATACCGGATTCGCTTCTTCGAGGATTCTCCGGGGCGCAACATGGTCACGTACGGGACCGCGCAGCTCCCCCCGCGTTTCGCCCGCGTGCTCTCCGAGCCCGCTTATTCGGGGACGTTCCTCCCAGTTCAGCCTGTGGGCAGCATTGCTTCTCCCGACGTCGAGCGCCATGCGAACGCCGAAGAGCGCCTGCGCGCGCTCGAACACGAGAATCGCCTGCTGACGCTCCTCTATCGCGTCAATCGGTCGCTTGGCGAGTTGACCGCGGTGGAAGACATCACGCACCGCATCCTCGATCTTGTTCTCGAAATCGAGGGCGCGGAGCGCGGCTTCGCGATGCTGTTCGATCGGTACACGATGGGTCGCAGCGACCTAAGCCAGGGCGGTTACGGCTTCGAGCCTGCGATCATCCGCTATAGGCCGGGAACGAAAGCTCTCTCCGCCCAGGGTGCGCCGCAACTCACCATTTCGCAGAGCATCATTCGCCAGGTGATCCACGGCGGTCTGCCGCTGTTGGTTTCGGACCCACAGGCGGACCCGCGCCTTTCGGCCAGCGAGAGCATTGCGGCCGCTGGGATTCAGTCCGCGATGTGCGCCCCCCTCGGTGCCAAGGATCGGCACTTCGGTCTGCTCTACGTCGACAATCTCTCCCGCCGCGGCATGTTCACCGTCCAGGACCTCAACGTGTTCACCGTGATTGCGGCGCAGGCCGGACTCGCGATCGATCGCGCCCGCCCGCGCGAAGAAGAAATCGAGCAGCCCCAGCCCTCCGCAGCCCTCGAATAATCCCGCGCTGTTTGCGTCCCGGACGAACGTGCGGGACGAGGAATCTGCTGTTGCCTTCCGATGCCTTTCAAAGGTAAAACCGGGTAACCGCACCACCCACAGAGGTGATGGTTTCAAGAGCCGGAGGAACCCGCATGAAAGCCTCGCGCAATTTGATCAGGCCCTTGCTTATGGTCGGCGCCATGCTGGCAGCATTCATGGGACACGCCGCTGCCCAACAACAGCCCGTCCAATTCGCGGGGGCGCCCTGCGTCGCGCCGCCGGTCCTGCACTGTCCCGACACAGACTGCTCGGCGGACAGGGAGATAAACCAGGGACCCGTGGTCGAAATGAAGACCCGCCGCACCTACTTCCTCGATTATCCGTGCGACCTCAAGCCGGGCGAGAAGGTCACCCTGGTCCTCAGCATTCACGGCGCCGGGTCGTACGGGAACTGGCAGCGCCACTATTTCCCGCTCCTCGACTACGTGGACAAATACCGTCTCGTCGTTGCCACGCCGAATTCGCCGACGCACGTGTGGTCCACGGCTGACGACGAGTACCTTCAGAATATCGTCAGCTCCCTCGTCGACCAGATCGGCAAGCAGAACGTCAAAGCGTTCTGGCTGGTCGGGCACTCGCAGGGCGGAATGACCTCCAACCGGCTCCTGCGCACGGACTTCTTTGCGAGCCGCGTGGACGGCTGGCTCAGCCTGTCCGGCGGCCGCTTGGGCCCCACGCCGCCGATCCCCGCCAGCTTTTTCGCGGCCACGCGGCCCAATCCCGGTACGCTTCCGCCTCTCTCTCCCGCTAACCTTATGGCGGCGATGGCCGCGCTGCGCGACCCTCCGGCGGCGGATTTCTCATTCATCTTCGAGACGGGCGAGTACGAACTCGGCGGGCAGCCGTTGCCGGACGCCTCACCCTGGGCCGCGAAGTACGGCTGCGGCGCGCGCATGCGCCTTCCGGGCGTAGTCGATACCAAGGCGGGCTACGTCTACGACCCGGAGCACCAAAATCCCGGCTCCGATTCCTGGGGACACCTGCCGCGGCCCGGCACCGCTGAGGTCATGCAGTATCCGGATTGCAAGGACGGCCGCGTCGTCGCCGACGTCATCCGCGGGGGCAAGGGACACACTGAAGGCCTCGAGCCGAAAATCACAGAAGAGATCGTCCAGCTCATGGTCTCCGCAAAAGGCGGCAAAATCGCCCAAGCTCAATAGCCCGAATTGGGACGTAAATGTAGCGCCGTGCTTCAGCGCGGCACTCTCTCGCTTTGCGGATGCCGGTGCGCGCTGTTAGCCGGGTGCCCCACCCTCGCATTTTGAGGGTGGGAGTCTTTGCTCTTGTCGATTCCGCGACTCTGGGCTTACGCCGCGGGCATTTGCAAGAACCACGGGATTTTCGTTCATTCCATAGGCGAAATGGACGATCATATTCATCTCCTCATTCGGGTTCCGCCGCCGTTGTCACTCGCCAAGGCGGTGCTCGCCATTAAATCAATTCGTCGCGATGGGCGAACGAGCAAGGCAACAAATTCGCGTGGCAACAAGGTTATGCGGCGTTCAGCGTGAGTTCTTCCCGTGTTCCGGCGGTCGTTCGATACATACAAACGCAGGAATCGCACCAGCGTCGAATGACATTCGACGTGGAATTTGACCCCAACTTCGTATTCGGCTAGGTGTCGCACCTACGGCGCTCGCGATCCCGTTCCCGTTCCTATATTCATATTCCCAACACCCTTCCGGGCTGGGCTGACCTCTGTCGCGCGTCCCGCGCTTACGCGAGCCTGGGCATGTTCGCGTCACGCTCGATACGATTACTCGCGCAGCCAGGGCGCTCGGCAAACGCCTGATCATCCGCGTGGCAGACGTGAAGGCCAAGCGCGCTTAGCGACATTCACGGCCAGTGCTCGCCGATTCTTTACACCAACAACCGCTTGCAGCGCGTTTTGCAATATGGCAGGGTGATTATGAGGCTGTACGATGCGAAATGCGGTTCGACAAGTCGGGTGCCACGCGGGGGACGTGGGAGAGCCTTGCCTCGCCGGGAGGCCCTTGCGCGCCGTATCGCAATCGTTGAGTGTCCCCGGCCTCTCTGGCGTGAGCGCGAACTACATTCCGCCCTTCAGTTCCAGGTTCGGCGATCCTCCGTTTTTGCGAGCTTCTCATCGTCACAGTGTGTCGATCAAAAACCGGCGTAAGTCACTGAAAACACTGGGAAGGCGCCCGCCCAAATCGTCACACATCTTGAGGGGTGCCTACTCGCGCTGCGGCCTCCGATTTCCGCGTTTCGAATCTCCATTTTCAATTTTCGGCGTGACCTGCAACGTGTGTTCTACCCGCAAATGGCTTTCGAGTAGAAACCCCTGCAACTCGCTGAAAACAAACGGTGCGTGTGCCTCCTACCCGCAAATGAAACCGACGACCCGATCAGGCTCGTCGTCCCGAGCGAGCATCGCGAGCCGAAGGACCTCTCCGTCTTCTACCGGCGTGCCACTATGAACACGAGTCACCAATCACGAGTCACGAATCACGGGCCTTACGACGTGATCTGCATCGGCGCGGGGCCGACCGGCCTCGCCTGCGCCATCGAGGCCAAGCGCGCCGGCCTGCGCTCGCTCGTCATCGACAAGGGCTGCCTCTGCAACTCGCTCCAGCACTATCCGACGAACATGCTCTTCTTCACCACGCCCGAGCGCATGGAGATCGGCGACCTCCCCATGACCACCGCCGGCGGCAAGCCCACCCGCGCCGAGGCCCTGAAGTATTACCGCCGCGCCGCCGAGCACTACGCCGTCGAAACCCGCCTCTATGAAACGGTCGGGCAGGTGGAAGGGAAGGACCGCGCGTTCGTCGTCCACACCCGCGATGCCTACGGCAAGAACCACGAATACCAAGGCAAGAAAGTCATTATCGCGACGGGATACTACGACCTGCCGAACTACCTCGGCATCCCCGGCGAAGATCTGCCGCACGTCTCGCACTATTTCAACGACGCGCATCCCTACTGGAATCAGGACGTCGTCGTGATCGGCGGCAAGAACTCGGCCGCCGAGGCGGCGCTGGACCTTTTCCGCGCGGGCGCACGTGTCACCATCGTTCACCGCGACCCCGAGATGGGCAAGAACCTCAAATACTGGGTCAAGCCGGATATCGAGAACCGCATTCGCGCCGGCGAGGTCCGCGCTATGTTCAAGACCGAGGTCACGCGCATCGAGCCCGGCCAGGTCTGGGTGAAAAACTCGACGCACGAAAAGGCCATTCC
>Ga0187864_10002021_pt1 | contig 18275 bp, 15 predicted proteins | sample June2016WEW_11_4_FD_132985 | JGI IMG/M metagenome (GOLD analysis project Ga0187864, IMG submission 132985) | Peatland microbial communities from SPRUCE experiment site at the Marcell Experimental Forest, Minnesota, USA - June2016WEW_11_40 | ecosystem: Environmental > Terrestrial > Soil >...
CCGATCAGCGGATAGTGCGAGTTCGAAGCCCATCCCGCGACCACAATGCCGAGCACGCCGAGCGACGAGACGCCGAGCATAAACAGGATGCCGATGTTCATGTCGCTCACCGCCTGCGAAGGGCCGAACGGAATCACGGTATAAACCGTGAACGACGCAAGCAGGCCGATCAGCGGCGCGACCCAGAAAACGAACTGGTCGGCTTCGGTGGGGATGATGTCTTCTTTGAGAATCAGCTTGAGCGCGTCGGCGAAGGGCTGCAACAATCCGTGCGGGCCCACGCGCATGGGGCCGAGGCGAACCTGGAAGTGCGCCAGCGCCTTGCGCTCGATCCAGTTCAAGAGCCACATCACGGTCAGCGCCACTCCCGCGAAGATGATGAAGACATAAACCAGCGCCCAGAACTGGTTCCCCGCTTCGCCGGGCGTCACCTTGCTGCCGAGATACGACGTGATGAAATTGGGCATCAGCGGTCCACCTCGCCGAGTACGATGTCAATCGTGCCGATGACGGCAACCACGTCGGCCACAAGCGAGCCGCGCACCATAAGGTCGAGCGCCTGCAGATTGACGAACGATGGCGGACGCACGCGCAAGCGGTAGGGCTGGGTCGAACCGTCGCTGACAATGAAGTATCCGAGCTCGCCCTTGGGCGCTTCGATGGAATGATAGATTTCGCCCACCGGCGGCTTGATCACCTTGGGCACTTTGCCCATGATCGGGCCCTCCGGGATCCCGTTGACCGCTTGCTCGACGATGCGCATTGACTGGCGCATTTCTTGCATGCGGACCAGGTACCGGTCGTAGGTGTCGCCGTTGGTGCCGATCGGAATTTCGAAGTCGAACTTCGCATAGTTGGCGTAGGGCTGGGCCTTGCGCAGATCCCACTTCACGCCGCTGGCGCGCAGCACCGGCCCGGTTACGCCGAGCGCAATGCAGTCGGGGCCCGAGATCACGCCGACATTCTTGGTGCGCTCCAGCCAGATGCGGTTGGTGGTAAGCAGCGCTTCGTATTCGTCGATCTTGGGCGCGAAGAAGGCCAGGAAATTCTTTACGTCTTTTTCGAAGCCGGCGTAAGTCTCATACTGGCAGCCGCCGATGCGAAAGGCATGCGTCGTCAGGCGCGCGCCGCAGTACCTTTCGAAAATCTTCAGGATCTCCTCCCGGTCGCGGAAGGTGTAGAACAGCGGTGTCATCGCTCCAATATCGAGCGCGTGCGTGCCCAGCCAAAGCTGGTGGCTCGCGATGCGGTTCAGTTCGGTCAGGATCACGCGAATGTATTGCGCGCGCGGCGGCGCCTCCACGTTCATCAATTTCTCGACCGCTTCGCAGTAGCCGAGCCCATTCGACACGGCGGCGCAATAGTCCATCCTGTCGACGTAGGGGTTGAACATCGTGTAGGTGCGGTTCTCGGCGATTTTTTCCACGCCGCGGTGCAGATACCCGATGACGCACTCGGTGCCGAGAACTTTTTCGCCGTCGAGCTTCAGGATGACGCGCAGCACGCCATGCGTGGCCGGATGCTGCGGTCCCATGTTGATGATGAGTTCGTTCGAATCGAGATACGTCTTCTCGGGAGCTTCGAGATCGAGGTTGGAAAGTGAGTGGACCGAGACGTCGGTCGTGCTGTCGTTCTTGCGATCGCTCATTGTCCGCTCTCGATTCCGAGGTTGATCTGCACCCACTCTTGGTCTTGCTGCAGAATGCCGTAGTCTTTGCGCAGCGGGTAGCCTTTCCAGCCGTCGGGCAGAAGAATGCGCTTCAGATCGGGATGTCCGTCGAACCGGATACCAAACATGTCGTAGACTTCGCGCTCCAGCCAGTTGGCGGTCGGCCAAATGGGGACGCTGGACGGGATCGAAGCGCCGTCGGCGATTTGTGTTTTCACGCGCACCCGCTCGTTGCGCGGGAAAGAATAGAGAATCCATACGACGTCGAATTGCTTTTCGCGCTTAGGATAATGCACGGCGGTTATATCGACGCAGTAGTCGAACTGCTCTTCGTCGCGCAGCAGGCGCAGAATGTCGGGGATCAGCGAGCGGTCAACGGCAAGGTAGTTCTGTCCAAGATAAGTCAGCGGGTCGAGACCCGAGCCGTACTGGCTGCGGTATTTCTCAACCATCGGCGAGGTCCACGGCATCGGGACGGGACCAGAGGGCTTGGCGGGAGCGGCGGGCTTTGCAGGCGCGGCGGGTTTTGCAGGCGCAGCAGGCTTCGCTGGCTCGGCGGACGCCGCTGCGGGTTTTTCCGCCGTCGGCTTCTTCTCACCTTCCGGCGGCGGTGGTGGAGCTGGCGTTTTGACTTCCTCGGCCATGCTAGGGTCTGTCGTTACAAAAGCCGCTCTATTAGGAAACTTTCACTTCTAACATCTGGTTGCATCACCGTCAGTGACCGTCGTCACAATACCCAGCATCACTTTGACCGCTGCGCTCTGATTTCCCGTAGAGACAGGTTGCCCTGTCTCTACAGGCAGGTGCTGCTAGCGCCGGGCCGCCTGAAAGCCTTCCACCAAGTCGCGGATGCGCAACGCGTCGGCTTTGCGATGGCCGTGACTGGCGATCGGATCCGTGCCTCCGGTCGATTCAATCAAAATGTCCGACCAAAAGATTCCCGTTGAAATCTTCACCGACGCTACCTGAGAAGTCGAAATGCTTTCCTCGTTGCTGCCGAACAGACGCTTCTTCACGCGGCTCACGCGCAGCGGGTTGACCACGATGCGCGTCGGGAACCACAGGTTTCCCCTCGTCCAGCGGCTCGCGGTGAAGGTCTCATCGGAACTAGCCGATTTCGGACTGGCTGCATTTGGACCCGCCGGATTTGCACCCGAGGCAGTCATACCCATTCGAGCGCGCCCTTCTTCCAGATCCATACGTAGCCGACGATCAGGATGCCGAGAAAAACCAGCATCTCAATCAGTCCGAAAACACCGAGCGCCCTGAACTTCGCCGCCCAGGGAAACAGAAAGATTGTTTCCACGTCGAAGACCACGAACAGGATGGCGATGATGTAGAAGCGGACGGTGTAGCGTCCGCGCGCGCTGTCATACGGATCAATGCCACATTCATAAGGCATCAACTTCACGCGGTTGGGACTTTGCGTGCGGACGATCCACGCTACTATCAGCGTGGCGGGCATCAGGATGCCTACGACGGCGAGGAACAGAAAGATGGGAACGTAATTTTGCGGCATGAGGCCTCGAAACAGTCGTGATGAAAGCAAAACCGAATACTAACGCCGAAGTGGCCCGGCTTCAAGGACAAGTGAACACTGGCGTGTGACATCGCGCACGCCGAACGCGCAAGGCGAGGTCCGGACTGACTCCCAAAACTTCGGAATCAGGAAACCTGTGTGTTGGCAGTGCTCTTTGAAAGTTTCCCCGAATTGCCCAGACAGCATGGATTCTTCTTTTCTTGCCTTGATCCAATAGCCCAGGACGATCAAGCCAACTCCGGCGACGCATCGCCAACGGTCAATCGCTAGCGCTCCGCCGATTGCGGCCAGATCGAGTCCGGAATAGATGGGATGCCGGAAATACGCGTAGGGACCGGTGCGAATGAGCTTGTGGTCCTCTTTGAGACTGACTCTGGCGCTCCAATACTGTCCCAGGTGCCAGCGGGCCCATAGAGCGATCGCTATGCCGATCCAGGTGAGTGCGACGCCCGCAACGGAAAGAGCGTAGGTCCGAGGGAAAATGTGACGACCAAGAACGCCGATCTCCGCCGCGTCGCTGAAGAGCAGGACAAAACCAACAATTTCCAGAAAGAGGATGCCGTAACGCGAGGCGAAGGATTCCCGGCTGACGGTGCGGCGCGTTTTCAGGGCGCTCGCGGCCCAGTAGACCACAAAAACGATCCACGGACCTTCGATGAGAGAACGCCAAATCATGCTTCGACCAACGTCGGATCAATGGGCACGGGCAAGTGCCGAAAGTGTCACGGTGAACTCGGCAGAAATTATACCGAGCAAATACTTCGAGCCTGTGAACATACAAACACCGCGGCTCCTCACTAGCCGCGCTCGGCTGGAGGACCGGGGGCGGCCGTTGCTACGTGGGCCTGGCTACGGCGCTTTTGCGATAACGCCACGCGATTAACACCAGGCCGGAACCTAGCAGCACCATGGTCGAAGGCTCGGGAGTATGCGTCTTGTGGGGTTTGTGGCAGCGCGCTTCAGTGTAGATTTCGCCGGCAGCGCAAACTCCAGATGGAATTGGCACACTGACCGGCACGTACGGGAAGAAGAATCCAGCGGCGAGCTTGGGGGCAAGCGGTGCGCCGGCGGCCAAGTCGGACGCGGCGAGCATGGGCCGGATGGGGAACGCCGGTGCAGATTCGACCGCCGCTACGGGCTGCTCTGTAACATCTTCGGCAGGTTCTTCGTTGGAAACTTCGGGCTTGGCCGTATCTGAAATCTGGTTGCCGCAACGCGCACGCGCCGTGATTTTGCCGTCGGTCAGCAGCAGTTCACCCAGGTGCAGGCGAACTCTTCTGCGCGTCCAGAAAACTGTGTCACGAATGCGATAGGAAAGATAAACCTCGCGAGCTTCGGTGGCGCGCACCAGACGGGCGTGGCTGTAATCGAAGTGGGCGTAATGCCGGCGAACTACATAGTCGCGCAACGCCGCATAGCGGAGATCGGCGGGGTCCTTCACGCCTCCGGGTACCACCGAGTAAGGATAGACACTCGGGATCCGCGCCAGAGGCTTGGCGGGCTTGGCGGAGCGCGCCGCCATCAAAGCGAGAACGTTGTGGACGTTCCCCCGCATCCAAAAAGAGGCGGGCAAAGCTTGCGAAGCATGCCAGGAAGGCAACGAGAAATAGCGCGCCGCATTCTGCCAGCACGCGCCAGCGAGCAGCGTCCCTACGACCACAGCGACCAGGGTGCGGCGCATGCGCAGACGACGCCGATACCAACTCCGCCTTCGTCGCACGCGCTTTCCAATCGCCGTGTCCTTCAAACTAGGGTCGTTCAAAACCGTACTCCTACCTGGCACTGGGCAGAGAGAGGCCCAATGTTATAGAGCACTTCGGCATCCAAAACCGCACGACGGAACCGGCTCGGATACAGGAACTTAGCCTTCAGGCCAACTCATTTTAGCAGAGTTGTGCAAGGAATTTCATTCCAAAGTGGTACTCGAAGCGACAGGCTTCCAATTTGGAAAATACCCTCGGCAGTTTATGGCGCCAGTCCACTTCCTGCCGTTTTGTGGCTATTCGTAGCCGCTGGGTGTGTCCAGGTTAAATAGGCCAGTGGTTGCTGAAGCTGACGATCTCGAATCGAGACTACACAACACCCCGAATCTCGGATTCTTGTTTGGTTGTATCCGTAGCCAGAGCGGACCTCGGCATCGAAATAGTTGCGTGTGTAAAGGTCTGCCCACCCACGCCGATATCCACGATGGAATTGCGGGCACGCGACACGCATTGCGCCACAGACATTCTGCAATACATAGCACCCTGCGGTGCTGCCTTCCGGCCCCTTAAGTTCCCTGCCTTGACTGCCGATGAAACTAGGAGGAGGCGCCGCCAAACGTGTCTTCTAACCTTCTCGATAACCCGAAGCTGTTCCGGCATTTGGTGGAAGACTTGCCGGTGGGGATTTACATCGTGGACCAGGGACGACGGATCCGTTTTTGGAACCGTGGCGCGGAATCCATCACCGGCCATCTGTCGCACGACGTGGTGGGGCATGTCCCGGAAGATGTGGTGCAGCCCTGCGACCGGCGGGGCAACCGCTTGAGTGGGGAGCAACGTCCGGTGGCGATGACCCTCGCCCAGCGGCAGCCGCAGCAATGCTCCGCCTTCTACCTGCACAAGAATGGACACCGGGTAGCGGTCAGGATCCGCACCAGGCCGATCCTGGAACACGGGGACGCGATTCGGGGTGTGACGGTTTTATTCGAAGAAGCGTATGTGTGCCGCGAGGAAGCGTCGGGGGCGCCGATGTGCGGATGTCTGGACCCAGCGACGGGGATTCCCTCGCGCCGGTTGACGCGAGCGGTGCTGAAGGAATGCATGGCGGCCATGGAGGAATCGCATAGCGGCTTCGGGCTGCTCCGGATTCGGGTGCTGGGACTGGATCAGTTTCGGGCAAAACACGGTCCGCAGTCGGTCGAGCCTTTCCTGCGTACCGCGGCGCAGACCTTACGAAACAGCCTGGATGCGGAAAACTTTCTGGGATGCTGGGAAGAGAACGAGTTTCTGGCCGTGCTGAACTCAGCGAGTCCAATGATGGTTGCCATGACGGCGGACATCTTATGGAACCTGCTGAGCCATTCGGAAGTTTTGTGGTGGGGCGACCGTTTCCTGGTTGTGGCAGAAGTGGCCTACTCGGTGGCCACCGCGGGCAGGGACCTGGAATCGCTTCTGCGAGAAATGAAACCTGCGCACTCGAGTGGGACGGCGAAAGCGGCAGCGCTGGGCCCTGCCAACTATTCAGGACCAATGCGAGGATGATGTTCCATGTTTTCGATCATTGGGATCGTGGTTGTTTTAGGCTGCATCGTGGCGGGCTACCTGATGGAGCACGGCAACATCAAGGTGCTGCTCCAACCGGCAGAGCTGATCATCATCGGCGGGGCGGCGCTGGGCACGTTGCTGATCTCCAACCCAGTGCACACTCTGAAGCAGATGATAAGCGGGCTCATTGGTGCATTTGGGTCCTCGAAGTACGGCACAAAGCGCTACATCGATTCCTTGAAAATGATCTATGAACTGCTGCAAAAGGCGCGCAAAGAGGGCCTGGTGGCACTGGAAACGGATATCGAGGAACCGGACAAGAGCCCGCTGTTCTCTAAATACGAAGATTTCGCGAAGGATCACCATGCCGTGAATTTCGTCTGCGACACGATGCGAATGGCAGTGAGCGGGGGAGTGGAAGTATTCGATTTGGATCAGATGCTGGAAGCGGACATGGAAGTCCATCATCACGAGGCGAGCGCACCGGTGTCAGCGTTGTCGACGATGGCGGACTCGCTGCCCGGGCTGGGCATTGTGGCGGCAGTGCTGGGGGTAGTAATCACGATGGGCGCACTGGGCGGACCTCCGGAAGAAATTGGACGCAAAGTAGCGGCGGCGCTGGTGGGAACTTTTCTCGGCATTCTGCTGTGCTACGGGCTGGTTGGGCCGCTGGCGGCGCGCATGGGCAAGATGGCGGAAGAGGAACACGCGTTCATGATGGTGTTGCGCGTGACCATGATTGCATTTTTGAAAGGTGTCGCGCCGATCATGGCGGTTGAGATTGGGCGGCGGACGGTGCCCGTTCATGTGCGGCCTTCGTTCCAGGAGGTCGAAGAGGCTTGCCGCGGCGCCAGAGAGGTCCCGGCGCCGGCGGCGGAAGCCGCAGCCGCGGGATAAACACCCTCATGCCGACACCATCCATCATCATCATCAAGAAAAAAGGCGGCCATGGCGGTCATCACGGCGGCGCCTGGAAGGTCGCCTATGCCGACTTCGTCACGGCCATGATGGCACTGTTTATCGTGCTGTGGCTGACGAACACCAGCAAGCCGATTCAAGTGGCCATTAGCGGTTACTTCAAAGATCCCAGTGGAACCGGGAAGGAGACCGGAAGCCGTCTGGTCGGATCGAAGGAGACCGGAGGCAACCTGGCCGGATCGGGCGAGAATTTTCAACTGACCAAGCAGAACATGGGGAAACTCAAAGACCAGTTGCAAAGGAGTATCCGGAGCATCACCGACCTCGATAATCTGAAAAAAAACATCGAGATGACGGTGACCTCGGAAGGTCTGCGCATCGAGTTGCTGGAATCGGCGGGAGGAACGTTCTTCGACAGCGGGAGCGCGACGCTTAACCAGAGTGGGCGGGAGTTGCTGACGCTGCTGGCGGCAGAATTGGGAAAAGTTCCCAACCATGTTTCGGTCGAGGGACACACCGACGCCAAACCCTATGGCGGCAAGGGCAGCTACAGCAACTGGGAACTCTCGGCGGACCGGGCGAACGCGGCGCGCCGATTGATGCAGCAGTCGGGGTTGCGCGGCGATCAGGTCTCGCAGGTGCGGGGCTTTGCGGACCAACGCTTGCGCACCGCAACGGATTCGCTGGACCCGTCGAACCGGCGCGTTTCGATCATCGTGCAATACATCAGCAACAACACCGACGAAACGGGACCTTTGGTTAAGGATGGGAAAGAATCGGGAGAGGGAAAACCGTCAGGCGCAGTCGCGAAGGCGGACTCCGAAACCACGGGTAAAAAAGACAGGCAGTAAAAAAGGCTGGCCCACAAAAGGCCAGCCCGGATTGTTGCTTATTCGGTTATGCAAATTGCGACTACCTGCTGCAGTTCCTTGTTGGGCACCAAGGAATCGGCCCCTCAGAAACTTTCGGAGCTGCAGCATATGCAAACGTACCTACCAAACCTACCAACAGAATTAACGCTCTGAGCGAACGTTTCATTTTCTTTCTCCTTAGGGTCTGCCGAAAGGCTAGCGTCAGACGGCCAGCTTTTCAGCGGTGGAGGGATTATACACAACCCTGCAACTTTGTGATTCATTGGGGGTTACTTCAAGCGTCCGAACGATGTGACAAGCTGAGGGCGCGTGCCGGCTATTGACTGGGCCGTCCGGCAGGCACTACAAACGGCGTTTACGCTGGTTTCTTAAGGTAATGGTTTGAATAGAATCGCTTCCAGTTCCGGCTCGGGAAGAGGGATTGCGGTGGGGCAAAAAATCCTCTTGACAAGGTTTTTGAAAGATGCCTTGTTGGGACAGCGGGGGCTAGGAGCCCTTGGTGAAACTCGAATTTCGAAATCCAGCGCCTGAAGGAGCGTTGATGCTAGAGTGCTTGCGGCATCGCTAAAGCGATGCCCTGATACGAACCTCCCTTACACCACGGGCTGCTATGGTCGCGTGTTGGAACCGGCCGCCGCGGAGTTGGCTCTCGGCGGGTTACCGGGGCTGTTGAGCGGGGAATGATCTCCCGTTTGCTCCAGATTCGAGCTGCGCGAGAACGCGCGCTCCACCATGCCTTCGAACATCGGGATCAGCGAATCGGAAGGAACCGGGTGTTGAAGATCCGCCAAGCCCTGCTCCCACCGCTGGGTCTGCAAGCGGTTAACGGCGGCCTCGCGCCCGGCTTTGCGCGAGAACGAGTAGCCAAGCCAAACAAAAATGGCAAGGTTGTAGGTCAACATGTTGATCAGGTCGAAATCATCGTGCCTGACAAATCCTCCCGAATTCAGCGCCCACAGCATCAATTCCACACCGGCGAACAGCCCAAAGCCGAGAGAGATCCCAAAACTGACCTGCTTCCGGGATACTCCCAGAAAGCTCGAAAACAGGAGCAAGAAGAGGATCAGACCAACCTGCACGATGCGGACCGAGAGCTGCAGGGTGGTAATGGCGTGCGTTATCGGATTGTGGTCGGAAGAATTCGAAAAGGCGACCACCACCGAAACCAGCAGCATCACCACGCCCGCCCACTTAAACAGTAGAGTACCCAGGTCCTTCAGAGTGTGATAGGGGCGGAACACGTCGAGGAAAATCTCATGAATGACGTTGAAGCCGAGAACCGCGTTGACTGCCGCGCCCAGCCAGAAAAGCCAGAAATACATCGTGCCATCGGTGAGCCAAAGCGGAAACAGGATGGCAAAATTCGCAACCTGCGCCAGGAGAAACAGGAAGAATAAGGGAAATTGTTTACGCAGCTTACGGTGCCATAAGATCACTGCAACCACCGATTGCAGGGTCGGTTGCGCGCACCACAAACAAAGGACGATGGTATGGCTGTGCAAAGTCATGGGAGACGCTGCGGGAAGATCGCGACCAACCGTAACCGCCGCGCCTCGGCCCTCTTCCACATCCTCAGGCACGATGCCTTGCGGGGTCAATCCACAGTAGGTAACCTTAGTAACCATTACCCATGGCTGGAGTAACTATTACCCCTACCTTGGCCGGCAACCTTGCCTTCAACCACCGGACAACGTCCGGCAAGCCTATCCGACGTCGGGCGTGGAGTGCAGGTAGGCGCGCATCATGCGCACTTCATCGTCTTTTTCGTCCAGGTCGTGGAGAAGAATATCGCGCAAGGAAACGACGCCCATCAGTTCACGTCCCGCACAGACCGGCAGGTGCCGAAAGCCATGCCGCTTCATTAGGGTCATGCAGGTCTCAAGGGGTTCGTTCGGTGCGACGGTGAGAGGATCTTCGGTCATGACTTGGTTGACCAGGGTGCGGGCGGGATCCTTGCCTGCGACCACCACACGGCTCATCAGGTCGCGCTCGGAGAAAATGCCGGTCAGTTGGCCCTCTTGCAGAACCGGTACGGCGCCGATGTTGTGCTGCACCATCATGGTGGCGACTTCGAGCACGGTCTGGTGGGCCTCGGCGGATATGGGGACTTGATTTCTGAGCAGATCACAGATCAACATTTGCACCTCATCGTGGACTTCCGCCGGAATGCGACGTGCCCGGCGAACAGCGTCAAATTTGTTTTGGACGAAGGACGCAAAACCGTTTTATGTCTGGACCCCGGCGGAGTATATGTCGAAAATCGCGTTGGGGGAAGAAAAAAATGCAAAAGGCAGTTGCCAGTTCCCAGTTGCCAGTTCTCAGTGAGACCCCGGACGGTCCCAAGGTTTTTCCGAGAACTGGGAACTGGCAACTGGGAACTGGCAACTGCTTATGACGTAGGATCTGGCGGCCAAAGCGGCGGGCATTTCGGCGGCGTCGCGGGCGGTAACAATCAGGTTGTAGTCTTCACTGGCCCGAAGACGACTGAACACCGGCGTCGCCTCCTGCGGCTCGACCAGCGCCAGGTATCGCAGGAAGGTGAAGACGTCTTCGGTGGGCTCCAATCCCGGCGCGACGAAGGAGACTTCGACATCTTCGTGGTGGAAGTGCCATCCCAGAGAGGCTGCCAGGCGCACCGCTCGCTCGTACACCGCGGGCTCCAGGACTCCGGGTGCGGGGTTGTCAAACACGATGCGGAGCTTCCGCTCATCTTCGCGGCTGAACTCGCGCACTTTGAGCGCGCCCGTGCGGGCCGTGGCTTTCCAGTCCACATGGCGGGCGGAGTCGTCGGGCATGTACTCACGGATGAGGTAAAGATCGTTGCCGCGGCCGCGCACAAAGGTTTCGAATTCGCCGGTGACCATGGGAAGAACTTCGCGGAACTGTTCGGTGGGCTCGACAACGGGATAGACGATCACTTCGCGGGACAGGTTAATCCGCCGGGTTTTCATCAGGAAGGCAAAAGGAAAGCGTGTGGCCAGGCCGAAGTTCTTTTCGCAATAGCGTCCGCGAGCCGGGAAGCTTATCTCCAGGTCGGCGCGGAGTTCCTGTTGGGGAGCGAGAAAAGGAAAATAAACGGGTTCTCGCAGTATCGGCTTTTCTGCTTCCTCGGGCACGCGGCGCAAGCGGCGGTCGGGCAGGCGGAGCCACTGGTCCTGAGGCGCGCGGTTGCGGGGCAAGCCGAAGGTCGAGGCTTCCCAGCCCCAGCGGTCTTTATTTTTGCGCTTGGTGGGAACCACGCGCACGGAAAAAGAGGGCAGCCACGAACTGGCGTTGCCCAGGAGCAGGCGAGCCAGCATCGGCCGCGAGGCAAAAACGTGTTCGGGCAAATGGACATCGAGCGTGAGACTGCGGAGCACCAGCGCCGAGGCGATGCCGGAAACCAGAATGGCAGAGAGCAGCGCGGCGACGATGACGTAAAGCAGGTTGTTCCCGGTGTTGAGGGCGGCGATTCCGATCACGACGCTGATCAGGATGTAGATCAAGCCGGCGCGCGTGACGTCGTAGTCCATGGCTTCGCGCACACTGCTCGCGACGACCCGCCGGGCCAGGTAAGGCACCGTGGTCAGGCCGACGAAGGTGGCCAGCAACAGTGCCCCCGACGCCAGAATGATCATTCCCCAGATGTTGCCCGCCTCGCCCGCGACCGTGGAAAACAGCGCCGCAGCGAAGGCCAGCATCAGGCCGAAGATGGCCAGCAGGAAGCGCACCCAGACCTGCGAAAGTCCCAGCCACGGAAAGCGGGACGTGGCTGCGGGCTGCGGGCTCTTTTGTGCGCGTTCGGGAATCACGGGCTCTCCGGTGTCGGGCAATGCCTCTGCCAGCATATGACGGCAAAGGGGCGAGTGGAAGTGACGGAAGATATGAAGATATTTTGACCGTCAAATAGCCTTAGACCATTCCAGAATCGTGTGGCAGCGGGGCTACGCCCCGCTTGGACGGGGCAAAGCCCCGTCCCCACACGTTTTCAACCATTTTCCGGTGGGAGCCGGCGGCGATATCTCCACCACAAATAAAGGATCACGGCCCCAGCGACAATCAAAACCGCGATATTGAAGCGCTGCATGGCCCGCAGCAAGTTGCGCCAGTGTTGCCCGAAGAGATAGCCGGCGCTGGCGATAAACGTGACCCAGACCGCCGCACCCAGAAAATTGAAGAGAGCAAATGTTCGCCAGCGCATGCGCAGCACACCGGCCAGCGGTCCGGCGAAAGTCCGCATGCCGAAGACGAAGCGGGCAAAGAAAATGGCGACTGCGCCATAGCGGGCAAACATTTCCTCGCCGCGTTTCAGCGTGGCCGGCGGAATTCGAAAGACGCTTTGATAGCGATCGAGCAGTGGACGTCCACCATAGTGGCCGAGGGCGTAACCGAGATCGCCGCCGAGCGTGGCGGCACAGGTGGCAACCACAATGATCCATCCGAGATGGAGTTGGTGTTCGGAATAGGCTAGAAAACTAGCCAGCAGGAGCGTGATCTCACCGGGAACCGGGATGCCGGCGCTCTCTGACAACAATGCCAGTGCCACGGCCCAGTAGCCGTAGTCGGCAACGAACGCGCGCAGTGAGTGAAAAGTCGTGGGGTGCATTTACGGGAAACACCAATATGGAAGAGTAGCAAAAGCTAGCGAGGACGAGATTAGATCCTGTTTTCGCCGGTCAGAAAGTCGACGAGCACGCGGTTGAAGTCCTCGAGCGCTTCTTCGTAGGGCAGGTGGCCTACGCCCTCGAATGCCACCAGACGGGCATCGCGGAAATTCTGGCGCAACGGCTCGGCGGAATGAAAATCAACGGCGCGGTCTTTCGTTCCCCAGACGAGGAGCGTGGGGTATTCGCGAATCTTGGGGAGCGCTCTTTCCAGTTCCGCGAGGTCTGCCGTCCAATTCCTGACGATGTGCGAGGCATGACGGAAGCCGTGATTCTTTTGTACGGGTATGCGATAGCCCGCGAGCGAATCGGGCGGAATTTTTGATCCGTCGCCGAACAGACGGCGCAGCCACAGGTAGTCGAGGGAGCGCCAGCGCTCGATGGTGTTTCGGAAGAGCAAGGATCCAAGAGCACTGCCCAGAAGCGGCGCGAGCCGCTTGCCATGCAACGACCAGGGATTGACGGGCGCCACGAGCACCAGGCGCCGCAGGCGGGCGTCTTTTCGCTCAGCACAGATAGCTGCGACCATGATGGCAACGCCGCCGCCGTGGGAGGTCCCCAGCAAATCGAAATCTGTGATGCCGACCGCCTCCGCGAACTGCAGGACGCGCTCGGCGGTAGCACGCACGGTGCGGTCCATGCCCTTAGTAGCTGTCGACAACCCGGCGCCCAGATTGTCGATGGCATAAACGGTCGCATGGGGCGCCAGTGCGGGGATGGTGAATCTCCAGGAAAACGAATATCCCATCAGCCCATGAATAAGGATGAGCGCCGGGCCCGACCCGGCCTTGAGGTAGCGCATGCGTCCGTCGGCGAGTTCGAGCCAGTGCTCTTCAATTACATCTCCAAACCCCGCCGTGCCCGGGCTCGTTTGGCGTTCGCCAGCGGGGATGAATTTTTCTCCAAGATTTTCTGTTTCGATGGGCAACGAAATCCTCACAGGCAGCGTCTTAGTAATTGATATCGCCTCTATCGCTTTCGGGGAGCTGCCTCCTGGCTCCCCTTCTTTTTTGCTCCGAACCCTGCGTCATCGCGGGCGGAAGACGGGGCAAGCCCCGTCTCTACAGGGATTGCTAAAGCGATGCAGCGACCTCTGCAGCCGCGCTCGGCGCTTTCTTCCGCTTCTTGCCCAGCAGCTTCTTCAGCACTCTGATGCCTTTATCCACGTGCTTTTCTTCCAGCAGGAACGGCGGCAGGAAGCGCAGGACCGTGTCCTTGGTCGAGTTGAACAGTACGCCCTCCGCCAGAGCCTGCTCCACCAATGGCCGTGCGGGAATGTCGAGCACGAGGCCCTGAATGAATCCGCGGCCGCGCGCTTCGCGGGCAGCGGCATACTTGTCGACCAGTTCCTGGAGCTGTTGATGCAGGTACCCGCCAACCTTCACGACGTTTTCGAGCAGATGCTCTTCTTCGACGATCGCCAGATATTCGAGCCCGACACGGCACGCCAGCGGACCGCCGCCAAAGGTAGTGCCGTGCTGTCCGGGCGAAATAGCGGAGGCGAAGTGTTCCTTGGACAGGAATGCGCCGAGCGGCACTCCCGCGGCGATCGGCTTGGCGATGGTGACGATATCGGGCACAACGCCGAAGCCTTGGAAGGCGAAGATGTCGCCGGTACGGCCAAGGCCGCATTGGATTTCGTCGAAGATAAGAGCAGCCTGGTGCTGGTCGGCAAGCGTACGGCACGCGCGCAGGAAATCTTCGGAACACTCGAGGATGCCGCCTTCGCCAAAGATGGGCTCCAGCACGACGGCGCAGGTGTTGGCATTGACCGCAGAGTGCAGCGCTTCGACGTCGTTCTGCGCCACAAAGGTCACGTCTTCGAGCAGAGGCTCAAAGCCTTGGCGGTACTTTTCCTGGCCGGTCAGAGACAGGGCGCCAAACGTTCGGCCGTGAAACGAACCCTGCAGCGCCACCAATTGGGACTTGGCCTCGCCGCCCGCCTTGTGTCCGGCGAGACGCGCCAGCTTGATGGCGCCTTCCATTGCTTCGGTTCCGCTGTTCGAAAAGAAGACCCGGTCAAGGCCCGAAAGCCGGCTAAGGCGTTCGGCGAGCTGTCCCTGGTATTCGTTGTAATAGAGATTCGAAATGTGAATGACCCGAGCCGCCTGCTCGCGGATGGTCTTCACGATGCGAGGATGAGCGTGCCCGAGGGCGTTCACCCCCAGCCCGGCCACGAAGTCGAGATACTTTTTGCCCTCGAAGTCGTAGAGGAAAACACCTTTGCCGCGCTCAAAGCCTACGGGATAGCGGTTGTAGGTGGGGAGAAGAAAACGCTTTTCAAGATCGGCAATCTGATCGAGGCGGGACATGGCTCAATTGTAGAACGAACCCAGCTTACCCAGCACCCACACCTTCCTTCTGCGGTCAAGTTGATCGGGTTCGGCATCCCAAAAAGCAGACGCTACCTTCCATAATTCATAGCCGCCATTCCAAATCCTCTCTATAATTGTGGAAGTCGCTCTAAGCAAGCGACTTATAGCATTGGGCTAGAAGGGAGGGTGGCAGTGAAGTTGCTTATATCAGATGGGCGTCGAATGTCTGGTCGCGCCGCCGCACCACCGTCCCAGCCCATGAACCGAGAATTTGAGGCCCGGTTTGTCGCCATCCTGCTGACTCTCCTCACAGTAGCCGCGGTAGTGTTCGCCGGTTTCAATTACAAGATCGAGCACCAGTCTGCGGTTCCCGACGACGGCGCGTGGTGGATGGAGCGGAAAGGCCGCCTGGTCGCGGATCGACTGGAGCCCAACGGTCCGGCAGAAAGGGCCGGAATCCGCCGCGGAGACGAGGTGGTCAGCGTCAACGGGCGCGCGGTTGACACATCAGCGGCGGTGACGCGGCAGATCTACTATTCCGGCGTCTGGTCGAAAGCAACCTACTCGCTGGTCCGCAGCTCGGTTCCACTGGACGTGGTAGTGGTGCTGGCTCCGGCCGAGCGCTCCATGAACGATTGGCTGCGGCTGATCGCGCTCATTTACCTGGGCATTGGGCTTTATGTACTGTTGCGGCGCTGGACGGCAGTGGGTTCCACGCACTTTTACATTTTCTGCCTGGTATCGTTCGCTTTCTACGCGCTGCACTACACCGGCAAGTTCAACGCCTTTGACTGGTCCGTTCTGTGGGCCAATGAGGTCGCGTGGTTATTGCAGCCGGCGCTGTTTCTCCACTTTGTATTGACCTTCCCGGAACGGCGGGAGTTCGTCAGCAAGCATCGCTGGTCGATTCTGTTGCTCTACCTGCCGGGAGCGGTCCTGCTCGGAATCCAGGTGCTGGCTTTTGAGTATTTGAAAGCTAGCAACTCGCTGCTCTTTAATCTGAACCGGGTGCACTGGGGTTATCTGACGATCTTCTTCGTCTCGGCGGCGGTGGTTCTGTGGCACAACTACCGCCAGGCCACCACTCCAATCCTGCGGCAGCAACTCAAGTGGATCACGCGTGGCACTATCCTCGCCATATCGCCGTTTACTCTTTTCTATGTTCTGCCGTATCTGCTCGGAGTGATGCCTTCACCCCTCATGAAGGTATCGGTGCTGTCGCTCGGATTGCTGCCCCTGACTTTTGGATACGCCATTTTCCGCTACCGGTTGATGGACGTGGATCTGATCTTCAAGCGCGGCATGGCGTATACGCTGGCGGCGGCGGCCATCGTGGGCGTTTACTTCGCCGGCGTGGCTGCGATTGCAGAGCTGGTGCATACCCGCGTGCCTAGTTCCGGACCTTACGGGTTGATGATCGCTGTCGTGGTCACCGCGCTGCTGTTTGATCCGGTGCGGAAATGGATTCAGGAAAAGCTCGACCAATTCTTCTTCCGCACAGGCTACGACTACCGGCGCACGCTGATCGAGTTCGGACGCGAGTTAAGTTCGGAGACCGACCTCGACAAAATGCTTTCCTCGCTGGTCGACCGCTTAGCACGCACACTGCTGGTGGACCGCATCGCTATCTTCCTCGGCAACAGCGACTCTTCGCGCTTTGAACTGTCGAAGTCGTTTGGCATCGCCCACGTCACCGGCCTCGACCTGTCGTTCCTCGCGAAGCCGCGAATCGAGGACGCTGTCGGGCACATCTTCTTCGAAAATACGCACCAGTTGCCGCGTGAAAATGCTGCCGCGCAAGAAGCCATCGGACGCCTGGATTTGAACTACTACATTCCCTGTCACGCGCGGCAAAAAACCATCGCCTTCCTCGGACTGGGCAAGACTATGCAAGGCGACTTCCTCTCCAGCGAAGATGTGGAGTTGCTGCAAGCTCTGGCGGGATACATCGGCATTGCCATCCAGAACGGGCGGCTGTATGCCTCGCTCGAGCAAAAGGTCAGCGAGTACGAGCGGCTCAAAGATTTCAACGAGAATATCGTTGAATCCATCAATGTCGGCGTGATGGCTGTGGACTTGCAAGATCGCATCGAATCCTGGAACTCGCAGATGGAAGTCATGTATGCCCAGCCGCGTTGGCAGGTGGTGGGGCGTTCGTTGAGCGAGGTTTTTCCGGCCGCCTTCGTCGAGGAGTTCTACCGCGTTCGGCAGAATCCGGGCATCCACAATCTTTATAAGTTCCGGCTGGCGACTCCCACCGGCGAATCGCGCATCGTGAATGTTGCGATGGCGCCGCTGGTAACCCGCAAGTTCAACGTGGTAGGGCGGCTGGTAATCATGGACGACATCACGGAGCGGATCGAACTTGAAGTCCAGCTCACCCAGGCCGACAAGCTTTCTTCCATCGGACTGCTGGCCGCCGGCGTGGCGCACGAAGTGAATACGCCGTTGGCGGTAATCTCCTCCTACACCCAGATGCTGGCGAAGCAGTTGCAGTCGGATCCGCAGAAAGCGGGGGTGCTCGAGAAAATCACCAAGCAGACGTTCCGCGCTTCGGAGATTGTCAATAATCTGCTGAACTTTTCCCGCACCACGGGCACGGAATTGACGGAAGTCAGTCTGAACAAGGTGATCACCGATACGCTGGCGTTGCTCGAGCACCAGCTCAAGGTGGCTCACATCCAGGTGCAGACCGAGCTCTCTGAGAACCTTCCTTTGATTCAGGGCAACGCCGGGCGCTTGCAACAAGTGTTTCTGAATTTGTTCTTGAATGCCAAGGACGCGATGGCCGGGGGCGGAGTCCTGAACGTGTCCACGCTGAACGGCGAATTCGTGAGCGTGCGCGTCTCTGATACCGGTTCGGGCATTGCGCAGGAACACATTCAGCGCATCTACGATCCATTTTTCACCACCAAGACGTCGACCGCGGAGGGCCAGAATCGCGGTACCGGTCTTGGACTTTCTGTAACCTACGGCATCATCCAGGAACACGCGGGCAATATCCGCGTGGAGAGCCGCCCGGGCGAAGGCACTACCTTCACCCTGGATTTTCCATTGATATCGACGAGGA
>Ga0187864_10002029_pt1 | contig 18213 bp, 14 predicted proteins | sample June2016WEW_11_4_FD_132985 | JGI IMG/M metagenome (GOLD analysis project Ga0187864, IMG submission 132985) | Peatland microbial communities from SPRUCE experiment site at the Marcell Experimental Forest, Minnesota, USA - June2016WEW_11_40 | ecosystem: Environmental > Terrestrial > Soil >...
AATTTACATAGGTAGGCGGTCGCCCGCTTTCCCTGTTACACCACCGTACGTACGGGTCCGTATACGGCGGTTCGGCGGGTTAAGCTATCGGCCGCCAGTCAATCTCGGAATCCCGAGCGAGTCGAAGTAAGCATTAGGCAGCGCGAAGCTGAGAGCCGGACTGTTCGCCAGCCTCCACGGGCCATGGGCGCTGCCCGCCGTTTGCGCGGCGAGATCTTTGCCCACTCCCCGGTTCCGCAGTTCGGTAAACCGTACCGATCCCCGCTTCCACTGCTTCCAGATCGCAGAACGAAGCCTGCGCCGGAACCATCGTTCAAGCTCCTCCAGCACCGAAGGTGTTTCGCACTTCCCGAAGTAACCGATCCAACCCCGCAAGTAGCGGGACAGTTCCTCAGCCATCCGCTCCGTGCTCACACCGCGTGTCCGCCGCGTCAGTTCCCGCACTCGCCCCTGGAACCGGTCCACCGCTTTCGGCGCTATCCGCCGTTTTGGTATGCCTGCGTTCGTAAAGCTGAATCCCAGAAACTTTCGCTCCCAGGGTCGCGCCACGGCACTCTTCTGCTGGTTCACTTGGAGCTTGAGCTGCGCCGTGATGAATCGCGTGATGCTCTCCATCACTCGTTCCCCGGCCCGCCGACTACGGACGTAAACATTACAATCATCCGCATACCGCGCAAACCGAAGTCCACGCCGCTCTAACTCTCGGTCCAACTCGTCGAGCACGATGTTCGACAACAAGGGCGACAATGGTCCACCTTGCGGTGTCCCTTCATCCACCGGACTCACCAGCCCACCTTCCATCACCCCGGCTCGCAGGAATGCCCGGATCAGCTTCAACAATCGCTTGTCGCTCACCCGTTCTGCGATCTTTGCCATCAGTTTGTCGTGATTGACCCGGTCGAAGAACTTCTCCAAATCCAGATCCACCACCCAGCGATAGCCTGCCGCCATATACTGCTGCGCCTGCTCCACTGCCTGATGCGCCGAGCGCCCGGGCCGAAACCCGTAGCTGTGATCGGAAAACGTCCGGTCCCATCTGCGTTGCAGTACCTGCATCACCGCTTGCTGGATAAACCGATCCAGCACCGTCGGGATGCCAAGCTTTCGCACCCCTCCGTCCGGCTTCGGGATCTCCACCCGCTTTACCGGTTGCGGCATATAGGTCCCACTCAACATCTGTTCCCGGATAACTGGCCAGTGCTGCTTCAGGAACTCCGGCAACTGCTGAACGGTCCTGCCGTCCACGCCGGAACTTCCTTTGTTGGCCTTGACTCGCGCCAATGCCTGCTTGCAGTTTTCCCCCTCGCAGACCTCTTCCATTAACCGTTCGCCAATGGCCAGGCTTTCTGTCCCGCGCTTCGCCGCAAGCGATTCGGTCCCTCCTGCGAGGCCATTCGGAGCTTCACTCCTATACTCCTCGTCGAAGGCCAACACTAGCTGGTTCTTCTGCCGCCTGTCGCTCATGAGTCGCGCCGCTTACTTGCCGTTCCCATCAACCCCTTGCGGGGACCGTTCGGGCCTTCATCGTCTTCACGACTACTACGCCTTCTGCTGACTTCTGCCGCCCGGTCAGGACCGATCACTCAGCCCTCAGTCCGGATTCCCGGACAAACGGCAGATCTCCCGAGGTAAGTTCGACCGCCTTCCGCACGCAGCCGCCGTATTTACAACCAGTGCTCTTGATGGATATGGACTTCGTTGTCAATTGCCAACTCGTCCAGCACCGTATGCCTCACATCCGGTTTTTGTACATCGGCTCGTGCGTTTGCTCCACGCTTCCTTCAGACCCCATCTCACGACGACGCCCTTGCGCTTCGCTATGACTTCACCTCCATCAGGTTGTCAAACGGACTTTCACCCTCGAGCTGTCGAACATGCTCGGCACACAACAAAAAGGCAGGCGTCCCGCGAGGGAACGCCTGCCCGTTTTCAACGTCGCTATCAATCGTCCAAGGAGAGGACTATGCGTTCGCTTGCGCGGTGCGTCGCTTCTGATAGACCATGCCGGCCAAACCAAGCAAGCCCGCGAGCATTAAGCCATAGAAACGCGGCTCGGGAACGGTTCCCGCTTTTCCGGTGATGGTGTCCAGCAGCAAGTAATGGCAATCTGCTTCAATCGCTATAAACTCGATACCCGCAGTGTTCTTCGTGAGGGTGAATTGGGGTGACGTTCCGGTGTTTGAGATGGTTCCGGCTCCCGTTGTTCCCAGCACCGTCATCGTATCAGGGTTCAAATTCTGCGGATTTGGTCCGGCAGCTCCGCTATCTGAGTAGTAAAGCGTTACCGCGTCACCGGGCGCCCCGTTGCCGGCTTGCAGCAGAAACGAGAGCGTCGTTCCTTGACTGATAGTGCTTCCGAGCTCAAGAACGAGAATATTCCCCACGGCGGTGTTTGTAATGTTGTTCCCCCAGTGATCGTAACCGGTAGTGACCTCGTCCGTGATACCATCCTGAGCGCCAAAATTACCTCCCGAAGTACCTTGGACTGGGTTGTAGGGCGCAATGCCCGTGCCCTCATTGAAGACGCTGGTATTGGTGGAGAACAGTCCGTCGATGGTCGAGTCGTTGCTGCTCAGGAAAGTCCCTCCGGTAGAACTGTTCGTAATCTGCTCGCCATAAACCGAGATGCCTCCAAGGGCACTGGAGTAAGTGGTGCCATCGCTGACTGCCATCGGGCTAGATCCAAAGCACCACGTATCTGTTGCGCAAGTGGTGGCACTTGCTAATGTTGCGAAAGACAAGGCGCCAGCCAAAGCTATCGCCCATGAAAATGATCTCATCTTTCAACTCCTCCTGTGACTACTGAACTTCACTTACGAAATCATGACTAAGTGTTAGCATAGGGCACCTTTTGAAAAAATACCAGTGCACCGAAGGCAAAAACTAGGTACTTTTAGTACTGAAAATTGTCCAAGGACCAATAGTACGCACATCTCGCCCAATTCCTGATTAGTTGCCTGTATCATTCTGAGCGTAGGCTAGTTAATTCGATTCAGCAAATCGTTCGCGCCGGCTTGAATGTCTTTTGGAGGACGCAATTCAAGGGCATGAGAGAGCAGGGTTTTTGCTCTAGCCCGATCTCCCTTTTGGTACCAAGCCATGCCGGTGTGGTAGGCGCATGCTGGGTCGTTGGGATACCGGCGAATCAGGCGCCCGAAAATATCCAGTGCGTCGTCGTTTTGGTCACGCTTCAGATAGACGAAGCCGAGCGTATCGAGGAAGACAGGATTGGTCGGCGCCTGGCTTACCGCATCGCGAGCGAGTTTCACCGCCTCGTCCAGACTGTCTCCGGTCTCGGCCAACAGATACGCAAGGTTATTCATCGCAACTGCGTCCTTGGGCCGCGCGGCAAGAGCCCGCCGCGCTACCTGCTTGGCTTCCTGCGCGCGGTTCTCCGATTCGAGTAAAAACGGGAGCAGTACGCCGGGCCTCGGATCCTTGGGTTGGAGCACAGCGGCATTCTGTAGGGTAACAATGGCGTTATGAATGTCTCCCTTGAGTTGGTAGACGTTTGCCAGTTGGATCTGTGGGTCGATGGAATTGGGTGTTTGGTTGGCCAGTTCGCGGAAGTTTTCGATGGCGACATTGTATTTGCCGCTTCGCAGAGCCGTGGTTGCCATAAGGTAACGAACGGCGGCTGAGCCCTTGGAACGAGTCAATTCCGCTTCCAGGCGAGAGGATGCCCTTTCTGGACGATTTTGAGCCAAGTCGTTATCCACCAGGCCGGCTAAGGCTCTCCACTCGGTGGGATGCGCTTCCAAGATTTTGTTGAAAGCCGCTTCCGCCTCGGCATAATTCCGCCTACCCAACGAAACATAGGCCAGTTTGAGGAGGACATCGACAGATCCCGGCACTTGGCGCGAGAGGCTCTTCAGCACCGCTTCCGCTTGGTCCAAATTGCCCTGCTGAAGCAAAGCACTGCCGCGCAGCATGCGCGCACGCAGGTTTTCCGGATCAACCTCCAAAGCGGCTTCCGACTGTTGGATGGTCTCCAACATGTCCTGTTGCCGGAAGGCGATATCAGCCAACAAGAGGTGAGCCTCCAGGAACTGGGGTCGCAGCTTGACAATTTCAAGCAGCCGCGCCCGCGCCTCTGGGAAATTTTGGCTCTCGGCCAGCCCTCGGGCTAGCACAAACTTCAGGAAGAGATCGTTTGGATTCTTTTCCAATAAAGTACGCAGGTCCTGAATACCTTCGCCGGGTTTGCCCGCCCCAGGCTCGCCAACTAAAAGAGCGGCTCGCAAGGCACGGGCCTCTGCGTCGTCCGGATGTTGCGTGAGGGTCTGGTTGAGAACCTTCAGGCCTTCCTGCCGGTTGTTCTGCAATAAGAGAACTCGGGCGATGCGGTTTTGATAAACCAGGCTATCGTTTTTGTTCGACGAACTTCCGGCGCGGTATTGCACCAGAGCGTCGGCGAGATCGCCAATGGAGGTGTAGAAATCGCCCGCTTCCAGCCGAACCGTCGGGCTTCCACCGGGATTGGAAAGTAACCTCTGTAGCGTACGATCCATTTCTGGTTTCCGGTGGGCGCCGGCGTAGAAAGCAGCCAACTGCAGGATGTAGGAATTCTCCTTTGGATTGGCGTTTACCTTCCGCGTGAGGATGTCTTCGGCGTCCTGAACGCGATTCTCCGCGACATCTATCCGGAACAGCGCGTCATAAATATCGGTGGCTTTGGGATCCCTGCCAATGAAATCCAAGCCGACCTTTTCTGCCTCGGCCGGCTGCTTGGCACGGAAAAAGGCGTCCATGAGGCCGTCCGTTATTTTCTCGTCGCTGGGGTACAATTGGTGCGCCCGACGCAACTCGGCCACGGCTTCCTCGGGTCGCCGCTCCAGCATCGCCAGATATCCCTTGATACGCAATCCCTGCAGCGAATTGGGATCGCGTTTCAGCCATTCGCCACTGAACTGAACCAGCAGATCGTACAGAAACTTCGGATGCTGCGAATCGCCGATGTAGGCGCCCAACAGGAGATTGGTCAGATCGGTCTTGGCCGCCTGATTGTCCGGCATCAGCCGCACCGCTCTCTGGAGATCCTGCAAAGCCTGGGCTACCTTGTTGTCTTTTAGTTCAGCTAAGCCCGCTCTATAGTACGCTTCCCCGAAGTTCGGATCCTTCTGCAACGCTTTGCGGTAATTCAAGTTTGCTTCGGCGAAGTGCCCCTGCGCAAACATGGCATTGCCCTTCTCAAGATAGCTCTGTGCGCTCCGGCATCCCGCGAGGAAAACAATCAAAGGCAGAACAATGACTGCCAAGGCGCCTCTAGAAATCATCGCTCAGTCAGTTTACACAACGGTTAAGGAGCGATTCCACTTGTGAAAGTACTGAACGTACTAGTCATCGGGCGTCTAGAAATTCGCATGGCTGTAAATCGTTGTAAAGCAATAAACCACGAGCAAGAAGGTACTGGTACGTTCACCCGGTGGGTCATGACCAGCGTCTTATTGCCCACAATGGAAGCGACCCGTAATCTGAAGCTGCAATGAAAAGCAAATCATTCCTTGGAGCCGGATTCGGGTTCCTCTTCATAACTTTAGGCGCTAGTGCCGGCCCAGTGCCGCTGATCCTGAACTCCAGCAGCTATAACTTTCAGCTAGCAGGCGGAGGGGGCGCGGCATCTGCCACGCTGAACGGTGTGCCTGTAGAAATCTTCTGCGACAATTTTTATAACGAAATTTACGTGCCCTCCAGCAACTCGGCTGATGTAACGACGCTTGGAACCAGCGCTAACTTGAGCGAGACCAGGTTTGGCGGCGTCGCATCCACTGGCTGGACTCCCATCGTGCTCAGCGACGGTAACACTTCGCTCGATAAAACGGACGACGCGTTCTTTAACAACCCGAATGGGTCGACCCCAGAGGCCGGATCAACCGCCCTGTCGCGCTATGAAATGGTCGCTTATCTGGTGTCTCTCTACAATGTAAGCCAAGGTGGAACCACAGCCAACAATCAGATTCAGGAAGCAATCTGGACGCTGATGGACCCTGCGGCACAGGGGCCGGTGATCGATCCGTCCGGCGTGAATCCCGATAGCGACCTGGAAGCCGCAGCGAGTTGGTATATCAGCAATAGCGGGAACCCGAGCGCTATGAACAGCTTCTTGTCCCAATTCGAAATCATCAGCGATCCCAACATGACCTTCAGCGATGGATTGGGAATCGGCGGATTCCAAGAGCAGATCGTGATGACTCCGACTCCAACTCCGGAACCGCTTGGGGGATTGTGGGCACTTCTTTGTATACTGCTTGGTGGCTTGTTTATGGTGCAGCGAAATCGGGCGGCCGGCAGGAAACTCGCAGTCCGTCTATAAGATGTTACAGGTTACACGTGGATCTGTAACCTAGGTTGACGCTAGCACTCAGCGTTAGTTGCAGAGATAACGTACTAGTACGAGCTAGATTGAAAAGTTCTTGGTTTTAAGTGGTTTCGGGTGTGAAATGGTAACAAGGCTGAGAGGAGTGAGCACGATCCGCGGGGATCGCTCGCAGTCGCTCAGGAGGAAGCTGCCAACGTTTTGTACCCTTAGCCCAAGCCGATTTTTTAGGAGAATACTTTGTTTCTCATATTCACGCTAGGTGCTCTCGCGGTTGTCCTAGCCCTGATTCTCACGCCCTTGGTACGAGACTACGTGGGCAAGTGGGGCTTCCTGGATCATCCGGACGGAGTCCGCAAGAAGCACGCGGCCCCTGTTCCGCGGGTGGGTGGAATCGCTATTGTTCTTTCATACATCATCACGTTTGCCGTTGCTCTGGCCCTCCCGTTCACTTATACCCAATATCTGCATCGTTCACTTCCTGAGATTCTTCCGCTGACTTTAGTCGGGTCGGTAGTGTTCCTGACTGGCGTGCTGGACGACTTGATCGGTCTGGCCGCATGGCAAAAGCTGATGGGAATCGTCGGAGCCAGCGTGCTGGCTTATTTCGCAGGCATTCACGTCGACATTCATTTGTTGCGTGGGCTGCCAGGTGGACCTTGGCTTGGGTTCGCGGTCACAGTGATCTGGCTGGTGGGCTGCGCGAACGCGTTTAATCTGATTGATGGAATGGACGGCTTAGCCGCTGGCGTTGGTTTCGTGGCTACCGTCACCATGTTGATTGCGGCTCTCACGCAAAGTAACCTGCCGCTGGCTTTGGCTACCATGCCGCTGGCGGGCTGCCTTCTTGGATTCCTCCGTTACAACTTCAACGGCGCTTCGGTTTTCCTGGGCGATAGCGGAAGCTTGCTGATCGGCTTCATGCTGGGCTGTTATGGCGCGCTGTGGAGCGAAAAATCGGTTACGTTGGTGGCGCTGACTGTGCCCCTGCTGGCCGTTTCCATTCCGCTGATCGACGTGATTCTTTCGATCTTGCGTCGCTTCCTGCGGAATCGTCCGATCTTCCAAGCCGACCGGGGTCACATCCATCACCGGCTTCTGGATTTAGGTCTAAGCCCGAAGAACGCCGTTCTGACGATGTACGGAATCTGTGCTCTGGTAGCGGTCTTGTCGTTGCTGGCGAGTGCGCTGCACAATCAGTTGAGTGGCTTGATCGTGATCGTGTTCGGCGGCGCAGTTTGGGTCGGTATCCGCCAATTGGACTACACCGAATTCGCCTCGGCCAGCCGCATGTTCCTGGGTGGAAAGTTCCGCCGGATTATCGATATCGAAACCCGCATGACGGATTTCGAAAGCTCGCTTTCCAAGGCGGTCACGCTGGAGGAATGCTGGGCTCAGATCCGTAAGGGCAGGTCGGATTTTGGATTTCAAGAAGTGCGCATGAGCCTGAGTGGCCGCGTGTTTGAGGAACCGTGCGCGGGACCGGTGAAGCCGCGCTGGCAATTGAGAATCCCCCTGTCCAATTCGCAGTACGTAAATTTCTACCGGGATTTTGGTTCCGATATGAATCCGCTGGTGCTCAGCGCCTTTGTCGAAGCCGTGCAACGCGGGATGGATGCCCGAAGCGCGGACGCGGCAACGGAAGTGATCCGCATGCCTGCGGCTTCGGCGGCGCGTTACTACACCAACGCCGCATCAGCGGTAACCGGCGATCTCGAGCGTCTGGCGCAGTAGTTCCGGCCCCCGTACTATTCTGAGCCGCGCGCTTGAGCAAGCGGGTTGCACAGCGCCGCTTCTACCGCTTCGCAAATGATGTGATAGGTGAGGGTGTGAACTTCCTGGATTCGCGCTGTCACCGATAGCGGCACCGCCAGGAGCACATCGGCATACTCGGCCATCGCGCCGCCACCTTGTCCGGTCAGGGCGAGCGTCGAAGCTTCTAATTCGCGCGCTGTCTTGAGCGCGGCGACTACATTCTTGGAGTTCCCACTCGTCGAAATTCCCCAGACGATGTCGCCCGGTTTCGCGAGAGCCTCCACTTGCCGTGAGAAAACGGATTCATAAGAGTAGTCGTTACTCCAGGCGGTGAGAATGGCGGGGTCGGTATTGAGAGCAATCGCCGGCAGCGCCCGGCGCTCTCTTGTGAAGCGACCCACCAGTTCGGCACAAATGTGCATGGCGTCGGCTGCCGACCCGCCATTGCCGCAAACCAGCAGCTTATTACCCTCCGAGAGCCGTTTCACGAGCAAATCGACTGCTCGAGAAATCTGCGTGGGGTAGGGGGTGGAGCAGATCGATTGCAAGCTGCGCGCAGCGTCTTCAAAAGCTGCCATGGCAGCGGCGACTTTCAATGGGCAAATGCCTCCCTACCAGATGGTAGCCTATGAAAGAGCTGATCCCATTGGAGCGTTACTAGGAGTTATGCCGAAGGTTGTCGTCACCGGTTCCTGTGGACTCATTGGCTCGGAGGTTTCCAGGTTCTTCGCTCGCGAGGGCTTCCAGATTCACGGTATCGATGACAACCATCGCGTAGTTTTCTTCGGGCCGGAGGGCGACACCAGTTGGGTGATCGAGCGCTTGCGCCAGGAAATGCCTGATTACCGGCACGCCTCGCTGGATATCCGCGATCGCGAGGGCGTACTGGCCTTGTTCGATGAGGTACGCCCGGACTTGATTATCCACACCGCCGCGCAGCCTTCGCATGACCGGGCAGCCGCCATTCCGTTTCTTGATTTTGAGGTGAATGCGCTCGGGACACTGCATCTTCTCGAAGCCGCTCGGCGATCCTGTTCCGAGTCGCCTTTCATCCACATGTCGACCAACAAAGTTTATGGGGACCGGCCCAACGGGATTGCGCTGCAAGAGCTCGCTACGCGTTTTGACTGTGCCGATCCGGCCTGGCACATCAGCAAAAGCCTGCCTCGCATTTTCGGGGAGATCGCCGCGAGTTGGATGGACCGGCGCGTCACGGCATGAAACTCCTGATTACAGGTATCTGCGGCTTTGTCGGAAGCTCGCTGGCTGAAGGCCTGCTGGAGAGTCGCGAAGAGATATCGATCTACGGCATTGACAATCTCATGCGACCCGGCTCTGAATTGAACCGCGCACGGCTGCGGGAGCGGGGTATCACATTGGTGCATGGCGACATCCGCATGCCGAGCGATTTTGAGTCGCTGCCCCCGGTGGACTGGGTGATTGACGCAGCGGCGAATCCGAGCGTGCTGGCCGGTATCCAGACGGGCTTCAGCAGCCGGCAATTAGTTGAGCATAATCTGGGCAGCGTAGTGAATGTTCTCGAGTATTGCAAGGTCCATCGGGCAGGACTCTTGCTGATGAGCACCAGCCGGGTGTATTCCATCCCGGCGCTCACATCACTGCCTCTGAAGGCGCGCGGAGACGGCTTTTGTTTGGATGAGGCCGCGAATTTACCCGTTGGCATTTCGGGCCAAGGCATCGGCGTGGATTTTTCGACGCGCGCGCCTATTTCGTTGTACGGCAGCACCAAGCTTGCGGCGGAGACGTTGGCGCTAGAATATGGCGCCGCGTTCGATTTTCCGGTTTGGATCAACCGCTGCGGCGTACTGGCGGGGGCGGGGCAGTTCGGAATGCCGGATCAGGGCGTGTTCTCCTACTGGATCCACGCTCATGCGCGCCGCCGCCCGCTGCGGTTTATCGGCTTCGGCGGTACAGGCCAGCAAACCAGGGATGTCTTTCATCCACGCGATCTCGCAGTTCTAGCGGATGCTCAAATGAATTGCCAGCGCTCCAACGGCCAGCGTATCTATTGCGCCGGAGGCGGCCGTTTGAACTCGATTTCGCTGGCGCAATTAACCGCGTGGTGCGACAGACGCTTCGGTAAACATACACCCACCGCGGATGCCCAGCCGCGCCCCTACGACATCCCGTGGGTAGTCATGGACTCGAGCGACGCGCAGCGTGATTTTAGCTGGCGGATCCAATTCCCACTGGAAAATATTTTGCAAGAGATCGGCGATCATGCTGAACGCCACCCGGATTGGCTGGAAAGAAGCATGGCATGAAGCATTCCCAACATCCCGAGCCACGGGAACCCATCCGTCTGCTGTCGATCGTAATTCCGGCGCGGGATGAAGAAGGCCGCGTAAGTGCGACGGTGGAGCATCTCTATGTGGAACTGCGGCTGCATCAGATCGAGCACGAGATCGTGGTGGTGGATGACGGCAGCACGGATGGCACCTGGATGATTCTGCAGGAAGCCATGACGCGAGTGCCAACTTTGCGCCCGGTTCACAACTCGGGTGAACACGGTTTCGGACGAGCGGTGAGCTATGGACTGGATCAGGCCCGCGGCGATGCGATGGTGGTGATGATGGCGGACGAATCCGACGACTGCCGGGACGTGGTCCGGTATTGGGAAGTATTGAACGAAGGATGGGATGCCGTATTCGGTTCTCGCTTTGTTCATGGCGGCGGTGTAGTGGATTATCCCCAGCACAAGCTGATCCTGAATCGACTGGCAAACCTTTTCTTGCGCATAATTTTTCACGTCCCGCTGAACGACTTCACCAATGCGTTCAAGGCCTACCGCCGAGAGGTGATCGACGGCTGCCGGCCATTTCTCTCCCCGCACTTCAACTTGACCATCGAGATCCCGCTCAAGACCATCGTGCGAGGTTATTCCTGGACGGTCATACCGATCACTTGGCGAAACCGGCGATCGGGTGAGTCCAAACTCAAAATCCGGGAGATGGGCAGCCGGTATTTATTTATCGCCTTGTATTGCTGGCTGGAGAAGTACTTCTCTCGCGGAGACTATGTAAGCAAGAGTAAGAGCCCGAATCGCGACCGTCAAGGAGCTGGCGCTGCACATTAAAATGAAGCTGCTATGAGAATCATCGTAACCGGAGGAGCGGGGTTCATCGGCTCCTGCTTCGTGCGCCTGGCCCTTGCGGATGGGGCTCTCGAGATTGCGAACATCGACAAGCTGACTTATGCCGGCAATCTGGAGAATCTCACATCGGTTGCGGGTAATCCTCGCTATCGATTTTTCAAGGCCGATCTCTGCGATCTCGACGGGCTACGGCGTATCTTCGATGAAGTGAAGCCCGAAGCGGTGGTGCACTTCGCGGCCGAATCGCACGTGGACCGCAGCATTTTTGCGCCGCAACCGGTATTTGAGACGAATCTGCGCGGCACTTTCAATCTGCTCGAAACCATGCGGGCGCAGCGCGTTGCGCGCTTCATCCATATTTCCACCGACGAAGTCTATGGCAGCCTGGACGCGCCGCTCGAGGCGGACGAACAGTTCCCGCTGCAACCGAGCAGTCCTTACTCGGCGGCCAAAGCCGGGTCCGATCTGCTCGCTCTCAGCTATTACAAGACTTACAAACTTCCCGTAATCGTGACGCGAGCATCGAACAATTATGGTCCGTATCAGTTTCCCGAAAAGTTGATCCCGCTCATGATCACGCACGCGTTCGAAGACCAGCCGCTGCCGGTGTATGGCGATGGAATGCAGATTCGCGATTGGCTTTACGTGGAAGATCATTGCCGCGCCATTCTCACCCTGTTGGACCAAGGCCGAGACGGCGAGATTTACAATATCGGGGGCAATCGATCTCTTCCGAACAAGACCGTGGTGGAACAGATCCTGGCGATTACAGGAAAGCCATCCAGCTTGATCGAGTACGTGACGGACCGGCCGGGGCACGATCGCCGCTACGCGCTTTCCAGCGAGAAGCTGAGCCGCGAGACCGGCTGGAAGCCGCGAATGGACTTTGAGCGGGGCTTAAGAGCCACGGTGGATTGGTATCGATCCAATCCGGAATGGATCGCGCATGTGCGGTCCGGCGAATATCAGACCTATCACGACAAGAACTACGCGAATCGCGATCATGAGCTGCGCGGAATCTCCACGTCTTAGTAGACTTGGCGTGGAAAACTTCAGATCCGCTCACGCTGCTGAAGATGCACAATGGCGTGATCACCGAGCGGATCTAATTGTCCCTGCAGAGGTATCGGAGTTAGCTGGAGTTCCTCTAGCAGGTCCTCCGCCGCACCGCGAGTGGTGTCGGCCGACGACCACACACTTGGATGCATTTCGACGACGATTAACAGATCGCGCTTTTCTCGAAGCAGCTGCTTGGCACCCGCTATCGCTGCAATCTCGAACCCTTCGATATCGACCATCAAGACATCAGGCGTCACACTGGATTGCCGGATGTAGTCGTCCACGCTAATGACCGAAACATTCACAGGATGTACCTTGTCGGCAATAGCGCTGTTCGGAGCATTCAGACGGCTCATGCCATCCACGCCGGCGGCATACAGAGTGGCAGTGCCCGCAGTCTTGCCAACCGCGCAAGGTACGATGGTCACCTGGTCCGAAATACCGTTCATCTGTATGTGAGATTCAAGGACCTTTCTTGTCTCCGGATTCGGCTCGAAGGCTACTACGCGTCCTGAAGGGTGAACCCAATTCGCAAACTGCATGACGTAGACGCCGACGTTGGCGCCGATGTCGAAACAAGTCTGGCCGCTTCGAAGATGCGCACGAAAGAAGCCGGCTACCGATGAGTCATATTCAGTGCCCAGACGATGCCGCTGATGGGGGCTAATTCGATATTCAACTCCGTTAATCAACCAAGGCATGCCGTTTCGTTTATAAATCAAATCGAGCATGGACTCATACGCTGGTCTCGTCGAACGCACCATCCAAGATTCACGGCCTAAGAGTCCGGAAACGATCTTCGCGGTGGTCTGTAGCATGGAAGGACTGTGTGTGGCTGAGAACATTTTAACAGGTTCTGATTTAGCACTGCGGCTTGGACAAGTTAGACAGCGGGATGGAGTGAAAACGCACTTCGACATAAGGTCTAGCGAAGGCGCTTACAAGAATTCGCGGGATGTATACTGGAGACTTAAATGTGTTCTCAACAGTTCAGGGCGTGGGGATGAAGGGTGTCGTGCTGGCGGGCGGCACAGGAAGCCGCATGTTCCCGCTGACCAAGATCACCAACAAGCATCTGCTTCCGATCTACGACAAGCCCATGATTTACTACCCCATCCAGACCCTGGTGGATGCGGGCATCCAGGAGATCCTGGTGGTGACGGGCGGCCGCAATTCGGGAGATTTTCTGCGTCTGCTGGCGAACGGCAAGGAATTTGGTCTGAAGCACCTGGACTATACCTACCAGGAAGGCGAAGGCGGAATCGCGGATGCTTTGGGCTTGGCCGAGCATTTCGCCGACGGTGGCCGCATTTGCGTCATCCTGGGCGACAATATCATCGAACGAAGTATCCGCCACATGGCGGTCGATTTTGAACGGCAGAAAGCCGGCGCGAAGATTCTGCTCAAAGAAGTCCCTGACGCCGAGCGCTTCGGAGTGGCCGAGGTTCGCAACGGGCACATTGTGGGGATCGAAGAAAAACCCAAAGCGCCCAAGTCGAATTTCGCTGTGACAGGAATCTACATGTATGACGAGACCGTATTCGACAAAGTGCGCCAGTTGGTTCCCTCCGGCCGCGGCGAACTGGAAATTACCGATGTCAACAATGCCTACATTCACGAGGGCACGATGACCTACGCGCATCTGGAAGGCTGGTGGACGGACGCTGGAACCTTTGATTCGCTGCTGCGAGCCGGCAACTTGGTAGCGGATACCAGGCGCGCCGCCGCTGGCGAAGCCGCCGGAGCCCACGGCCTATGAGTTCAGCGGCACGCGAACAGCCCGCCTCAGCCATGCAATTGGCAACGCCCACCTGCGAGAAGGGCATCGGCAAGGTGATTCTAGCGCCGGATTCGAAGGATCTGATCGCGGGCGTGCGCATCCATCCGTACCCGGTGTGGCCGGACGATCGCGGCTATTTTCTCGAGATCGCTCGCATGGGACAGGGGCTCCCGGCGGGCTTTCCCAAAGAGACCACGCAAATCTCGGCGGCGCTGAGTTATCCCGGTACGATCAAAGCGTTTCACTTCCATCGCCTGCAGACCGATTGCTGGGTGCCGCTAGCTGGCATGCTGCAAGTGGTGCTGGTGGATCTGCGTACCGAATCGCAGACCTATGGTCTCCGCAACACGGTGTACATCGGCGCGCTACGGCGATGGCAGGTGTTGGTGCCACCGGGCATCGCGCATGGCTATAAGGTGATTGGAACCGATCCCGCAATGCTGGTTTATCTGACCGATCGTTTCTACGATCCTCAGGATGAGGGCCGCATTCCCTACGACGATCCCCAGATTCAATACGATTGGGAGACGCAGCACAAATAGGCGAGCCATTCGACTCTTGGCTGTATAGCTTGAGGGCGAAGGGCGTCGGAGGGCGGCGTACCCATATTGACCGCATCGCGAAGCGCAACCCCTGACATTCGCCGTCAGGTCGCAGCAAATCGTAACAGTGCATTGCTATCGTGGAACAAAAGAGGTTCTTGCAGTCCTTCCTAGCTGGGACCTTAGCGAGACCATGTCGCGCATAGCTACGAAAGGATAAACGCGTGGAAGATCCGGGGGAACGCGTCTGTGTTCTGATCACGGGCGGGGCCGGTTACATTGGTGGTCATAGCCGAGGCTTTAGATTCGCGCCGGCCTCTATTCGGTGGTTGTTGACGATGTACGAGGTGAGATGCTGAGCCAGATTGAGCGTGGAAAGCATAAAAATCTCCAGCATCGACCATGCCGTGGATGCCCAGCCGGCTGGCTTGCGTCCAAAGACCCCTCCTGATTTTTCAGCTTGGCGAACTTGCGGCGTACGATGCAAACCCGATACTTTGAAGACATAACGTAGTAGGTCGCACGAGACGATTAATCAAGAGCATGCTGACCAGTGCGCAAATGGAGCGGAAGGGCGAAGGACAGTCGCGCCCCTGTCTTTGCGTGGATTTGGACGGCACGCTCGTCCAGACGGACACCATCATAGAGTCACTCGTGATCCTGCTGCGTACCAAGCCGTTGAGCATCTTTCCCTTGCTGCTGTGCATGTTTTCCGGGAAGGCGCGGTTCAAACAGGAATTGGCTCGCAGGGTGGTTCTGGAAGCCGATGCGCTTCCTTATGCCCTTCCGGTGCTCGATTACATAAGGTCGGAGGCTAGCCAGGGCCGCCGAGTGCTACTGGTGACGGGCGCCGATGCTTCCGTTGCGAACCTGGTGGCACGGCATCTTGGATGCTTTTCGCAGGTGATCTGTAGCGACGGCCGTGAGAATGTGACCGGCGAAAGAAAGCTTACGGCTATCCGGGAGGTGCTAGGCGATGAGAGCTTCAGTTACGCCGGAAACTCCCGAGCGGATCTTCCGGTATGGAAGGGCGCCCAGAGCGCGCTCATCGCCGGTTCCGGTACAGCCCTTCGAAAGGCCGTCGAACGCGCGGGGATTCGCGTCGAGAAAGTTTTCCCGACACCGCAGTTGTCCTTTTTGACGATCATTAAGGCGATGCGGGTCTATCAATGGGTCAAGAATGTACTAGTCTTATTGCCCATGGTCCTCGCCCATCGTTTGCTTAATCCCGCGACATTGTTAAGTGGAGCACGGGCATTTGTTTCGTTTTCGCTGGTGGCCTCCGCCATCTACTTAGTAAATGACATACTGGATCTTTCTACCGACCGCAAGCATCAGCGCAAAAGGCATCGTCCTCTGCCCTCTGGCCGCTTGTCCGCTTCAGCCGCTGTAGTGTTGATCGTGTTGTTGCTGGCCGGAGGCGTTTTGCTCAATCCCACGGCGGACGGTGCGTGGTTGCTCGGCGTATATATCGTCTCAGTCCTGGCTTACTCCTTGTACTTGAAGCGGCTTTTGGTGATCGACGTCATCATGCTGGCATCTTTTTACACTTTGCGTTTGTTATATGGCGGGGCCGCCACGGGAATTACGGTCTCCATATGGACCCTGGCTTTTTCGATGTTTATGTTCCTCAGTGTGGCCTTGATCAAGCGCATTTCCGAGTTGCGCGCGGGTGTTTCCGACGAGGGCTTAACCGCTTCAGGACGTGCTTATCAGATCAATGATCTCTACCAAATGTCGGCGCTTTGTGCGGCCAGTGGCTGCGTGGGCGCGCTCATCATCATTCTGTACGTCTACAACCCGGAAGTCATGACGCTCTATGCCCGGCCGAAAATCCTGTTGGGCGTTTTCCCGCTGCTCATCTATTGGCAGAGCCGCCTGCTGATTCTTGCGAATCGCGGTGTCATCCAGGAAGATCCAATTCTGTTTTCTCTGTATGATCGCGCAAGTCAAGTGACAGCCCTGGCGATTCTCGGCGTCGTTGTGGCCGCAGTGTGAGTCGTTCGCGGACTAGTACTTCCCGCTTATAATATCAACTAATCTTACCTATTGTGGCTAAGTAGTCTTCCGTACGCTCACTGAAGTAAGATAGTATTACCCTAGCACTACTTGACGCTTCGGTCTATTTCTGGCACGATTTACCAGAATATGACCAAGCTCTCGCTTGCCTTACTGGCGAGCCCTGCGCTGTTATTTGCGCAAGTGTCAGTCGTCACATACCACAACGACCTAGACCGCACGGGCCAAAACCTTTCCGAGACCATCCTGAACACGTCAAATGTTTCTGTTACGACCTTTGGCAAGCTTTTTTCGCGATCTGTCGTCGGGCAGATTTATGCTCAGCCGCTTTATGTTCCTAAAGTGCTCGTGGCGGGACAAGGCGCGCATAATGTCGTGTACGTCGCTACGGAGAACAATAACGTCTACGCGTTCGATGCGGACTCGCCAACGGCGTCGGCGGCTTTATGGCAAGTGAACCTGGGACCATCGCTGCAATCGACGACCATTAATGTAACCCGGAACCTGCAGCCCGAGATCGGAATAACCGGCACTCCAACCATTGACTTATCCACCAACACGCTGTATGTGGTGGCGGAGACTTACGAGAACAGCGAGGCCATTTTCCGGCTGCACGCCCTGGATATAACCACAGGCGGCGAGAAGTTTAACGGCCCCGTTGTGATTCAGGGTTCGGTGCCGGGAACCAGTTCCGACAGTTCGGGCGGCCTGCTGTCATTCACTCCGCTCATGCAGTGGCAGCGCGTCGGATTACTTTTGTGGGGCGGAAACGTGTACATCGCGTTCGGCTCGCACGAGGATCAGCCTCCCTACCACGGCTGGGTATTTGGTTACACGGCCGACTCACTGCAACAATCCGTGATCTATTGCTCCAGTCCCAACGGCAACGAGGGCGGCATCTGGCAGGGAGGCGTGGGTCTGGCGCTCGACACCTTGACTGGATTTATGTATTTGGAGACCGGTAACGGTACGATGGACGCGAATACCGGCCAGCTCGATTATGGCGATAGCATTCTCAAACTGGACACCTCCAACCATCTGAACGTGTTTGACTATTTCTCACCGTCCAATCAATCGTCTCTTTCGGGAACGGATGCGGATCTGGGATCGGGCGGCGTGCTGCTCATTCCCGGAACCACGCTCGGCCTGGGCGAAGGTAAAGACGGCACGGTGTACTTGTTTAACAGGAACGGCCTGGGACAATACAATTCCAACATCGATCAAGTGGTTCAGGAGTGGCAAGCCACTTACAGCTATATCCAAACCAACGATGCGGGATTCTTTGGCGGACCCGTCTTCTATAACTCGCAGTTCTATGTGTGGGGACGCCGGGACAATCTCAAAGAGTATGCCTTCAACGGCTCGACCTTTAACACTACGCCTGTTGAAGGCCCAACGACGATTCCGGATGGTTACTCGAATGAACCTGGCATGTCGATCTCGGCCAACGGGACCGCTGCGGGCAGCGGGATCTTGTGGGCCACTTATTCGACCAACGGCGATAGTCCCAATGGCGGCACATCGCCGGGTATCCTAGTCGCGCTGGACGCTAACAACGTCACTAACGAGTTATGGGACAGCAATCAAAACCAGACGCGGGACTATTCGGGTAGTTGGGCCAAGTGGG
>Ga0187864_10002030_pt1 | contig 18210 bp, 13 predicted proteins | sample June2016WEW_11_4_FD_132985 | JGI IMG/M metagenome (GOLD analysis project Ga0187864, IMG submission 132985) | Peatland microbial communities from SPRUCE experiment site at the Marcell Experimental Forest, Minnesota, USA - June2016WEW_11_40 | ecosystem: Environmental > Terrestrial > Soil >...
CGCGATGGCTTGCACTTCGCGTCCGGCACGCTCGAGATCGTCGTTGATGATCGCGAAGTCGTAGCTATTGTAATTCAGTATTTCCTGGCGCGCGCGCTCGAGCCTGCGGCGAATTTCGTCCTCCGAATCCAGGCCGCGTTCGCGAATACGCCGTTCGAGATCGGCGGCCGAGGGCGGCAAGACAAAAATTGCGACGGCGCCCGGCAGCTTCCGTTTAACCTGCAAGGCGCCCTGCACATCAATCTCGAGCACCAGATCCTTCTTCTGCGCCAGCGCCTCGTCGAGCCATTTGCGGGGCGTTCCGTACCAGTTCTTTCCGAAAACCTGGGCGTGTTCGAGAAATTCGCCCCGCGCCACCATCTGCTGGAAGTCCGATTCGGAGACGAAATTGTACCATTTGCCCGCGCTTTCCGTCTTGCGCGGCGGGCGCGTGGTGCACGAAACCGCCAGCAGCGTGCCGGGAAGCTCCAGGATTTTCTGCACCAGCGTCGATTTGCCCGAACCCGAGGGGCCGGACACGATCAGAACGAGCGGTAAGAGTGGTGGCTCCGCGTGGCTCATTCGATGTTCTGCACCTGTTCCCGCAGCTTTTCGATCTCGGACTTGATTTCGAGCCCGAGCGCCGTGATCTCCAGGCCCTCCGCTTCGTTGCCGGGAGTTTTGGAGAGCAAGGTGTTGGTTTCGCGCTGCATTTCCTGCAAAAGGAAATCGAGCTTCTTGCCGACGTCCGATGCCCCCGCGAGCAACGACTCAAACTGGCGCACGTGGCTTGCGAGGCGCGTGAGCTCTTCGGAGATATCGCTGCGTTCGGCGGCGAGCGCCGCTTCCTGCGCGAGGCGTGCGGGATCGAGATGCGCTTCGCCGAGCAGCTCTTTTAGGCGCAATTCGAGCCGCTTGGCAAAAGCCGGGCGGGCGCGTTCCGCCAGCGTTTCGATTCTTGCGGCCAGGCTCGTGATGCTCGAAAGGCGGCCGGACATTTCGCGCCGCAATGCATCCGCTTCCTGTTCACGCATGTGATCGAGCTTGTCGAGCGCCTCGTTCAAGCAGCGGGTCACGATAGCCTCAAGGCGCGCAACTTCCTCATCGAGCGACGCGGCCGGAGGCCCGATCACTCCCGGCAGCCGCAGAATCGACGCCAGGTCCGGCTCCGCCTTTATGGCGAACTGCTCTTGCAGCTTGTGGACGGCTCGCAGGTATGCCGCCGCGACCTCCTGGTTGATTCCGACGGCCGCCGGACCCGCGAGTTCATAGCGCAGCGTCACGTCGAGGTGCCCGCGGCGGATGCGTTCGCGGACGACCTGCCGGATGCGAGGCTCGAGCGGCTCGAACCCCTCGGGCACGCGGAGGTGCAGATCGAGAAACCGGTGATTCACGCTGCGCACAGAAACCCGAAGGCTGAAGCCGTCGGCCAAGGCCTGCGCGTGGGCATAGCCCGTCATGGACTTGAGGCCCCGGTCCTTGCCCGCGGCCTTCGATGGACTCTCAGAGGCGGATTGGGATTGTGCGCCGGACATGAACTAGGCTCGGCTCATTCGGGGCCCACCGCGGGAGAAACCGGCTCGGCGTCGCGGAATTGCATCTCATAGAGGCGCGCGTAGATTCCTCCGCGAGCAAGAAGTTCTTCGTGAGTGCCGCGCTCGCGGATGACGCCGTCGTCGAGCACGGCGATCATGTCCGCCCGCCGGATCGTCGAGAGGCGATGCGCGATGACAAAGACCGTGCGCCCGGTTATGAGATTGTTGAGAGCCCTTTGCACGAGCATCTCCGATTCGGAATCGAGTTCGGAAGTCGCTTCATCGAGGATCAGGATCGGCGCATCTTTCAGCAGCGCTCGCGCAATGGCCAGGCGCTGCCGTTGGCCTCCGGAAAGTCTCTGGCCGCGGTCGCCGATCAGCGTCTGATAGCCCTTCGGCATCTGCATGATGAAATCGTGCGCCAAGGCCGCCTGTGCCGCGGCGACTATTTTATCGTCCGGCATGTCCGGGCGGCCATAGCAGAGGTTGTTGCGGATCGTGTCGTTGAAAAGGATCGTTTCCTGCGTGACGATGGCCATCTGCTCGCGCAAGGAGCGCAGGGTGACGTCGCGAACGTCATATCCGTCGATGAGAACCGAGCCCGCCGTTGCCGTGTAAAAACGCGGGAGTAGATTCACGAGGGTCGTCTTGCCCGCTCCGCTCGAGCCCACAATCGCGACAACGGCGCCTGCGGGAACCTGCAAGTCAATGTTCTTCAGGATGGGCGGCCCGCCGTCGTAGGCGAAGGTTGCGCGCTCAAATCCGATTGATTCCCCAAAGCGCGGCAACACCTTCGCTCCAGGCTCCTCCATGTTTTCTTCCGGCAGATCGAGGAAGGCGAACACCTGGGTGGAAGTCCCGACGGCTTGCAGAAAGAGCTGGTAAACGGTGCCAATGCGTTTGATCGGCTCGTACGCCTTGAAAAGGGCAAATGTGAACGCACCGAATGCGCCGACCGTCATACGGCCAGCTTTGATTTCACCTCGCGCGAAGAAAAGAACCATTGAAATCACGACGGCGCCCAGAACGTCCATCATCGGAGACGTGACAGTGAAAGCTCGTATCCATCGCATGTTCTCGCGCAGCAGGTTGCGAGCAGCCTCACGGAACTTGCGGATTTCGAATCCCTCCATTCCGAAGGCCTTCACGATGCGATTGCCGCTGATCGTCTCCTGGAGAATTTGGCTCAAGTCCGCGAGGCGCGCGCGACTTTTTTCCGACGATCGGCGAATGCGCCGGCCCAGCTTGCCGACTGGCCACACGACCAGCGGAATTAACACGGCGGACCCGACGGCCATTCTCCAATCAACGAGCAACAGGACGGCAACGAATGCGATGAGGGCGAATACCTGCCGGAAAAGATCGGCCAGCCAGTCCGAGAAGGCGCTGCGCATCTGTTCGATGTCGCTCATGACCGCGGACATGACGCGGCCGACTGGGTTGTGGTGGAAAAAGCCTACTGGTTGCAGCACGATTTTTCTGTAAGTGTCGTTGCGGAGGTCCGTGACGCCAGACAAACCCACGAACTGGATCAGTATGCTGCCGAAATACTCCGTCACTCCCTTGATCAAGGTAAGAAAGAGAAGAGCAACAGCAAAGACCGACCAGACATGATGAATGCGGCGTGGAACGAAAGAATTGAGATAGATGACGTGATGCGTATATGGAATTGTGAACAGCGCCAGGGTTTGCACGGTCGACTGCGGATTCAAGACCACGTCTAATGCCGGTTTAATGGCGAACGCGACAAGCCCGTCCACAACGCCCATCACGGCTATCAGGAGTACGCCGAGCGAGAGCAGTGGTGTGTATGGACGCAGGTACAGCAACAACCGCCGGATTTCATCTCGTTCTCTCACTTGCGGAATGTCGTCCATCATTCGGGGCGCTGGGCTCTAGGAAACTTACCTAGCCTATGCATCGCGCGCACATCTTGCAAGGCGTAATCGCAAAAGACCATACCATTGTGCGCGACGCCCCGCGTCATGCAGCCGACTTATCGAGGTCGCGGTGCACAACTTTGGCGGTGTACCCCTTGCGCGCAAGGGCGCGGCGAATCACTTCCGCCAGCGTGACGGACCGGTGCCGCCCTCCCGTGCACCCGAGCGCGATCGTCAGATAGCTCTTTCCTTCCCGGATGTAATGCGGGATCAAATACCCGAGCAGGCTCTCGATCCTGCGAAGGAATTCGCCCGTCTGTGGAAACGAACGGATATAGCGAGCGACGCGACGGTCCTTGCCGCTGAACGGGCGGAGGCGCGGGACGAAGTGCGGGTTTGGCAGAAACCGTACGTCGAAAACAAGGTCCGCATCGGCGGGAATCCCGTAGCGGAACCCGAAGCTCACGACCGAAACAAGCAGCGGCCGGCTGCCCGGGTTCTGAAAGCGATCGATGATGAGCTGGCGCAGCTCGTGCACGTTGAATTTCGTCGTATCGATAACGACGTCCGCAAGGCGCCGGATCGGGGCCATCCGGCGGCGCTCCGCGCGAATGCCTTCGGCGATCGAAGCTCCGTGGCCGAGCGGATGTGGTCGGCGGGTCTCACTAAAGCGGCGCAGGAGCGCGTCGTCGCTCGCTTCTATGAACACGAGCGTTACCGGATGCTGGCTGCGCAGCTTGCGATAGATGCCCGGCAGTTTGTCGATCTGCTCGCCCTCGCGCGCATCCACGAGCAAGGCGGCGCGCTCAATCTCGCCGCGGCCTTCTTCGTAGAGTTCGCTGAATGTGGGAATCAGAGCGACGGGCAGATTGTCCACGCAGTAGAACCCGAGGTCTTCGAACGTGTTGAGAACGGAACCCTTACCCGAGCCGGAGAGGCCCGTGACAAGCACAAGCTGGCGGGCGCCGGTTTTGCGAGAGGGGCGTTTCCGCGAGGGGCGGGTCACGGCGGTGGACGTTCAAGCCTTCACGCGGCGGCGGTGCGTGCTCGGGATACGCAAGTCTTCGCGGTACTTCGCCACCGTGCGGCGAGTGACGTGGATGCCTTCTTCGCCCAGTTTCTTCGTGATCTGCTCATCGGTCAGCGGGTGGGACGTATCTTCCTCTTCGATCATCTGCTTCACGCGGCGCTTGAGCGAAAGCAGCGACATCTCGCTTCCCTGGGGTCCGTTGACCGATTCCGAGAAAAAGCTGCGCAGCTCGAGCACTCCCTGCGGCGTGTGGACGTACTTGCTTGCGACGGCGCGGCTGACGGTGGAGGGATGTACTCCGACCTCTTCCGCGACCTCCTTGATCATCATCGGCTTGAGGTGGTCGGGGCCATAGTCGAGATAGTCGCTCTGGCGTCGCAGGATGGAATGGCAAACCCGGAGGATCGTGTGCTTGCGCTGCTCGATGTTCTTCATCAACTGGATCGCTGCGGTAAAGCGTTCTTTGACGTAATTTCGGACGTCGCGGTCGGCGGCGTCGCGAGCAAGCAGCCGCCGGTATGTGGGGTTCAAGCGCAGTTGCGGCAGGTCGTCGTCGTTCATGAAGACCTGCCACTCGCCGTCCACCTTGCGAAATTGAACGTCCGGCTCAACGAGGCGCGGCTCGGTCTTGTTGTACCGGAGGCCGGGCTTCGGATCAAGGCGCTTGATCACGTCCACAGCGCGCTTCACCAACTCGACCGGGCGGTTGAGGGCCCGCGCAACCTCTTTAAGCTGATTGTTTTGCAGGAGCTTCAGATGCTCACTGATGATCTGCTGCGCGAGCGTGTTCTGCGGGTCGAGCACTTTGATCTGCAACAGCAGGCATTCCTGCAAATCGCGCGCGGCGACCCCCGGCGGGTCGAATTCCTGCACCATGGTCAGTGCTTCCTCAATGTCTTCCGTGGAATAGTTCCCGGACTCCGCGATCTCCTCGAGCGTCGCCGTCAGGTAACCGTTTTCGTCGAGGTTGCCGATGATCGACTCGGCAATCTTCCGGACAGTTTCCGTGCAGATACTGACGCTCAGTTGCCAGGTCAGGTGGTCGGCGAGGCTTGCCGGCGACGAAAGGAACCGGTCAAACGAGGGCTTTTCGATATCTTCGCGTTCGCTGCCCGCAGCGCGCTCCGCGCCGGTGTCGAGATACTGCGTGAAGAACGAACCAAAATCGAATTCATCGAAAGGATTGGCCGCTTCCGTCTCAGGAACTTTCTCCGTTTCCTTCTTGAGGAACGCCTCGTCGGTGTAGCTTTCAGCTACCGCGCCCTCTTCCTGCTCTTCGAGGACGGGGTTCGCCATGATCTCCTGATTGATCATCTCCCGCAGCTCGAGGCGATTGAGCGCGAGCACGCTCACCATCTGGACAAGCCCCGGCGTCAGAATCTGCTTCTGAGCGACGCGGAGATTCAGTTTGGGCGCAAGCCAGTTCATGGGATTCAGTTCAGCCGGAAGCCCTCTCCTAGATAGATGCGCCGGACGTCGGCGTTCGTCGAAAGCTCGGCGGGAGTTCCTGCGGCCAGGATCTTACCGTCGCTGATTATGTAGGCGCGGTCGGTGACGGCCAAGGTATCCCGCACATTATGGTCCGTGACCAGCACGCCGATCCCTGCCCCGCTCAAATCCGCTATGATTTTCTGGATATCTACAACGGTTAGGGGATCAATGCCGGCAAACGGCTCGTCGAGAAGCACGAACGAGGGTGAAAGCACGAGGGAGCGAGCGATTTCCAAGCGCCTGCGCTCGCCACCGGATAGGACGTACGCTCGGCTGTAGCGAACTCCTTCGAGTCCCATCTGCGCCAACAGTTCCTCCAGGCGGTCGCGTCTCTGTTCGGCCGTTAGAGACAGCGTCTCCAGCACGGCGAGCAGGTTCTCTTCGACCGTCAGTTTCCGAAAAACAGAAGGTTCCTGGGGAAGGTAGCTGATGCCACTGCGGGCCCGCAGGTACATGGGGAGGTCGGTGATGTCCTCCGCGTCCAGCAAGACACGCCCATAGTCCGGACGCGCGAGGCCGACCAGAATATAGAACGTCGTGGTCTTTCCTGCGCCGTTCGGCCCGAGCAGCCCAACCACTTCGCCCTGCCGAATCTCCAGGCTGACGTCATCGACAACCTTCCGACCTCGATACGACTTCCTCAGATCGGCGGCCTGGAGTCTCAACATGCCGGTTCATTTCTCAACCCGGTGCTTGGTCAGCGTGCGCGAACCTTCTTGGGAATCAATCAAAATCGTATCATTCGCAACAAAGAAGGTCAACGAATGGCCCGTGGCTGAGTTGCTAGAGTTGTCAGTAACGGTTGGTTGTCCGCCGGAGAGAACGAACTTGCCGTCCGCGGCCGTGTATTCCCCCTGCTCCGCCGTGCCCCGGCGATCACCCTGCCGCACGATTACGTTCCCTTGCGCCAGCACCCGGTTGAGCTGCCCGGTGGTTCCGCCAGCGATGCCCCCCTGGCTTGCCTGCGACCCGCCGACGAGAAAAACGTCCAGCACGCGGGATTCCAGCGACCCCTGGTCGGAACTCGCAACCACTCCACCTTCCAGGTGCGCCTTGCCTTGATCGCTCCAATAGGTCAGGACCGGCGCGTGGATCTTCCACAGCGTCGGCGCGGAGGACGAGCCCGATCCGGAACCTGACCCGGAGGTTGACGCTGCGGTCGGCGCGGCCGGCGGCGCACCGGACAACGGACCGAAAGGCTTCGCAAACGGTCCGGAAACCTGTGGGAAGACCGCGACCACATGACCGTTCGCTTGTAGTTTCTTGTCGTCACGCCAGAGTTCGATCTGGTCCGCGTCCAGAACGGACTCTCCCTGCCACAACCGCGCGTGGCCGGCATAAGTCACATGCCCCGCATTGACCGAGCCGGAAAGCGTATCGGCGGAGACATGAGCCGCACCCGTGCCAAAACCTACGGCGTCGACCTGGCCAGCAGAAGAACCGGCCGGGAGGTACGTGGAAACCACGCCCCCGGTCAGGCGGAGGTCGCCCGACTTCTGGTTGATTGTGGCATTGGCCGCTGTCGTGCGACTCACCGAATCGGATATCACGGGCGAGCCATCCAACGTAATCGTGTCCGTCGCGCGCATAATTTTTCCGTGGGCGGCGCTCGCCTCACGGTCGGCTTGCCGAAACCGGACGTCCCCACTTTCATCGAGCGTATCCCAATTCCCGTTTGCGCCGAAAGTCGCGGCGAGTTCTGCGGCCGAAATCAACTGCGGCGCGGCGTTGCCGGTCTGGCTGCGGACCTCGACGCCTGAATGCCCGAACAATTTGTCGATCCGCCCGCCGGCGCCCAACTGAGCAACAAACTTTTTCGCCCGCAGCGAGGTCGTGTCGTTGCCACTCCGCGATTCGATTGTCCCCGGCGCGAGGGTTTCGGCGCTTTCGATCCGCTGCTGCTCTGGCGCTCCTTTAGACGTCTGCGCTGTGGGTGCGCTAAACGTCACCCGCAGCGCGTCCGTTTTCAGGAGTTGCGCACCGCCGTTCCGCTGAGATTCCGCCGTCACGCCGCCTGTCGCGGTCATCTCGCGAATGAGATTGAGCTGCGGCAACATGGCGAACTCGACGTGTGACGCCGAGAAATGGTCCGTGCCTGCGGCCGTCTGCCGCGCGCCCGAAACGTTTCCGTCTGCGATCACGCGTTCAACCCAGCCCGCGGGATTCAGGATGCTTTCCAAATGCTCGGCCGAAATGACGGTCTGTCCACCGCCCTCCGCCGCGTGAATCTGCGGGTGGCCCTCGGCCACCGCTCGTCGCGCATGGTAATCGTTGTCGAGTTCTATCCTGACCTGCTCCGCGGAAAGCTCGCGCGTACCCTCTCGCACGATCGCTGGACCGCCGAGTACGAGGGAGCGCTCGGTGCGGTGAATTTCGAGGCTGCTCCCGCTTGCGTTCACGGGCAATCCGCCGGTCTTGTCCGAGGGCGTGAGATCAAATTCCACCGCGTGGTTGACGCGCACGACGGAGTCGCTCGTGCTATAGCTGACTCCCACGCCGCGGCCCTGCCCCGCGGGGAAGCGAAACTCAACTGGAGCAGGAGTCGATGCTTCGCCCGTGTCGCGGTTGAAGGACAGATTGCTTGTCTTGACTTCGAGCGTGTTCCCTGGCCCGGTGCCCTTGCCAGGTACGGGTTTCGCGTTCCCAATGTCGATCTGGACTTCGCCTTCGCAGCGAACGTCCCCGGTTTCCGGCTCGTAGCTGCATTCGTGCGTATGAATGTTGTCGTTGCGGCTTCCATCTTTGCCGTAGATCGTGATCCAGACATCTTCCAGCAGCGCGCGGTTCTGATCCTTGTACTGCGTGAAGTGCGACGCGCGAACGGTGAAGATCGTGCGGTCTTGTTCCACTTTCGAAAAGGAGAATTGGTCCGATCGCTGCGCCACGGTTGCAGGGACAGCCGGCGGGGCGGCATGGCGCACCTCGGCTTGGCGAAAGGCGCGCTCGATGTATACGCTGGCAACAGACAGCGCGATCAAACCCGCCAGAATCGCCGCCCAGCGCGCGTACCGCGCTGCTTCCCGGTTGCGCAATGCAGAACCTCCCTCCTTCGATTAGAAGCCGAGTATAGGGGAGCGGTTTGCCCGGAACAACAACCTCCCAAAGGTGAAAGGCAAAGTCCTTCAGGCGAATCTGGCCTGAGCGGATGCGAAGGGCCGGATCATCAGGGACGGGGAAGAATACCGACGCCGGCCGCGGCCACGCTGTCCCGCGTCGTATTCTTGACGAGATACATCGCCTCATCGGCGAGGTGCAGGAGCTCGGCCTTTGTGCGCGAGTCCGTAGGATAGGCGGCGACGCCTACGCTCGCCGTGATGTTGATGTTCAGCCCGGCGTCCTTGAGCCACACCGTCTCGCGAATCAGCTTGTGCAGGCGGCGGGCAACGCCGAGTGCGTTTTCCTTTGAGGTCTGCGGGAGCAGCACGACAAACTCGTCGCCGCCGTAACGGAACGCCAAGTCGATCAGCCGGCACTTCTCCTTGATGGCCTCGCCGATCTCGGAGAGCAGCTTCGAGCCTACCAGGTGTCCGTACGTGTCGTTGACGTTCTTGAAGTGGTCGAGATCGATGAAGATCAGCGAGAACTCAAAAGCGTACCGGTGCGAGCGATAGATCTCCGTGTCGAGCATGAAATTCAGGTGCCGGGCGTTGTAAAGGCTCGTGCAGTCGTCCGTGATCGTCAGCTCGTGGATCCGCTGGACGTGCCGGGCATTCTCGATTGCGATGGCGGCGTAGTCGGCCAGCGCCTCGAGAAGTGCCAGGTCCCGCTGACTGAATCCTTCCGGCCCGATGCAGTTGATCAGCTCGATAACGCCCAGGCACTGTTCGCGGAAACGCACCGGAACGGCGACGATCGAGCGGGTCTCGACTTTCGTCCTCTCGTCCAACTGCCCGAAGAAACGCGAATCCTTGCTCGTGTCCGCCACCACGACCGCTTCGCCTGACTGCGCCACCCAACCCGCAAGTCCCTGGCCGACCTTGATGCGCACGTCCTTCAATGCTTCCGCGCCTTTGCCCGTGGCGATCTGGAAGTAGAGTTCTTGTTTCTCCACATCCATCAAGAGGAGCGACCACGTGTCCGGCCGCAGCACCTCGTTGATTTTTTCCATGATCGTGCGAAGAACCTGGTCGAGCTGAAGGGAAGAGGTAAGGGCCTTGCCTAACTCGTGGAAGACCGTAACTTCGTGGCTTTCCGCGATTTCCGGGCCGGCGCCCGGATTACGGCGTCGTTCTATGCCATCGAACGGCTTGGCGTCGGTTGCTCGGCGCATTCGCTCGGCAGGGCCGCGGGGCCTCAAGTCTTGGGGTTCTTGGCGCAACATTTGCATTATAGTGAACCGTTTTCGCGATCTGCAACGGGCATTCCCGCTCGATTGCCGAAAGGCCAATGGGCCGTGATTGGCGCGTAGCATTGACACTCCTCAAGCCCGCGCCTATATTTTTTCCTGGTCCCAGGGAATGCCTTCGACACCTTTCGGCGAGCACCTGAAACGCGAGCGCGAGATGCGCGGCGTTTCCTTGGAAGAAGTCGCAGCCGCGACACGCATCAGCACTCGCTTCCTCGAAGCGATTGAGAATGAGCAGTGGGACCAGCTGCCCGGGGGCGTTTTCAATCGCGGATTCATCCGTGCCATCGCGCGCTTTCTTGGTCTTGACGAAGATAATCTCGTCGCCGAATACGCCCTCGAGACAAAAGGCGCTGCGGACGTGCGCGCCGTCCCCGAGCACCCGGGCGAGATACCCCGGAATTGGCGCCCGGCTGCGGTCGCGATTCTCATCCTCATCCTGGTCGTTGTGCTTGGTTGGCTTGCCTATCGTCACTACGCGGCAAGAATTGCGGCGCGTTTCCACCGGCATACGACGGAAATGTCCGACCGCGCCCGCGGTATAACATCCGCCGGCCGGCTTGCCGGCACCGACTTCCAGCGCCCTCCGGGAGGTCTTTATTAGCGCCGAACTGCGCACGCAGATCTGCTCCGGACATGCGCGTCCGGAACAGAAACTGGCGATCTGCTCGGGTGGCATGCCGCTCACGGCGGAAGACCGCGTCGAACTGCTTGCCGTACTGGCTTCCGATCCCGACCCTGCAATCGCCGAACGAGCGCAGAATGTCCTCCTTACCCAGCCGATCGAGGCTTTCCTCGCCGCGGTCGCCCGCGCTGATCCGGACGCGCGTCTCTTCGCCTATTGCGCGGAAAACTTCTCCGGCAAACCCGGCGTAGCCGATGCGCTCGCGAAGAATGCCGCGTGCCCGACGGCGCTCGTCACGCGCGTGGCGCCCCAACTCACCTCGGCCGGCATCCAGGCTCTCCTCGACAATCTCGAACGGTTCGTCTCCGATCCTCAGCTTGTGATCGCGGTGGCCGGTTCTTCCGCACCGACCGCCGAGCAGCGGGACATGCTCGGCGAGCTCCAAAAGGGCGCTATCGCGATGAACGAAATCGAAGAGGCCGCCGCGGAGATTGAGCCCGATCCCGTGAAGCGCGAGACCCTGATGCAGCGCGTGGCCCATATGAATGTCGTCCAGCGCCTCACCCTGGCGCTCAAAGGCGGTCGCACGGAGCGAATGCTGCTGATCCGCGATCCAAACAAATTGGTCCAAAGATGCGTCCTGCAATCGCCACGGCTGACCGACACAGAAGTCGAGGCCTTCGCGGGAATGACCAGTCTGCCGGGAGAAACCCTGCGCGCCATCTCACTGACGCGCATCTTCATGAAGAACTACTCAGTCGTGAAAAACCTCGTCAACAATCCGAAGACGCCGCTCGATGTCTCGCTGCATCTTTTCCCGAGGCTGACGTCGACCGACCTCGCAAAGCTCACGGCCAACAAGAACGTTCCCGAAACTTTGCGGTCGTCCGCCACCAAGCTTCACCGCAAGCGCAAGTTGGGCCTTCCGGGAAGCTAGCGTGCGAGGCAAGCTGGACAGATCAATGCGCCTCCACACGAAATCGCACGAATCGGAGTCCATAAACCCCCGATCCTGGCGGCCGTTACGCCCGTGACCGAAGGATCTGTTGTTATCAGCCCGCGAGGCGTCGAGCGCCTTCGCCTCGGGCATCTCTGGGTCTATCGCAGCGACGTTCGCTCCGCGCAAGCCGAGCCCGGCGCCATCGTCCGGCTGCTCGACGAGCGCGGCCATTTCCAGGGCCGCGCCTTCTATAGCGACAAATCGCAGATCGCCATCCGGCTCCTAACGCGAGAGGATCAACCGGTCGATCGCGCATTCCTCACCGGGCGCCTCCGTCGCGCCGCTGCCTATCGTAGCCTCGTCGTCGAAAACTCCGAGGCCTGTCGCTTGGTTTACAGCGAAGCGGACTTGCTGCCCTCGCTCATCGTCGATCGGTACGCCGACTGCTTCGTCGTGCAAACCTTAAGTCAGGGCACCGATCGCCTCAAGAACCTCCTCGTCGAGATCCTCGTCGAACTGTTCTCGCCTCGGGGCATCCTCGAACGGAATGACCCGAAAGTGCGCCTACTCGAGGGACTCGACCAGCGCGTAGGCATTCTTCACGGTGAAGTCCCTCCCGAACTTCGCGTGAAGGAAAACGGCGTCACTTTCATTCACGACCTGCTGAAGGGCCAGAAGACCGGCTCGTTCCTCGATCAACGGGAAAACCACTGGGCCGCCCGCCGCTATGCTTCTGGAGAGGTCCTCGATTGCTTCAGTTATCAGGGCGGATTCGCACTCACGATCGCGGAAAAGTGTGCCCATGTCCAGGGCATCGAAATGGCTCCTGTAGCCCTGGAAGCGGCCCGCCGGAATCAGCAGTTGAACTCGATTGCGAATGTGGACTTCCGCGAGGGAAACACTTTCGATGTCCTCAAGCAGTACGACGAGTCCGGCCGCCGCTTCCAGATGGTCATCCTCGACCCGCCCGCCTTCGCCAAGAACCGCGACAGCATCCCGGCCGCCCAACGCGGCTACAAAGAGATCAACCTCCGCGCCCTGAAGCTGCTCAAGCCGGGCGGCTTCCTGCTCACCTGCTCGTGCTCCTACCATATTACCGAACCACTATTCCTTCAGATTCTGGCCGAGGCTGCCAACGACGCCCGCAAGTCCGTCGTCGTGGCGGAGCGTAGAACCCAAGCCCAGGACCACCCGATCTTGCTCACGATGCCCGAAACTCACTACCTTAAATGTCTGATAGTCAAGGTGTTAGAATAAGAGAGTTCGGTTCCGGGCCTGGCCAAGAACTTGGCAGAAAGTACTTGACATAAGCACACTCATATTTTATTATTTAGACGCGCTAATAAGAGCGCCAATTAAGAATTGAGGAGGTCTTACAATGAGTGCAATTACACGCTGGGATCCATTTCAGAACTTGGCCGGCCTGCAGGAACAGGTCAATCGTCTGTTTGAGAGTTCATTTCCGGGTCGCTCAGATAATTCGGCGCTGACGGCATGGGCGCCGGCTGTAGACATTTACGAAACCGAGAACGAGCTCGTGTTGAAAGCGGATCTGCCCGATATCAACGAGAAGGACCTTGACGTTCGGATCGAAAACAACATGCTCACGATTCGCGGCGAGCGCAAGTTCGAGCAGAAGGTGAAAGAGGAAAATTACCTTCGCATCGAGCGCACATACGGCTCTTTCAGCCGCAGCTTCAGTCTACCGAACACGGTAAGCACCGAGGGAATCAAGGCCGAGTACAAGAACGGCGTTCTCACGGTCGAGATGGCGAAGCGCGCCGAGTCGAAGCCAAAGCAGGTGAAGGTGAACATCAAGGCCACCGGCAACTAACTAACCATTGTACAGGTTCGGGGACCGGGCGATGGCGCCTGGTCCCCTTTTTTGTGTCGCCCTTTGAGTATCGAAGGGCAAAGTGAGAAAATTCCATCATGCTGCGATTTGACAAGCTAACCGTGAAGGCCCAGGAAGCGCTCCAGGCGGCGCAGGAAATGGGAGCGCGCTCGGGCCAACAGCAAATCGAACCGTTGCATCTGCTGTGGGCCCTCATTGCCCAGGGCGACGGCGTCGTGCCGCCGCTTCTCGAGAAGCTCGGCGCGTCTCCGACGGTGCTCGCCGGAGAGATCGAAAAGCAGGTCGACCGCCTTCCGAAGGTCAGCGACGTATCCAACCAGTCGCTGAGCCGCGCCTCCAACGATATTCTCGAGCGCGCGTTTGATGAAGCGCAGCGTCTGAAGGACGAGTACGTCTCGACCGAACACATCCTGCTCGGCATTGCCGGCGCGGATCGTGATCCGGCCGGCCAACTGCTCGCGCGCTACGGCGCCAGCCATGACGCCATCCTGCAAGCCATGGCGACGATCCGTGGCAGCCATCGCGTCACTTCGCAGAATCCCGAATCTACCTACCGCGCGATTGAGCAGTATGGGCGCGATCTCACGGAACTGGCTCGTCGCGGCAAACTCGATCCGGTGATCGGTCGCGATGAGGAAATCCGTCGCGTCATGCAGATTCTGGCGCGGCGCACGAAGAACAATCCGGTATTGATCGGCGAACCCGGCGTTGGCAAGACGGCCATCGTCGAAGGCCTGGCCGGACGAATCGTGGCCGGCGATGTTCCCGAGGTGCTGAAACCAAAGCGAATTGTTGCGCTCGATCTCGCCGCCCTGGTTGCGGGTGCGAAATACCGCGGCGAATTCGAAGACCGCCTGAAGGCCGTGCTCAAGGAAGTGAGCGAATCCGAAGGCCAGATCATCCTTTTCATCGACGAATTGCATACCGTCGTAGGCGCCGGCGCGGCCGAAGGCTCGATGGACGCATCGAACATGCTGAAGCCGGCCCTTGCGCGCGGGGAACTGCGTGCGATCGGCGCGACGACGCTCAACGAATACCGCAAATATATCGAAAAAGATCCCGCCCTCGAGCGGCGCTTCCAGCCCGTGATGATCGTTGAGCCGTCTATCGAGGACACCATCGCGATTCTGCGCGGCCTGAAAGAGCGTTACGAGGTGCACCACGGAGTCCGCATCAAGGATGCCGCGATCGTCGCCGCGGCTATGCTTTCGCAACGCTACATCACCGACCGTTTCTTGCCTGACAAGGCCATCGACTTGGTTGACGAGGCTGCGGCCGGCCTGCGCATGGAGATCGATTCGCTGCCAACCGAGATCGACGAAATCGAGCGGCGCATCCTCCAACTCGAAATCGAACGCCAGGCGCTCCGCAAGGAGTCCGATCCGCATTCGAAGGAACGGCTGGCGCAAATCGAAAAGGAACTGAGCACTCTGCGCGAACAGTCGAACGGCCTGAAGGCGCACTGGCAAACCGAAAAGGACGCCATCGGACGCATCCGCAAGCAGAAGGAAGAAATCGAGCGGCTGAAAGCCGAAGAACAGCGCTTCGAACGCGCCGGTGATCTTTCGAGGGTCGCCGAAATCCGTTATGGCAAGCTCTCGGCCGCTGAAAAGGAATTGAAGGCCGCGCAAGACCGCCTCGCAGAACTGCAAAAAGATCACCCTATGTTGAAGGAAGAAGTGGGCGAGGAAGAGATCGCAAAGGTCGTCAGCAAATGGACCGGGATTCCGGTCGGGCGGTTGCTCGAGGGCGAAATCGAGAAGCTCGTTCACATGGAGGAGCGCCTGCGCCAGCGCGTGATCGGCCAGGACGTGGCGCTCGCGAGCGTGGCCAATGCCATTCGCCGCAGCCGTTCGGGACTCAGCGATCCGAACCGGCCCATTGGCTCGTTCCTGTTCCTCGGGCCTACCGGCGTGGGCAAGACGGAGCTCGCTCGCGCGCTTGCCGAATTCCTGTTCGATGACGAACGCGCGATCGTGCGGCTGGACATGTCCGAATATATGGAGAAGCACTCCGTTGCCCGGATGATCGGCGCACCTCCCGGCTATGTTGGTTATGAAGAAGGCGGCCAGTTGACGGAGCAGGTCCGCCGCCGCCCGTACTCGGTGGTGCTGCTCGATGAGATCGAAAAAGCTCATCCGGACGTCTTCAACGTCTTGCTACAGATTCTCGAAGACGGACGTCTAACTGATGGGAAGGGCCGAACGGTGGACTTCCGCAACGCGGTGATCATCATGACGTCCAACGCCGGCTCGGCGTCCATCTACGAGTTGGCGGACAAGGACCCGAAGAAGGCCCGCGATGAGGCTATGGCCGCGCTGCGGCAGATCTTCCGGCCGGAGTTCCTAAACCGCATCGACGACATCGTTATCTTCCAGCCGCTCGGCAAGGATCAGATCGAGCGGATCGTCGAACTGCAAATGCAGCGCGTCGTGAAACTGCTCGCGGAACGGAAAGTGACGCTCCACCTGACGCCGGCGGCGAAGACGCTGCTCTTCAGCGAGGGGTACGACCCGGCCTACGGCGCGCGTCCGATGAAACGCGCCATTCAGCGGCTGATTCAGGACCCGCTGGCAATGAAGATTCTCGACGGCGAGGTCAAGCCGGGCGACGAGGTTGTGGTAAACGCCGACGCGAAAACCGGCGAAATGAAGTTCCAGCGGAAAGCGGCGAAGGCGGGCGTCACCTAACGGATACTAGGGACATAGAAAATGAAAACACTTAAGACGGCTTTCTTGCTGACGGCTCTGACGTTGTTGCTTCTCTTCGCCGGCCAGGCCATTGCGGGTCAGCGCGGCATGACGATAGCGCTCGTTTTCGCAGTCCTCATGAACGGCACGGCGTATTTCTTCTCGGACAAGATCGCCCTGATGTCGAGCGGCGCGCAGCCGATCAGCCCGGAGCAGGCTCCTCGTCTCTACGCCGTGATGGAGCGGCTGGCCGCCAAGGCGAACCTGCCCATGCCAAAGCTCTACATGATTCCGCAGCCCGCTCCCAATGCTTTCGCGACCGGCCGCAATCCGAGCCACGCGTCGGTCGCCGTCACGCAGGGATTAATGCAATTGATGGACGATGAGGAGCTGGAAGGCGTGATCGCGCACGAGTTGTCGCACGTTCGCAACTACGACATCCTGACGTCCTCCATCGCGGCCACAATCGCCGGCGCAATTACATGGATCGCCTCGATGGGCCGCTGGGCAATGATCTTCGGCGGCTGGGGCGGGCGCGATAACGATCGGGAAGGCGGCGGGATTGCGGCTCTCCTGATGCTTATCCTGGCGCCGATTGCGGCTCTACTGCTCCAGCTTGGCATTTCTCGCCAGCGTGAATATCAGGCGGACGCCTCGGGCGCAAAGATGGTCGGCCATCCCTACGGCCTGGTCCGCGCGCTCGAAAAACTCGGCGCTTACAACAAGAGAATCCCGATGGATATCTCGCCGTCTACATCCGCTCTGTGCATCGTGGCTCCTCTCTCCACGCGGCAGTTCCTCACCGGCCTATTCAGCACGCACCCGCCGCTCGCGGACCGCATCGCCAAACTACAGGCCATGACGATCACCCGCTAAGCGCCGCCGGTTGCAAAAGCACTCACTGCGCAGAAAACATTACGGGCACGTAAAAATTGCAGGGTCCGCACGGCCGCCAGCCGCGCCCCTTTCCGGTAATTCCCCCTAACCTACTGATCTGCCGGCACTTATTTGTCCCGGGCTCGTCTGGAAAGTTTGGTTCGGAGCGTGCTCCTCGTATTCAAGCAAGGGGTTTCCACGGAGGAATAAAAAATGCTCGAAGAAAAAACAGAAGTCATACAGGAAGGGGCCACGCCGCGCTGGATCGGGATTGCAGTTGTCGTCCTGGCCGTGGTTTCGCTGGCGGCCTTGGGAGTAGGGTGGACGGCTTCGAATCACGCAAGGGATTTGCAGCAGACCTTGATGGCGCAAACGCAGCAAACCAAGCAGAACGACGACATTCTCAACCAGCGGCTCGCGAAGGCGGAGGATACCAACGCGCAGCTTCAGGGTGAGCTCAGTGTTGTCACCGACAAGATGAAGCTCACCGAAACCGAGGTGAGCAGGGCCCGCGCGCAAACCAAGAAAATCAAGGATGAAGACGCCCAGCAACTGTCTGATCTCCAGAACAACGTCAACGGCCAATTGGCTACCAAGGCCAGCGTCGATGACGTGAACAAGCTGGGGACGGATGTCAACGGCGTCAAAACCGACCTCGACGCTACCAAGAACAGCCTCAACATGACCCGCGGCGAATTCGGCACCCTGATCGCGAAGAATCACGACGAGATCGACGAGCTTCGCCGTCTCGGCGAGCGCGATTACTATGAGTTCACCATCGACAAGAAGGGACAGCGCGAGAAGGTGGGCGAGCTCATGGTCGAACTCCGCAACGTAAACACGAAAAGGAACATCTACACGGTGGCTATCTTCGCGGACGATCAGCGATACGAGAAGAAGAACCGCTCGGTGAACGAGCCGATCTACTTCTTCACGCATGGCAGCCGCGCCCCGATGGAATTCA
>Ga0187864_10002032_pt1 | contig 18202 bp, 16 predicted proteins | sample June2016WEW_11_4_FD_132985 | JGI IMG/M metagenome (GOLD analysis project Ga0187864, IMG submission 132985) | Peatland microbial communities from SPRUCE experiment site at the Marcell Experimental Forest, Minnesota, USA - June2016WEW_11_40 | ecosystem: Environmental > Terrestrial > Soil >...
AAAGGAAAATGAAAGAAGTCGAAAGCGAAGCATGGGAAGACTTCCTCGACATGACGATCAGCCAGTCGCTGCTCTGGGCCGGCATGAACATCCAGCCCGAAGAGAAGCCTTCTGAAATCGCCGCAGCCGAACCTTACTTCATCGGCTCGCACTCCGGCGCTTCAGGCGCATGGGTATGCGGCGCAGAAGACGTCATGCCCGCCGAATACAGGAAACAGTGGGAACCAATCGGTGTGTACAATCACATGACCACCGTAAAGGGTCTCTTCACAGCAGGCGACGGCGCCGGCGCATCGAGCCACAAGTTCTCCTCGGGCTCGCATGCGGAAGGCCGTATTGCCGCCAAGGGCGCAATCGCATTCATCCTTGACAACAACACCATGCCGAAGGTTGACATGGGAGCAGTCGAGGAGTTGAAGAAGACAATCCTGGCCCCCATGGATCTTTACGAACAAAACGTGAAGTACTCCAGCGACCCGGACATCAATCCGGCATTCATGAAGCCCAAGATGTTCATGTTCCGGCTCCAGAAGATCATGGACGAGTACTGCGGGGGCGTATCCTCGCAGTTCACCACCAACAAGTCCCTGCTCGAAAGAGGCCTCGAGCTTATGGTGATGCTCAAGGAGGACTCCGTAAAGATGGCCGCAGCCGACCTCCACGAACTGCTCCGCGTATGGGAAAACACCCACCGGATGTGGATCGCGGAAAGCCATCTGCGCCATGTCCTGTTCCGCGAAGAGAGCCGCTGGCCGGGGTATTACTTCCGCGCCGACTTCCCCGACATGGACGAGAAGAACTGGAAGTGCTTCGTTAACTCCGTATATGATCCTAAAACCGATCAGTGGACCATGAAGAAGGTTCCCATTGTCAATCTTCCGGTTTAAGGCAAATACGTTGACTTGAACAACCTCCTGGCGCCAGTATCGGGCCGGGAGGTTTTTTTGTTAAAACCCGATGGCGCTAAAGGAGGTATCAAAATATGGCCGCTACAGGACATGGAAAGAAACCTATCGTCGAAAGAATTCTCGAGCCGGCTGAGGCAAAAAAGAAAATCCAGGGGCTGACCCAGATTCCCGTACGCAGCCAGATTGCGAACGAGATTATCGGCATCAGCTACGGCTTTTTCTCCCCGGTCGAGGGGTTCATGAACAAGGCCGATGTGGATTCCGTTGTCAAGAACATGAGACTGGCAAACGGGGTTGTCTGGAGCATTCCGATCGTTTTCGACATGTCGGACGCCGAAATATCCAAGTATGGCGTTAAGGCAGGCCAGCCGGTCGTTCTGACTTATGACGGAAACCCGATGGCCCTCTTCGAAGTCGAAGATATTTTCACCTATGATAAGAAGGAAATGGCTCAGTCCATCTACGGGACCACCGAAGAAAAGCACCCCGGCTGCGCCAGGACCTATAAATACCTCGATAAGTTCATTGGCGGTAAGATCACCCTGGTGAACCGCCCCAAGATCAATGAGCCTTACGGCCCCTACTTCATCACCCCGCTGGAGATGAGGAAGAAATTCGAGGAAAGAGGCTGGAAGCGAATCGTGGCTCACCAGACCAGGAACGTCCCCCATACCGGTCACGAGTGGCTGATGAAGGGCGCCTGGAGCCAGACGTACGCCGAGCTTCCAATCGACAAGCCCCTATGCGGCGTTCTCGTAAACGCGATCATCGGCGAGAAGCGCAAAGGCGACTACATCGATGAGGCTATTATCCTGACCCAGGACGAGCTGAGGAAATCGGGCTATTTCGGCGATCATAACCACCTCACCTCGCTCACTTTCTGGGATATGCGTTATGCCGGTCCCAAGGAAGCCGTTTTCCACGCCGCCCTGAGGACCAACCTCGGCCTCACTCACCACATGTACGGTCGTGATCATGCGGGTGTTGGGACCTACTACGGCGCCTATGATGCTCACAACCTGCTCGCCACGATACAGGGCGAGCTTGATATCATCCCGGTCTACTCCATGAACTGGCTCTACTGCCCGCACTGCGGCGAAGTAACCTCCGAGGGCCTCTGCAACCACAAGAGCGAATGGCAGAAATTCAGCGGCAGCCTCATCCGCAGCATCGTCGATGACGGCGTAAAACCCCCGAGGCTCATTTTCCGCCCCGAGGTTTTCGACCTCGTAATGGAATGCGCCGAAAAATACGGTTTCGGCTCGCCCTTTGTAACCGACGAATACCTTGCGAAGAGGATTCCGGTTTTCTCTATCGCGCCTCTGAAGTAGACTGAAAAGGCCAAATGCTACGGAAGGAGTCTCATAATGGCTGATGGAAAGTATCCGATCAATATATGGGTGAATGAAGATCGTTTTGCAAAGCTTGACAAAGCAGGCCTTAGCCACATGACCAAAGAGGCCATGGCAGGGCTGAAGGTTATTTTCGTCTACGCCAACGATGCGCAGAGGGACAAGCTCCTGAAGGCTTACCCCGGCGCTAAGTTCGATTCCGCGACCACCAAGAGCATCGAACTTCTGCCCCGTAAGGTGAAGGACGAAATTTTCGACCTGGTAATCAAGAACAAGAATATCGACGTCCTGGACGAATTCCTCAAAGGCAAGTGATCGCCCGGAACATTTGTGCACAAGAGAAAGGAGGCGGCTTTGCGGCAGCCTCCTTTTTTGTGACGATTCAGTGGCGCCGGAGAGGATCAACCAGGGTGAGCATGAGAGGCACGAAATCCAAACTATGGTCACTCATGGGATAGCGCACCAATGGGCAAGTATTCTTGCTTTGAGCACCTGAGGGCAAATGAGTCAAGTGGGGCCGACTATGAAGTGCGCCGGCGCCACGGCAGTTCGGGAATTGCCGTAATCAGCATCCACGGCGGAGCGATAGAACCGGGGACTTCGGAAGTTGCCGAGGCTGTTGCGGGCGCTGACCACTCATTCTATGCCTTTAGAGGGATGAAGAAGGATGGAAACAAAGACCTCCATATTACGAGCACCCTCTTCGACGAGCCTGACGCACTTGAAATCGTCCGCAGTTCGGAGACAGTCATCTCGATACATGGCTGTTCAGAAGCAGAAGAAGTTGTTCATGTTGGCGGGATCGACTTCAGATTGAGAGAATGTATCGAAGAAAGACTGCGGCAGGCGGGATTCAAGACACCTCGCGGGGCGTGGAGTTTAAGAGGTCTGGACAAGCGTAACATCTGCAATCGGTGCAGGCGTGGGATGGGCGTGCAATTGGAGATCAGTAAAGGCTTGCGGGCCAGGATGTTCGGAGATCTTTCTTATGGGACATGCCTTCAATGCGGCGGAACTTATCACGAGTTTATCCAGGCGGTGCGGAAGGCGATCGAGCCATTCAAGATTCCAGTCGAAGCCGTCACCCGTTAATGGTTAGTCCCTGGATGAAACAAAAATCTGACCGTCAGTCCTCGGTTTTCAGCTAAACGCATTGTTTTCCGGTCCTTCGTCGATGCATCGGGCCTCATCCGAGTCATTTTCCCATTGAAAAAAACCACTTTCAGGAGTATATGTTCAATGTTTCACTTTCAGGACGGTCCGGCATCGGTCCTGCTCAACTCAAGGTTCATCCTTTTTGCAATGCCCGATAAAAAACTCTAATCGCCTATCCAGCCGGGAGGTATCACATGTCAGAGCACGAATCTATGAACTGTGGGGTGGTCATCGTGGGCGCAGGTCCTGCAGGCCTGAGCTGTGCCATTCACCTGTTGAACCTGATCAATTCTCACAATGAAGCTGTTGAAAGCGGCACGAAAAAAGGCGGTCTCATCAATGAGGACACTCTGGGGGTGGATGTCCCTCTAATGATCGTAGAGAAAGCCAGTGCGGTGGGGGATCATTCGATCAGCGGAGCGGTTATGAACCCCAATGGATTAGCCGAACTCATTCCGAATTTCAGGGAGAAAGGCGCCCCCCTGGAATCCCCGGCAAAAGAAGATTCCGTCCTTTTCCTGACCTCAAAGGGTTCATGGAAGCTACCCATAATCCCCCCAACCATGCACAACGACGGCAACTACATAGTGTCGCTGACCAAACTCGTCTCATGGCTTGGGGAACAAGTTTCAGAGCTTGGCCAGGACATTTATGCGACATTCTCCGGCAAAGAGATTCTCTATGACGAATCCAACCCCCTTTTGGTGAAAGGGGTGCGATGCGGAGATAAGGGAGTAAACCCTGACGGGACCCTCAAGAGCAACTATGAAGCCGGTATGGACCTCATTGCAAAAGCTACCGTGCTGTGTGAGGGTTCCCGGGGCTCTCTCACCAAGCAACTCATAAAGAAGCTCGATCTGGACAGAGGCAGGAATCCACAGGTTTACGCCACCGGCGTAAAAGAAATATGGGAACTCCCCGAAGGGCGCCTCGCCGACGGTCGGGTAATCCACACGATGGGGTATCCTCTGGATCGTAGAAGTTTCGGAGGCGGCTTCATTTACAAAATGAGCGAGAATAAAGTATCTGTCGGAATGATATCGGCCCTGGACCAAAGTGATCCCCAGATGGACGCTCACAAGAATTTCTGCAAGTTCAAGGCTCATCCGCTTGTCCGGGAGATTCTAAATGGCGGTAAAATGCTTTGCTACGGCGCCAAGACCTTGCCCGAAGGAGGATGGAACAGTGTGCCCAAGCTTGGCGGACCGGGTTTCATGATCTGTGGAGATGCCGCCAGCCTGATCAATGTTCCGCGTCTGAAAGGCATCAACTATGCAATCAAGAGCGGTATGCTGGCTGCGGAAACCATTTTCGAGTGTATGGAGAAAGCTGATTTCGGCCCGTCACAGTTTGAAAACTATCAGCAGCGAATTGAAGGCTCCTGGATCGGGCAGGACCTGAAGCCTTTTCGCAATTTCCGTGCTATGATGAAAAAGGGGGTTGTTCCCTGGGGTCTTCTCAAGGGAGGGATCAGTTACTATTCAGGAGGCATATATCCTTTTGGCACGTTGAAGCTCGAACCTGATTGCAAAGAGCTTAAGCCATTGTCAAAACCTGCGCGTGAAAAACAGCAGGACGCCATCAAGTTTGATAATGAGTCTTTGCTCTTTGATAAGCTCACCGATGTTTACGTAAGTGGCGCAAAACACGAGGAGAAGCAGCCGTGCCATCTTCAGGTGGATGAAACGAAGTGCAAGACCTGCTATGAGAAATATGGCGCGCCTTGTGAAGCTTTCTGCCCGGCGCAGGTCTATAATATCGTAAGGAATGAAAAAACCGGTGATTTTGAACGCATTCAGGTTGACTTCTCAAATTGCGTTCATTGCAAGACTTGCGACATCAGAGACCCTTACGAAGCTATCAACTGGGTTTGCCCCGAGGGGGGCGGGGGGCCGCGGTATAAGAGCATGTAAGCAGCCCTCCGACAGTGTGGTAGACTTGGGAGCAGTGCCATTAACGCCACGACCCGCGCAGCATGAAGATCGCGCGAAGCATAGCGCATCTTCTGCTTCGCGGTGGGGTGAGTTTCGGAGTAATTGGGGTAGGAAGTCTTTCATTATACCGAGGTGTCTCGCGGCTCGTTGCGGAAGGCAAGATCAGTCTGAGCGCAAAATCCGGCAAAAAAAAACGGCTTTCCACGATCCATAATATCTCGGAAGGCACATCGGCATATATGATGCGCCGAGGGAACTGCTGACCTCAATTCCCGATTCAGTTGTGAGGAGGGTTCAATGGCAATAACCCTGGACGATTTGAGATTACGCGCAATCGACTACCTGATTGCATCCACAGAGGACGGGCAGCTCGTGCTCGAGCCTTTCTGCTCCTGCGGATCCGCTCTGGATGAGGACTACCATTGCGCACAATGCGGAAAGGTCTGCGACTGCAAGTTCGTGGCATGCTCAGGGGCGCAGGCGCTTGGGATTGTCGAAAAATTGATTTCCGGAAGTCCCCGCTTCCGGGACTTCGAAGCATCACTGCTGGTGAAATAGAGGAATTCCGGAATGCAACCAATTCACACGGCGCAAAAGCTGGCCGAGAACAGTCCGTTTAATTTTGCCTGTCATGACGCTTTGCCATGTTTTACCCATTGCTGCAAAGATGTAAACATCTATCTCACCCCCTATGATACGCTGCGGCTCAGGCAGGCTCTTCGGATCGGGTCTTCCGAGTTTCTGGCAAAATTCACTCGTAGTTTTCTCTCCAGGGTCGGAAATATTCCCGTCGTGCAACTTCTGATGGACCCCCAGACTCTCTGCTGCCCCTTTGTTGCCGAAGAGGGCTGCCGGGTTTATGTAAACCGGCCATGGGCATGCCGGATGTTTCCGCTCGACCTTTCCTCCACTGATGCACAATTCAGGCTCATCGCCGGTAAAGACCGCTGCAGGGGCCTCTCCGAGCGGTCCAGGGGCACAGTCAGGGATTGGCTCGAATGTCAGGGGGTCCTTGAATATGCGGAAATGGACAGAGAATTTCAAGCAGTGGTTCCCAAGTGCTTCAAGCCCGGTGCTCCGATGAACGAGGGCCTCGGACGGGTGCTGTTTATCGCATACGATTTGGACCGATTTGCCGAACTCCTCAAAGACCGCCGCTTCTTGATGCTCCATGAGGTGGACGACGAAACGGTCTCCCTTGTCAGGGAAGATATGAAAGAGCTTTTGAGACTTGCCTTCCGCTATATTCGCGCGCAAATGGACGAGCTTTATCAGATTGTTTGAGATATGAAAATGGAGATAAGGGAAACAGCCCCGGAATGCATTAAGGAGAAGATCGAACCTTTAGAGAATGGGGGGTTTCGGTTTGCCTGCCATCCGGGGGTGGTTTGCTTCACCGAGTGCTGCCGTGATTTGAAATTGCTGCTGACACCCTACGACGTCATCAGGCTCAAAAATCGGCTCGGCCTCAGCTCCGATGATTTTTTGGATCGCTACACAGACTGCGGCTTCGGCGAGGACCGTCCGCTCCCCATGGCCTATCTCCAGATGAGCCAAAACGAGCGGAAGACCTGTCCGTTTGTGTCGCCAAAGGGCTGTGTTGTCTACGAGCACAGGCCTTCGGCCTGTCGAATTTATCCCATTGCCAGGGCCTCACGCCTGCACCGGGTACATGGCTTGGTGCTGGAGAACTATTTTGTTCTTCACGAAGACCATTGCATGGGCTTCAAAGAGGAACAGTTCTGGAAAATGGATGAATGGCTCAGGGACCAGGGACTCGAGGACTACTACGAACTCAATGACCTCTGGATGGGAATAGTAACACATCCCAGGCTCAGGAATGCTCATCTGCCCCAAAAGCAGCAGCAGATATTCTATTTTGCAAGCTACAACTCGGACAAATTCCGTGACATGGTTTTCAACAGCCGCTTTCTGAGCCTGTTTGAAATCGAGGATAACGAAATCGAGCAAATCAGAACCGACGAAACGACCCTGTTAAAGTTTGCCTTCAAATGGATGCAATTCTGTCTTTTAGGCGAAGGAACGCTTAAGCCCCGGACCCTATGAAACAGTCTCGCAGTGAGAAAAGCCCTCTGCTGCCGTAATTAAGTTGCCTCCCGCCTGCAAATCGGTCAGCTTTCCGTTTGCAATAAAAGTTCAAGAGTTTATATAGGAGGTGTCCGCAGTTCTTGTCAGTTTCTGCGGCGCTCGATCCACACACCTCGCGGGGCGTGGAGATTGATATCTGACAGTTGAATCCGATTCCCGATGCGAGGCTCACGTGATCAAGAAGCTGGCAGCCATTTTCGCTCTTTTGGCAATCGCCATCATTCCCCTGCACAGCGCCTTTGCAGAGGATAAAGAGCACGGCTGCGGAGAAGGAACCAAGCAGTTCAGGCTGGGTGAGCTTACGCTCTGCATCACCGAGTTATCGGCGGACGGCGACTATCTTCTTAAGTTCTCAAAGGGCAGTGAAGAGCTTTTTGCCGGCGAGTGTGCTTTCAAAACGCATAAGCCGGTAACTGTCCCGAACACACCCCTTCCTAATTGCCTCATGCTTCTGGCCTATTGCTTTTCCGGCGGTGCTCATTGCTGCACAACTCTTTTCATCGCCACCAAATGCGGCCCCAGGACCTCGCTGGATATGGTAGACCTCGGGCATACTAGCGGAAAAGCAAAATTCACCCAGGCGGAGGGCGTACCGGGAAAGGTCATAAGAGTCTATGACTGGCAGTTCGCCTACTATGGGCCGGAAGACTCGCAGATTCAGTTCTCATTCGTGGATTCTCCCGCAATGACCCGCCTGCTCGTCTTTGATAATGGACACTGGCGGGCGGATCGAGTTGGTGAATTCAGCCGGTTTTATTCGCGTCTGCTTCATGATGCCGTTCATGAGGCCCGCAGCAGCGCACGGAGGCGCGAGCCGGAGTTGACCACTTCACTGGCGATGAAGGCCGCCTACTACAGTCTCATGAGCGGCAAGCCCATCGAGGAAGCCGCTGAAGTTTTGAACCAGCTTTTCCCCACCAGGTGGAGGCATGAAGCAGGGAAGATCGTTCAGGACATCTACCGCGCAGTGTCCGAATTCGATCCGGTGGATGTTATCAGATGATTTTCACCCGGCAAGAATGAAAAGGGGTGTTATCTTGAAACTGTTCTTATTGTTGGCCGTTGGCGCAGTTATGCTTGCCGGGTGCGGGATGCAATTGCCGCACGTGCCCGACTTGGGTTTCAATTGGGTATCCATGGAAGGCAAGTCCCAGGAACAACTCAATCAAGACCAGACCGCATGCATGCGGGAGGTAAGCCTTCGATCTCCGGAATTCACCGGTCCTGGGGGCGTCGGCTGGGGTATGAGCGAAATGAGGGCATTCGATGATTGCATGCGATCGAAGGGATGGGCAAAAAAGTAAGTTGCTCATTATTATCGATCAGAAGGCCTCCCGTACAGTACCCAACGCGGATGACTTCCGCCAAAAGAGGGCAAAACTCCAGATCAATACTTTTCTTCTGGCTCACGACCTGCACCGGGAAAAAAGCAAATGGACTGGGAAGCATCGACAGTGGCTTTCCAAGACAAATTTCTCTGAATCTTGCGTACAAATTGTATTCACTGAACTCTACGGGCATCTTGAGTACCTTGAGGCCAGGATTAGCCATCTCGACTCTCAGATCGAAGAGATCGGCCGCTCCGAGATCTATGGCCCAAGCGTTAAAAAACTTCGAGCTTTCAAAGGCATTGGTACCCTGGCGGCAATGCTTTTAATCCTGCTATTTGACTTTTTCGCTCAGAGTCTTGCCTGCTTTGAACTTGACAACTTTTGACGCTGGAATTGTGATCTTTGCACCGGTCCGTGGATTTCGGCCTTCACGTGGAGACCTTGCACTGACGCTGAAAGTCCCGAAACCTACCAGCGTAATCTTATCACCGCCGGACAGAGCGCCGGAAACAGCCGCAACAAATCCGTCCACCGCTTTTTCAGCCTGTGATTTGGTAATTCCACCCACTGACCGGCTAATCCTGACCGAAACCAGAGCAACTCGGTTCCAACCTTTGCCGTTGATGTCCCGCCACTTCTCGATGCCATCACTCCTGTCAGATACGGCCCATTAACAGGAACACGAGCAAGATCAAAAGGACCAGTCCCAGCAAACCACTTGGATAGTATCCCCATCCACGGCTGTGTGGCCAGGTAGGGAGTGCGCCAACGAGTAGAACAATTAATACAATGAGCAGAATTGTTCCCATTTCCATCTCTCCGTTCTGCCGAAAGTTCGGCGTTTAGAACTACGATCCGTAAGGGCAACGTTAAGACACGACGCTCTGATAACTTATGAGCCACCGCCCGAAGACTGAAATCGTTCACAACCCAGATGGGATGGGCGTTCATTTCCCCATGAGAGCTTTTCGCGCTTCTTCTCTCGTTTCGTAAATGTGGGGCGCCAAATGCCGTTTTTTCAGTTCATCGCCCAATTTCATGCGCAAGAATGTGCTGGTAGTATATCGGGTCGTATCTTCATAAAAGCGCATGACATACTTCACCATGTCCGAGTATTCATCAACCAATTCTGGTAATATGTTGAAATTGTCATAGTTTACGATCGTGAAGACCTTCTTGCCCAGTGGAGAAAGCATTTTTTCGACCATTGATCTTATTTTCTGAATATCTTCACTTGACCTGATATAAAAGTTTTCGAAATTCACGAAGAAGAGATTCTCCTCAGGATGGTAAGTCAATCGTTCCTCCAGAGGGATTGTCAGCAGGTCTTGCTTTAAATCCATTGCTGCAGGTTTAAATATTCTCTCATCCATTACCCTGGGTTCTTTGATAATGGGCTTGAAATCCATCTTGGCAAGGATATCTCTTTCCAGGTCTATCCCCGGAGCAATTTCGATCAGCTCCAACCCCTCTTCACGGAGAGAAAAAACGCAACGCTCGGTAACGTAGAGAACCGGCTGCTTTTTCATTGCCGCATATTTTCCACTGAAGGTCTTCTGCTCCACCTGATCAATGAACTTTCTTTCCCTGCCCTCCTGATCAACCCTCATAATGCCGTCTTCCACTGAAACCTTTAACCCTCCGGCAGTAAAGGTTCCCATGAAGATGACTTTTTTTGAATTCTGGCAGATGTCTATAAAACCCCCAGAACCAACAAACCTCGGGCCAAATTTGCTCACATTAACATTTCCCTCTTTGTCTATCTCCGCTGATCCCAGGAAGGCCAAATCCAGCCCCCCGCCATCGTAAAAATCAAACTGATAGGGCTGGTCAACCAGGCAATCGATGTTCGTCCCTGTTCCGAAGTTGAGGCCTCCGTTTGGGAAGCCTCCGACCACGCCAGGTTCCGCCGTCAGGGTAAGGTATTCGATAACCCGCTCTTCATTGGCAACTTGGGCCACACCCTCCGGCATGCCAATTCCCAGGTTGACCACACTGTTGGGTTCAAGCTCGAAGGCAGCCCTTCTGGCAATGACTTTTCTTGCACTCATTTCCATGGGTGAGATGGACTGCATGGGCATTCTTATTTCGCAACTGTAGGAGGGATTGTATTGTTCACCAAAGGTTTGCCAGTGATTCTCAGGTCTTGCAATAACCACACAGTCGACCAGAATGCCGGGGATCTTTACCTGTCTAGCGTTTATACTGCCACGGTCCGCTATCCTCTCTACCTGCACTATGACGAATCCATTAGAGTTTTTCGCACCCATGGCCATGGCAAGGGATTCAAGCGTCAATGCCTCCTTTTCCATGGAAATGTTGCCGTCCGTATCCGCCGTTGTACCGCGGAGGATGGCCACATTGATCGGGAAGGCCTTGTAGAAGAGATATTCTTTGCCGTTCAGATGGATCAGTTCAATCAGATCTTCGCCTTCCTTCTTGGTAAGGTCATTGAGCTTGCCGCCCTCATCCCTTGGGTCCATGAAGGTTCCCAAACCCACGGTCGTTATGGATCCGGGCTTATGAGCGGCAATGTCTCTGAACAGATGACAGATTACGCCCTGCGGGAAATTGTAAGCGAAGATCTTATTTTCTCTTATCAGTTGCTGCAATTTTGGCGCAAGCCCAATGTGCCCGCCGATGACCTTCCTCACGAGACCTTCGTGAGCGAGATGATTCAAACCCTTATCCTTGCCGTCTCCCTGGCCTGCTGCGTAGGCGAGGGTGAGATTTCTTGGGTTTCCAGTCTTCAAAAAATATTCTTCGAGTGTGATTGCAATTTCTTCGGGAAATCCAGCCCCTACGAAGCCTTCAGTTGCCACAGTATCACCGTCCCTTATGATGCGGACAGCTTCTTCCGCTGAAACGATCTTTCCTTTTCTCAGCCGTGTGTCTGGCAGTAGCCTGGAGAGAATGGGGTGCATAGATTCTTTTACGGAAGCATTCTCGTTCATAGTACACCTCCTTTGGGTTCAGTTAGAATTCGGCTGCCAGCCTTCGGCTCTCTGCAAAACTCAAAGTTGCACAAACAAGCACTTGCCGGGCGCCGGCCAAATGAACCGACAATCTCGATTTGTCATTTTTGGTTTTCGTTCAACTTGCTGACAGATGACCCTCGAACGCTCACTTCTCATCGGCCCATCTTCTTTTCCGCTCATTCAGTAGAGGCCGGTAAAGGTGTAGAGCAAAATGACCACATAAACCATCGTTGTTTTGATCACGGTCATTGCACCGATATCAATATAGGACTGCCTGTGAGTCAGTCCGCATACCGCCAGGAGTGTTATAACGGCGCCGTTGTGTGGCAGAGTGTCACAACCTCCGGAAGCCATTGAAGCTATCCTGTGGAGCAGTTGCGGCGACATGCCGATAGAATTGGCCCACGCCAACCAGTCTTTAGCCATGAGATCCAAGGCAATGGACATCCCACCCGATGCGGAACCCGTGATGCCGGCGAGAGTTGTAACCGAAACGGCCTCTGACACGAGCGGTGTTGCTCCAACTTTAATGCCTAGCAAGAAACTCCCAATCGCCTTGAAGCCCGGAAGTGCAGCAATGACATTTCCGTATCCGACCTCGGATGCAGTGTTCATGATGGCCAGCAATGAACCGATGGCGCCGACATTAAGCGCCCTCTGCAGTCCGCCGCCTTTAGGAAGGTTCTTGTACCCTAAGCCCACAGCAAGGCTGATGCCGATGGCAAGGGCAATCACCAACGACCAGATTCCGATCACCTTTTTTACGTCCGTCACCAGCAGTGGGAGTTTCATGCTGGCTAAAGGTGCAGTTATTTCAGGATCCCAGGTATATACGCGGGATAGAATGAAATTGATAACAAGTACCGCAAGCAATGGTAGAATCCCTATATACCATTTGGGGAGTTCGACGTCTTTTGCAGCAATTGGCTCGTTCAGGATATGATCGCCGTAGCCTTCACCCCTTTCTGCCGCCTTCTTTCGGCGCCATTCTAAGTAGAGCATTCCAACGACAAAAATTAGTGTGCCACCCACGAGACCGCTAATGGGAGCTGCGTAGAGGGTTGTGCCATAGAAGTTGGTGGGAATGATGTTCTGGATCTGAGGCGTTCCCGGAAACGCATCCATCGTAAAGGTGAAAGCCCCAAGAGCGATAGTGCCGGGAAGCAAACGTTTGGGTATGTCGGCTTCCTTGAAGAGTGCCGCGCCAAAAGGATACACGGCGAAAACAACCACAAACAGACTGACACCACCATAGGTCAATATGGCACAGGATAGAACGATTGCCAGCATGGCCCGCTTCTGTCCCAACGTGCTCATGATCGCTTTAGATATCCCTTTTGCGAGAAGGGTATCTTCCATTACCTTTCCAAAGATCGCACCCAACAGAAACACGGGAAAGAACGCCTTAATATAAACGGCCGCCTTGAACATAAAAAGCTCAGTATATGACGGCATGACCGGAAGCCCTTGAACGGAGGCGGCGAGCAGAGCAAAAATCGGGGCAAACAGGATCACCGAAAATCCCATATATGCCATGAACATCAGAAGACACAGGCTAAGTACAATACCAAATACGTCCATTTTTTTACCTCCTTACTCCCCTAATTTGTCTTTGCTTCTCTTATTCCTGTCACCAGCACTGAATGATTAAATGGAGAGTCTGGCAGCCATTACGGGCATTATGACCCTGCGCACTTTGATTCCTTGGGTTGAGTGTCAGGCATGAGGTTCATGGATAAGCCAAAACCCTAATCAGATTTCACCTGTTTCATGAATCCAAGGCTCCAGGGTTTCAGGTTTGGCTGCCATGAATTCATAGAAGGTCCTCTCCGAGATGTACCCCCAGTTGTCCAGATCCTTTTTGAAAGCCTTGAAAGATGCGTCGACCTTTTTGACCACAGGATCTTTAGCAGCCTCCTCCTCCAGCACTTCTTCCGAGAACTTTCTGAGCTTGTTAAGCACCTCTGCTGGAAAGCGCACAAGTTGAACCTTGAGCTGACTGACCAAGGTTTGGAGAGCCCTAAAGTTTTGGCTTTCGAATTCGCAAAGGGTCCGGAGGTTATTCCCCATGGCAACATCGTCCAGAATGTTTCTCAGGTTCCCGGGAAGGGAATCATAGGCCTTCTTGTTAAAGAGCACTTCAATGGCCGATCCTGGTTCATGCCATCCCGGGTAGTAGTAGTACTTTGCAGCCTTATACAGACCCATTTGGAGGTCGTGAACAGGCCCGACCCATTCAGCCGCGTCGACCTTGCCACTTTCCAGCGCGGCAAGAACTTCGCCGCCCGGAACATCCATCACGGTGGCTCCGGCCCTGGTAAGCACTTTGGCGCCAAGCCCTCCCATCCGCACTTTCATTCCTTTGAGATCTTTACTGCTTATAACCTTCCTCTTGAACCAACCGCCCATCTGCACGCCGGTATTCCCCACCGGTCGAGGCACGACATTAAACGGCGCGTAGACCTCTTCCCACAGTTGCAGGCCATCCCCTGAATAAAACCAGGCATTGATTCCCTGTGCGTTGAACCCGAAAGGGACGGCTGAAAACCACGGGGCCGCTGGGATTTTATCTTCCCAGTAAAAGGACACCGAATGTCCTACGTCTACCGTGCCTTTTGAAACGGCATCGAATGTGTCAAAAGCCGGCACCAGTTCACCACCTGCAAAAACCTGTATCTTGAGACGCCCTTCACTCCTCGCCTCAACCTCCTTGGCGAAACGCTCTGCACCGCTGTGAAAAATGGCAAGCCCTCTGGGCCACGTCGTGGCCATGCGCCAATTATAAGTTTGACCTTGCGCCCAAACGTGGGGGGCGCAAACTGCCTGCGAAGCTGCTGTCGTTGCCGCAGCTGCTCCAGCTAATCCGAGGTTTTTCATGAATGTCCGTCGATCCAACTTCTGTGCCTGATCTTTTGGGTGCTCCAAAAGAGACAATAGACTCATGCTCTCCTCCTTTCCTTTCTCGTTTTCTGATATTGGGCAAAGCAACTTCGATCCCTATGACTTAAAGATGAGGCGAAACCTTTCCTCTGTGGGCACAGACCCTTTCCGCCGGCTCTCCGGACTGACGGCCGGATGCGGTCCCTGTCGTAACATCAAAGAATGCCATGAGAAAAAGCGGTTTGGTCGGTCGAATGACCGTCATCAATGCCGACAACACGATTGTTAAAGCTATTCACTTAGGAAAAAAGGCAAGATGGCCCCCAAAGGGATACCTAAAATTCCCCTTGGAGGCTTCACATCGGCAGCTTCAGGTAGGCCATATTCATGGCTTACTCACAGGAAGTCCTTTTAGAAATAGCTATGCAGGTATGACTGGACAGAATATTAAACCGTCTAGGATCTGGGCGCCTAACGGCCACGCATCGACCAGTCGTATACTCCGCCACCGCCGAAGAGCACAAGCAATAAGAGTATTATCAGGATGGTCCCCATATCATCATCAGGATGTTCACTTTGTTATCGTTCTCGGTCATTGTCCTCTACTGCGTCTAGTGGTTTTCTCTCAGATCTTTTAGCAACCTGTCGAAATCCTGGATCACCCCGCTGTGGCTCGCAAGCACCTTGCCGTTGAGCGTTAGCAGGACCATGGTCGGCGTTTCCATCACTCCCACGGCTTGGGCAATGGCCAAATTTTCGTCAGGAAACAACGGAAAAGGCACCTTGAAGCTCTTTTTGAAAGCATCTATTTGCTTTTTGTCGTTTCCGACGCATATCCCTATGATCTTCACGTCCCCGGCCAAAGCAGCGTCTTTCCGGATCTCCTGGTAGAGCCTGTTGACTACAGGTGCATTCGCGTGACAGTGAGGGCATAAGGCACTCGGGATCTCGATAAAAACAAGTTTTGCATCTATCTGGGGGATGGTGCAAGGGTCCATCGTTCTCAGGCCAAGATAACTCAATGTTTGTTGCGAGTCCGGCGCCGGCAGGGTGAACCGGGGAAGCTGTGATCCTGCAAGAAACGGCTGGTCTTGAGAACCGTAAACGGTATAGCACGGTAAAGCGCACAAAAGACAAGTCAGGAGTTGAAGGCTCGTGAGAAAACGTTTCTTCATGTCACATTCCTCCTCGGAATCAAGCGAGCCCCGCCATCTAAACTCTTGGCTATTGTCCCTTATCGAATACGGGACGACGGTGGGGAGCAGGATAAAGGAGCCGTGAGCTATGCCGCACAATCTTTGAGCAAATTCTATGCCCGACGGATTGAGAAGGGTCGAATTTTTCCTTTGGCCAATTTATATAGACACTTACGGAAGGATGAGACGCGTCGATGGTTGTGGACTTGAACAGAAAAAGTGTTGCATGCAACAGAAGTGTTGTCGTCAAATTCAAGAAAACGATTGAGTCGATATCCTCCGATATCTCGAAAGCTTTTCTCAAGTATCCCTGGCCCGGTAATCAGCGGGAGCTCGATCACACCATGGAGCATGCCTTCGTCCATAGATCGTGCGACCCTCTACTGGAAAATCAAAAGATACAACCTCACTAACTCCCGATGTTGAAGTGTTGCATGTGATACAGAAATCATGCAACGCTTCCGTTGCATGCAACGCTCATTTTCTTGCCGGCCATAGGCCAGGAGACTGCCCGCTCAGCCTTAAGCTTACGTTATACCATCACAATATGGAATGAGTGCCATCATCTGCCTCTTCGGCACAGATTTTGATTATTCTAAAGTGATAATGAAAAGAGCATCACATTCAGCTTTAGTAGGTTCCTTGCGTTGCCCTTAGAGATCGCAGTTCTAAACGCCAAGATTTCGGCAGAACGGAGAGATGGAGAGGAACATCGTTCCGTCACTAGATCCACCTTTTGTTTCTACCCAAATCCCCGAGCACGCATCGTGCTCCAATTGATGAAGACAAGGACGGAGCTTTCCCATCTTAAACTCACAAGTTGCCGATCTGGATAACGATGCTAAACATCAAAGATTCTGTAGCGGTAATTACGGGCGGCGCCATGGGAATCGGCAAGTGTGTTGCCAGGTTCTGGATTGAGAATGGCGGCAAGGTAGTCCTGGGGGATATGGCCCAGGAGGCGCTGGCGCAGACCAGGGCTGAACTGGAGGCTCTAGGAGGACAGGTTGCCACCGTAGTCTGCAATGTGACCAAAGAAGATGACTGCGCCCGTCTCGCGGACGCCGCCATCGAGGCCTTCGGTCAGATCAACCTGGTGACTCCCTTCGCCGGGATCATCAGGGATGGCATGATGGTTTCTCCGGACCGGGAGACCGGGAAAGTCACCAGGAAGATGAGCCTGCAAGACTTCCAATTCGTCATCGACATCAATCTTACCGGGGTCTTTTTGACGGTGCGGGAATGCGCCGAACGCATGATCAACCATAACTGCAAGGGTCTGATCTGCCTGGTTTCCTCTACGGGTGCTTTGGGAACGGCGGGGCAGATCAATTATTCGTCTTCGAAGGCTGCGATGTCGGTCATGCCCAAAGTGATCACGGCGGAGTTCTTCCGCCGCGGCCTGGCCAACAAAATTCGCTGCGTTGCCATTGCTCCCGGATACGTTGCCACCCCCATGGTCAAGGGTATGGATCAGAAGGCCCTGGATAAAATCCTGGCGGATGTGCCGATAGGGCGCCTGGTTGAACCGGAGGAAGTGGCCCAACTGGTCGGGGACCTCTACCGGAATGAGGCCATCGCGGGTGACGTGTATTTCATTAATGGGGGTCTGCGCCTGGGTTCGAAAGGATAGGCGAATTCTTTATAAATCTCAATGCTTCAACCAATTTGAGGGGACGCTGATATGAGAGATGTTGTCATTGTTTCCGGTGCGAGGACGCCGGTGGGAGCTTTTGGGGGAGGTCTAAAATCAACGCCCGTGGTGCAGTTGGGTGCTCTGGTTTTGAAAGAGGCGCTCAGGAAGGTGGGGTTGCGTCCGCAAACAGGGGCTGAGCGGCAAGGGTTTGAACCCGACGCTCTGAAAGGTCTGGGGCTAACAGACCTGGAAAAGAAAGCCTATGACTATGATGCCTCCCTGCAACCGGTTCAAATCGACGAAGTCATAATAGGTAATGCTCTGCCGGGTGCACAGGGCCAGAATACCGCCAGACAGTCCCTGATTGGGGCCGGCATTCCCAAGGAAACCACCGCGTTTACCATAAACAAGCTTTGTGCTTCAGGGATGAAGGCGGTGGCTTTGGGTACCCAGGCTATCAGCAATGGAGACGCCGAGGTGGGCCTCGCGGGGGGCATGGAAACCATGAGTATGGTTCCCTATGCGGTGCCGACGGAAAGGTGGGGTGCCCGCATGGGTGATGTGGTCATGGCCGACCTCCTTATCCTCGATGGGCTGCAGGAGAGCTTCTATGGCTACCATATGGGGATTACTGCCGAAAATATCGCGGAAAAATACGGAATTTCCAGGCAGGAGCAGGATAAACTGGGGGTCTTAAGCCACCAGCGGGCGCGAAAGGCAATT
>Ga0187864_10002035_pt1 | contig 18197 bp, 12 predicted proteins | sample June2016WEW_11_4_FD_132985 | JGI IMG/M metagenome (GOLD analysis project Ga0187864, IMG submission 132985) | Peatland microbial communities from SPRUCE experiment site at the Marcell Experimental Forest, Minnesota, USA - June2016WEW_11_40 | ecosystem: Environmental > Terrestrial > Soil >...
CGCTGCCCAAACCTCGTCCGGCAGCCGACGGGCCAAACTCTCTAACGTCATCCAGACCTCCTTGTCCGAACGCCACAAGTTTACCAACGTCCAGGGGTTTTTTCCCCTAGCCCCTAGCGGCCCCGCTTGCGGGGCACGCCGCCGCGGTCTATGGCGCGCGACGATCATTCACGAACCGTATCAGTCGCTCCTGCCCCGACATGACTTTCGCTTATTTGCCCCTACCCCTCCATCGCCTCGACCCCGCCCATGATTTCCGACAGCTCCGTCGTGATCTGACTCTGCCGCGCCCGGTTGTATTGCATCGTCAGCGACTTGACCATCTTGTCGGCGTTGTCGGTCGCGCTCTTCATCGACACCATTCTGGCCACATGCTCGCTGGTCGTCGCATCCAAAAACGCCTGGAAAATCGCCGTCTTCACCGTCTGCGGCAAAAGCTCGTCGAGCAGGGTCTTGGCGTCGGGAATGAACTCGTAAACCGCCGTCGCCAAAAACGGCGCGGATTCCCCCCCCTGGCGCTGCGGCGCTTCCACGCCCGCCAGCGGCAGAAGCGCCACCACATTCGGCTTCTGAACGCCGGCGCTCAGGAAATTCATATAACCCACGTACACCGCGTCGTATTGCCCGCCCGCGAATTTCTCGATGAACGTATTGGCGATCCTTTCCGCGTCCGCGAATTTCGGCGCGTCTCCCAGATCGTACCGCTGCGCAATCGGCCGCCTCTGGAAATTGAAATAGCTCGCCCCTTTCTTGCCGACGACGAACAGCTCGACTTTCTTCTTCTGCCGCTCCTGTTCCGCGATGAAATGCGCGCTCATTCGCAGAACGCTGCCGTTGTAAGCCCCGGCTAGCCCGCGATTGCTGGTAATGACCAGCAGGGCGACGGTCCCGCTCAAGTCGTCTCCCTCGGGCCGCCGAAGCAGCGGATGCGAAACATCCCCGACGTTTCGCGCCACTTCCGCCACCAACTCGCGAATCTTATTTGAATATGCCTTGGTGCCGACGGCTCGCTTCAGCGATTTCTGGAATTTCGCCGTCGCGATCATCTGCATCGTCTTGGTGATTTTACGGATGTTCCGCACCGCCTTGCGGCGCTTCACAATCGCCCGAGCCTTGGCCATAGGGCCGGGATTGGATACCAAACCCGCCCACGCGTCAAATGCCGACACCCCATGCGGCCAATCCAGTCCGCGCTCTGCGACTCATCGCTTTCTCTTGCCAGCGAGTAATCCACACCGGATATTGCCCGTTGACGCCATGACTCAACTCACGATCCAAGACTCCATCGAACTGGCATTGCAGCACCACAAAGCCGGGCGTTTGGCCGAGGCGGAGGCCATCTATCGCCAGGTCCTGGCGCAGCAGCCCAACCATCCCGATGCGCTTCATCGCCTCGGGCTTGTCGCCTTTCAACTCGGTCAAAACGACGCCGCCATCGATCTGATCCGCCAGGCCATTGCCCTTCAGCCAAATGATGCGGCCTACCATCTCAACCTCGCCCTGGCACTTCAGCGCCGCGGCGATCTCGACGCCGCCATCGCCTCCTTTTCCAAAGCCATTCACATCAGGCCCGACCTCGTCGAGGCGCACCACAACCTCGGCAGGGCCTTACGCCAGCAGGGGAAACCCGACCAGGCGCTCGCCGCACTCCGCAGGGCCATCGAACTCAATCCCCATCATGCCGAAAGCCACAACACCCTCGGTCTGGTCTTGCGCCAGCAGGGCAGCCTCACCGACGCCGCGGCCGAATACGCCAAGGCCCTGCAAATCAAGCCCGACTTCGCCGATGCCCTCAACAACCTGGCCAACGTCCTGAGGGAACAGGCAAAGCTTGATGAAGCGATCGTCTGCTACGATCGCGCCATCGCCCTCAGGCCCGACGTTGCTTCCATCCACAGCAATAAGGTCTACGCCCTGCACGATCATCCCGGCTACGACGCCGCGGCCATCCTTCAGGAGCACCGCCAGTGGAGCCTTCGCCACGCCAGCCATCTCCGCCAGGACGCCGCCGGACACCCCAACGATCCCTCGCCCCAGCGGCGGATTCGCATCGGCTACGTCTCGCCCGACTTCCGCAATCATCCGGTCGGCCGATTTCTCCTGCCCCTTTTCGACCATCACGACCATCATGCCCTCGAGGTGTTCTGCTACTCCGATGCGCCCATCTCCGACGCCGTCACCCAGCGCCTTCGCAGCCGGGCCGACGTCTGGCGATCCACCGGCGACCTGTCCCACGATCAATTCGCCACCCTCATTCGCCAGGACCGCATCGACATCCTGGTCGATCTGACGATGCACATGGCCCACAACCGTCTGCTCGCCTTCGCCCGAAAGCCCGCGCCCGTGCAAGTGACCTATCTCGCCTACTGTTCGACAACCGGCCTGGACGCAATCGACTATCGCCTGACCGATCCCTACCTCGATCCACCCGGTCAGGGGGACGAGAACTACTGCGAAAAATCGATTCGGCTTCCCAAAACCTATTGGTGTTATGAGCCGTGCGCGTCGCCCCCGCAATCCGCGCCGCCCGCCATCGCCGCCGGACACCTCACCTTTGCCTGCCTCAATAACTTTTGCAAGGTGAGCTTGCCCACGCTGAGCGCATGGCGCCGATTGCTGCAAAAGGTGCCGCGATCCCGCCTCATCCTCCACGCCAAGGAAGGCGACCATCAACAACGGCTGCGCGATTTCCTCGCCGATGCCGGGATCGATCCCCAGCGCCTGATCTTCGTTGGTTACAAACCGGTCGAGCAATACCTCCAATCCTATAATGAGATCGACATCGCCCTCGATCCCTTCCCCTGTGCCGGCGGAACGACCACCTGTGATGCGCTCTGGATGGGCGTGCCCGTCGTCTCCCTGGCGGGACAAACAGCCGTCGGCCGATCCGGCCTCTCGATCCTGTCAAACATCGGCCTGCCGGAACTGGTGGCCGCCACCGCCGACCAGTACGTCCAGATCGCGGCGGACCTAGCCGCCGACCCAGATCGGCTCACACGCCTCAGATCGGAATTGCGTCAGCGCATGGCCACTTCCCCGCTGATGGACGCCGCACAATTCGCAAAAGACATCGAGCAGGCCTATCGCACCATGTGGCAGCAATGGTGCGAAACCCGCTGACGCGCTGACGCGCCAGCGCGCAGCCCGCTTTCATTCCCCAATCACCTTCACCAGCACGCGCTTCGCCCGCCTCCCGTCGAACTCCCCATAAAAAATCTGTTCCCACGGCCCGAAATCCAGCTTCCCCTTCGTGATCGCCACCACCACTTCCCGGCCCATGATTTGCCGCTTCATGTGCGCATCGGCATTGTCCTCCCCCGTGCGGTTGTGCTGATACGTCTTGCCCGACGCGTCAAACGGAGCCAGCTTCTCCAGCCATTTCTTGTAATCCTCGTGCAGCCCCGCCTCGTCATCGTTGATAAAAACGCTGGCGGTGATGTGCATGGCATTGACGAGCACCAATCCCTCTTGGATTCCCGACGCCGACACGATCCGCTCGATCTGCGGCGTGATCCGCTCGAACCCCATCCGTGCCGGCAAATGAAACGTCAGATATTCCGTGTGCGATTTCATCCCGATGACGATACCGGCTTTTCTCGTTTATCAAAGCGCCCGCCTCGCTTATTATTCCGATCTCATGCCCGATGCCCCGCCAGATTCCTCGCCGCTGGTGCTGGAAGTCACCTCCCCGCTCCGCCACAGCACGCGCTACGACCTGACCGCTTCGCCCCTGGAGATCGGCCGGCTGAGCGAGGCCGACATCCAGCTCGACAGTTCGCGCGTTTCACGCAAGCACGCCCAGCTCGTTCGCAATGACGCCGGCCAGTGGATCATCCGCGACCTCGCCAGCCGAAACGGCACGCGCGTCAACGGACAACTCGTCACCGAACACGCCCTCGGCAAGGAGGATGTCATCGAAATCGGCCAGTTCCAGCTTCGCATCCTCTGGCCGGTTGCCGATGATGTGCCCGAGCACGACCTTCAAACGACGCTCTGGTCCGTCGAAGATCCCGATGCCACCGATTTTCACACCCTCTCCTCGTCGCCCGCGCCCCGGCTGAATGCCGCTCATCTGGCCAAAGTCAATGCGCTCAACCAGCATCTCCTGGAGCTTTCCGATCCGAACGAGCGATTGATCGAAGTGTGCCGAACCCTCGTCGGCCCCGATATGAGCTGCAATTCCGCCGTCGTTCTGCGGACATCGCGATCCGGCGCAACGCAATCGCCCCAGCTTTTGTGCCCGCATCAACTTCGCGACGGTCATCCACAGCCGCCGGGAATTTCCCGCGCCGTCGTCGAGGCCGCCCTCGCCGACGGCCAGCCCATCGTCGCCGGCGGCGCCGTCTCCAGCGGGCTCACGGTCAATTTTCCCGATGCCGAGCGCGGCGTCACCGCCATCATCGCTTGCCCCCTTCGCATCGATCCCACCGCCGCAGACATCCTCTACGCCACCGTCCCTCACGATTGCGGAACGCTCGACTGGCTGGCGTTGGTCGCACTCGCCGCCGAGCAATACAAGAAGGCCGAGCTTCAGATCGAAGCCCGCAAGACCACCCAGGACAACGCCGCCCTCCAACACGAGTTGCAAAGGGCGCGAAAGATTCAGATGTCCCTGGTTCCCAAGAATCCCACCGCGCCGGGCTTGGAAATCGCCATCGGGTTTGAGCCCTGCCTCTGGATCGGCGGAGATTACGCCAACGTCCTGCCGGCGCCCGACGGCCGCGTCTTCCTCATCGTCGCCGACGTTTCCGGCAAAGGCCTACCCGCCGCCATGATCGCCACCGGCGTCCACGGCATCGTCGCCGACGCCGTCAGCGGGGGGCTGTCGCTTTCCGAACTCGCCCAGAGCCTCAACCGCCTTCTCATCGAATCCATGGATCGCCAGAGTTATTTGACGGTCCTGGCTGTGCTGTTCGATCCCAAGACCGGCCGCGCCCAATGCCTCAATGCCGGTCATCCGCCGATGCTGATCATCGACCGCGCCGGCGAAGTTCGCGAACTCACCTGGGGCCACAATCCCCCGCTCGGCGTCCTGCCCACGTCGCCGTTGATTGACTTCACCCAGCTCGAGCCGAGCGAACTTCTCTTCCTCTATACCGACGGCCTGAGCGAAATGCAGGACTCCACCGGAAAGATGCTCAACGTCGAAGGCGTCAAATCGCACATCGCCGCCCTCTACGCCGCCAACCCCGACGCGCCGCTGTCCCATCTCGGCGAGCAACTTTCCCAAACCCTCGATCGAATCCGCGGCGTCTCGCCGGTAACGGATGACCGCACGTTCCTCCTGGCCCGCCGGCTCTGATCAGCACGCCCAATATTTAGCGGGCGACCGCAGGTCGCCGGGTTCGCATGCTCGCCCACTTCTCAAAATGCGTCAACGTAATCGTCCATCTCGTCGCCAAATCGCGCAGGTCACATCCTAAGTGCCCACCCTTGAGAGGCTAACAGCCCGAGAGATATTTCTGCTTTGGGTCGGACCGGTCATTTTGATATGCTGCGGCTCGCTAGAGGAGGGTGTATGGATCAAAAGACGGCTTCGTCGTTTGCCACCGGCAAATTCGCGTCGGGTGCCGCGTGCACCATTGTGTTTGTCTTCTTCTCCGCAGCGGCACTCTTCCAGGCGACCGCACTCGGTCAGATCTATGTCACTAACGCTCCGATCCACGGCAACGGCACGATCGGTGAATACACCATGTCGGGAGCCACGGTGAATGCCTCCCTGGTCTCTGGATTGGCTGAGCCCGTCGGCATTGCGATCTCTGGATCGGATTTGTTCGTTGCGAACCATTTCAATAGCACAATCGGAGAATACACCACGTCAGGCCTGGTCGTGAACTCTCAATTCCTCACAGGCTTGGAAGAGCCGGCCGGCATCGCTGTTTCTGGTTCGGATCTTTTTGTCGCGAATTTCTTGGGCACAATCGGCGAGTACACCACGTTGGGAGCCACGGTGAACGCCTCACTGATCTCGGAAATCACTGGGCCGATTATAGGTCCGTCGTCCCAATTCCCCTGGAACATCGCCGTGTCCGGATCAACTCTCTATATCGCAAACGGCAACGGAACAATTGCCGAATACAGCACCTTCGGGGCTCTCGTGAACACCTCGCTGATTTCGGGGTCGGGCTTTCCAGGTGGCATCGCCGTCGATGGATCAGATCTGTTTGTCAGCAACTCCGACGACGGCACTATAAGCGAATACACAACCTCCGGTGCGCCGGTGAACCTTTCGCTGATTTCCGGGCTGGATAGCCCCGCGGGGATCGCCGTGTCGGCATCGGACCTATTTGTCGTGAATTTCAGTAACGGGACGATCGGCGAATACACCACCTCCGGAGTTACGGTAAACGCCGCATTGGTTTCGGGGTTGAATAACCCGGAAGACATTTTACTGGTCGTCCCCGAGCCGACGACGGCCTCGCTGCTGCTCATCGCCGGCGCGGGGATGTTGATGCCCCGACGACAAAAACAATCGACCTGATTCAATAGAACGCGCAGGCACTTTCCGCCAAAGGCGACGGCTCCCTTCTTTCGCTCCGAAAAAGCCTGCTGGAACTCTTTCGGGCCAGCCAGCGGCGACAGCGGCGGCAGCGCCTTCTCGCATACGAGCCCACGCCGCCGATCGTCACGACGACCGTAACCGATCGAATGATCCTCTTTTTCGTGCATCCGCACCCGCCGCAATTGCCCCGCCATATTGCCGGGTATTCCTCCCGCCGGTAACGCGAATCCATGACCTCTCTCACTCTATCGGCTGCATACAAGGCCCTCACGTCGCACCACAAGAAAATCTGGTAGGTCCACATGCGCGATCTGTTCGCCGGCGATACTTTCGCGCTAAGCGACTCATCGCTTTCTCTTGTCAGAGAGCAGCCCGCACCGGATATTGCCCGTTGACGGCATGGCCCAACTTACGATCCAACAGGCCTTCGATCTGGCATTGCAGCACCACCAGGCTGGGCGGTTGCACGAGGCTGACCGGCTTTACCGGCAGGTCCTCATCCGGCAGCCGGAGCATAGCATTGCGATGCACCACCTCGGACTGATTGCCCATCAGCTCGGGCAGAACGAGGTTGCGGTGGATTTGATTCGTCGGGCCATCGCCCTCAACCCCAATTACGCCGAAGCCCACAGCAATCTCGGCGTTGCCCTGTTTGGCAGAGGACAACTCGATGAGGCCATCGTTGCCTATCGCCGGGCCATCGCCCTCAGGCCCAACCTCGCCGAGGCCCACGGGAATCTCGGCAACGCCCTGAAAGACAAAGGACAACTCGATGAGGCCATCGCCGCCTATCGCCAAGCCATCGCCCTTAACCCCAACTTGCCCGAAGTCCACAACAATCTCGGCAATGCCCTGAAAGACAAAGGACAACTCGATGAGGCCATCGCCGCCTATCGCCAGGCCATCGCCCTTAACCCCAACTTGCCCGAAGCCCACAGTAATCTCGGCATCGCCCTGACAGGCAAGGGCCAACTTGATGAGGCCATCGCCGCCTGTCGCCAGGCCATCGCCCTCAAACCCAACTTGCCCGAAGCCCACAGCAATCTCGGCAATGCCCTGAAACACAGAGGACAACTGGATGAGGCTATCGCCGCCTGTCGCCAGGCCATCGCCCTCCAGCCCAACTTTCCCGAAGCCCACAACAATCTCGGCAATGCCCTGAGAGACCAAGGACAACTTGATGAGGCCATCGCCGCCGTTCACCAGGCCATCGTCCTCAAGCCCGACTATGCCGAAGCCCACTGCAATCTCGGCAATGCCCTGAGAGACCAGGGACAACTCGATGAGGCCATCGCCGCCTGTCGCCAGGCCATCGCCCTCAAACCCAACTTGCCCGAAGCCCATAACAATCTCGGCAATGCCCTGCTCGACAGAGGGCAACTGGATGAGGCCATCGCCGCCTTTCGCCGGGCCATCGCCCTCAAACCCAACTTGCCCGAAGCCCACAGCAATCTCGGCAATGCCCTGAAAGACAAAGGACAATTCGATGAAGCCATCGCCGCCTATCGCCAAGCCATCGCCCTGCGGCCCAACGGCGCCGAAGCCCACAACAATCTCGGCAATGTCCTGAAAGACAAAGGGCAACTCGATGAGGCCATCGCCGCCTTTCGCCAGGCCATCGCCCTCCGGCCCAACTTTCCCGACGCTCACAGCAACTTCCTCTACGCGCTCTACTTCGACACCCGTTGCAGCCAGGCCCAACTGCTCGCCGAGCACCGCGCCTGGGCCGAGCGCCAAGCCAATCCGCTCAAGCGGTTGATCCGCCCGCATGACAACGACCGCAATCCCAATCGTCGCCTGCGCATCGGTTACGTTTCACCGAATTTCTGGGGTCATTGCCAGGCCCTGTTCACGGTCCCGCTGTTTTCCCGTCACGACCACCAACAGTTCGAGATCTATTGCTATTCGGACGTGAAATCCCCCGATGCCTTCACCGCCCGGCTGCGCGCTGGCGCAGACGTCTGGCGCAGCATCGTCGGAATGAATGATGAAAAATTGGCCGAGCTTATCCGCCGCGATCAGATCGACATCCTCGTGGATTTGACCCTGCACATGGCGCGGAACCGCATGTTGCTCTTCGCCCGCAAGCCCGCGCCCGTGCAGGTCACCTGGCTCGGTTATCCCGGCACCACCGGATTGGAAACCATGGACTATCGCCTGACCGATCCCTACCTGGACCCACCGGGCCAAACCGACGCGTTTTACACTGAAAAATCTATTCGCCTGCCGAATACATTCTGGTGCATCGATCCCCAGGCAGTCGAGATGGCCGAGATGCCGGGTGTGAATCCGCTGCCGGCCCTGCATGCCGGGCACGTCACCTTCGGCTGTTTGAACAACTTCTGCAAGGTGAATCAGCCGCTGCTGGAGCTTTGGTCACGCGTGCTGGATGCGGTGCCGGGATCGCGGATGGTTTTGCTCGCTCCGCCTGGTTCCCCGCGCGAGTGGATCAGTCACACGCTTGGCGACCGCGTCGATTTTGTTTCGCGCGACAGCCGGCAAAATTATTTGAAGTTCTACGATCAGATCGACCTCGGCCTGGACACCTTGCCATACAACGGCCACACCACCAGCATTGATTCGCTTTGGATGGGCGTTCCGGTGGTGACGCTGATCGGCAAGACCGTCGTCGGCCGGGCGGGATTCAGCCAGTTGTCCAACGTTGGACTGGCCGACCTGGCGGCCACGACGCCGGAGCAATTCGTGCAATTGGCGGCGAAAGTTGCCGCGGACTTGCCGAGATTGGCCGAGCTTCGCCGGACCCTTCGGGATCGGACGCGTTCTTCACCGCTCATGGACGCCCAGCGTTTTGCCAGGGACATCGAATCGGCTTATCGGCAGATGTGGGCCGCTTCCTTCTCCCCGCATTCCGCGAAAGATTCGGATTCAGCGATCGCCAACGCGTCCTGATCGCCCCGCCATTGCCGGATCTTCCTCCCCTCGGTACCGTAAAATCATGGCCTCCCTCATCCAATCCGCCGCATACAAGGCCCTTGAAGCGCATTACCAGAAAATCTCGTCAGTTCACATGCGCGATCTGTTCGCCGGCGATCCAAAACGCTTCGAAAAATTCTCCCTCCGTTTCGGCGATTTTCTGCTCGACTTCTCCAAGAACCGGATTACCGATGAAACCCTGCGCCTTCTGCTCGACCTGGCCGGAAGTGTCAAGCTCGAGGAATGGCGCGACCGCATGTTTCGCGGCGACAAAATCAACATCACCGAAGACCGCGCCGTCCTCCACATCGCCCTCCGCAATCGCGCCAATCGCCCGATTCTGGTGGACGGCCAGGACGTCATGCCCGGTGTGAACGCCGTTCTCGCTCACATGCGCCGATTCTCCGACGCCATCCGATCCGGCCAATGGAAGGGATACACCGGGCGGCCAATCACCGATGTCGTGAACATCGGCATCGGCGGATCAGACCTCGGCCCGGTCATGGTCACCGAAGCCCTCAAGCATTATTCCAAGCCCGGCCTGCGCGCCCATTTCGTTTCCAACGTGGACGGAACCGACATCGCCGAGAAGCTCAAGGTCCTCAAGGCCGAGACATCGCTCTTCATCATCGCGTCCAAGACCTTCACCACGCAGGAAACGCTGACCAATGCCCAGACCGCCAGGGATTGGTTTCTCAGGGCCGCCAAGAATCCCGCCGCCGTCGCCAAGCATTTCGTCGCACTCTCCACCAACGAGAAGGAAGTCACCCAATTCGGCATCGATCGACAGAACATGTTCGAATTCTGGGATTGGGTCGGCGGCCGATATTCGCTCTGGTCGGCCATCGGCCTCTCCATCGCCGTCAATATCGGCATGGACAATTTCGAGCAGCTTCTCACCGGCGCGTTCGAGATGGATGAGCACTTCCGCACCGCGCCGCTTGAAAAAAATCTTCCCGTGATCCTCGCCCTGCTTGGAATCTGGTACAACAATTTCTTCGGCGCGCAGACCCAGGCCATCCTCCCTTACGATCAATATCTCCATCGTTTCCCGGCATACTTTCAGCAGGGCGACATGGAATCGAACGGCAAAAGCGTCACCCGCGACGGCAAATCCGTCGATTACTCCACCGGCCCGGTCATCTGGGGCGAGCCCGGCACCAACGGCCAGCACGCCTTCTATCAATTGATCCACCAGGGCACGAAACTCATCCCCGCGGATTTCCTGGCTTCAATCGAAACCCAAAACCCCCTCGGCGAGCACCACGCCATACTCCTCTCCAACTTCTTCGCCCAGACCGAGGCCCTCATGCGGGGCAAAACCGAATCCGAAGTCCGAGCCGAATTGACCAAACAGGGAATCACCGGCCCCCAGCAGGACAAACTCGTTCCCCACAAAATCTTCGCAGGCAACAAGCCGACCAACAGCATTCTCTTTCAAAAGCTCACGCCCCGAACGCTCGGCTCCCTGATCGCCCTCTACGAACACAAAATCTTCGTGCAGGGAATCATCTGGAACATCAACAGCTTCGATCAATGGGGCGTGGAGCTTGGCAAACAATTGGCCAAAGCCATCCTGCCCGAGCTGCGCCAGCCGGGAGAAATCTCCAGTCACGATTGCTCGACCAATGGGCTGATCAATTATTACAAGGCAAAGCGATTAGCTGGACCGAAATCGTGAATACGCCGGATGCCGATCGGACCGCACTATGCAAGACGACAGACGCGAAAAGCGCAAACGATGGGTCCAGCGTGGCCGCTATGCCGTTGAGGTGGAGGTGGAAGTCATCTATCCCGCCGATGATCCATCCGAAGCATGTCTTGAACCGTCAGTCGTGCGCTTTTTAGATGAAGTCGCAAGACGCGCCGAAGCGGGCGATGTCGCCTATCTGCGCAAAGTCGGGCGCGTCTTCGAGGCCGTCGCCGGTTGAGCCGCTCAAAGCCGCAATATGCGTCTCCCCAGGTTCTCGGCGGTCTCCACGATTCATTTCTTCCGCTGCGAATGCGAAATCGCTCAATTTGAGTAAAATCTCCAGCATGACCGTTTCCCGCGACACATTCGAGCGCTACCGCCAGAAGGGACTCGACGCCCGCCGGGCCGGGCAATGGGACGCCGCCCGGATTTACCTGCTCGAGGCCGCCCGAGCCATGGTCACCCTCGCCGGCGAGGCCCAGGGCGACGAACTCCGCGAAGCACGCCGCCAAACCGCCGCCCGGCTCCTGGAATTGGCTCGCGATTGCGACAAGGCCAAAACCGAAAATCGCAAACAATCCGCCGCGCCGCGCGAATCCACCGGCGAAGCAGAAGGAGGCGCATCGGCAAATCAATGGCTCGTGAAGGAAAAGCCGACGATTCGATTCGACGATGTCGCAGGCCTCGAGGATGTGAAGCAGGACATCCGCATGAAGATGATCTACCCCTTCGAGCACCCCGACCTCGCCGCCCGATTCGGCATCGACCCCGGCGGGGGGGTCTTGCTCTACGGCCCGCCCGGCACCGGCAAAACCATGCTCGCTAAGGCCACCGCCGGCGAAATCGACGCCGCTTTCTTTCGCATTTCCCCCGCCGACATCCTCAGCAAATGGGTCGGCGAGGCCGAGCAGAACATCAAGAAGCTTTTCGACGCCGCCGCTTCCGAAAAACGCAGCATCATCTTCATCGACGAGATCGAGGCCCTCGTCCCCGCCCGCCGCGACGAAGGCTCCAGCGTCATGCAGCGCGTCGTCCCTCAAATCCTTCAGGGCATGGAAGGCTTCGACAAAAAAAGCGGCCAGCCCATCCTCTTCATGGGCGCGACCAACCTCCCCTGGCAACTCGATCCGGCCGTTCTGCGCCCGGGGCGTTTCGACGAAAGGGTCTACATCCCGCTGCCCGACCTCGAGGCGCGCCGAAAAATATTGCGGATATATCTGGGCCACCGCCCGATCGCCGCTGACGTGGACCACGATCAGCTTGCCGCCGCCCTCGACGGCTACAGCGGGGCCGATATCAAGTATATTTGCGATCGCGCCGCTACCGTTCCGTTTCTGAGCAGCGTCGCCTCCGGCGTGGAAGGCGAAATCACCGCCGCGATTCTCACCGACGCCTTGCGCGATACGCCCAGGTCGGTGACCGTCGAGATGTTAAAGAGGTTCGAGCATTGGACGATGGAAGGCGCGCGCGAATAGATCGAACCCTGCCACGTCACTGAATGATGTGGTACCCGTTGCTCATCGCTTTTCGGTCACGCCGGGCCAATCGTCCGTGCGAAATGGCGTCGCCGGCAAACCCGCTCCGTTAAACAGCGTCGCGGCCGGATTGGATTGCCAGGCATAACGCGCCGCTTTCGGCTCAGGCACGAGCGGCGACGAGACGATCACCGTATCACCGTCCAACTTGGCATCCGCCCAGTGCCATGTGTGGTCTTCTCCGGCAATTGAGAATTCTTCCAGCTTGCCGCCCTTCACAACCAACCCGCCATCCGTGTGGTCGAAGTGAAGCCTCAGCGCCCCCGGAAGCTGCTCGGCAGACGTGAACGTCGGCCCCGCGTAAGGAACCTCTTCGCCGTAATGTTGTGCCAGAGCAACCAACGCCAAACGTTCGCCCACCACGCGCTTGTCCTTCGGATGCAGGTTATCCGCATCGCCCGTATCGACGGTTACCGCCAGACCGCAATTAGCCACGTCGCGCGCCGCCAGTGCCTGCGACTCGCGCAACTCCGACCACGCATCGTCCCCCGGCTCAGCCCGGCGGTGCATGTACGCCGGCAAGCTGACGATGTAAAACGGAAAATCTCCCTGAGCGAATAGCCTCCGCCAATCCCCGATCATTGCCCCAAGCAGCTTCCGGTATTGATGCGCCCGCTCCCAGTTCGCCTCGCCCTGATACCAAATCGCCCCCGTCAGCGCCAGCGGCGCGATCGGTTGGAGCATCCCACGGTACAAAACAGACGGCATCGTCGGCCAGTTCTCGAAACTGAGCGGCATGGGATGCGGTGGGCGAGCATCGACGCTCACAGCGCCTTTCCACCGACCGGCCAGCGGGATCGATGTCTTGTCCCCCAGTTCCAGACGAAGGACCTCGCCGCCAGCCAGGAATCCGCCGGCGGCCTTTATTTTGAAAACGCGGATGACCAGGACGTTTCGGCCCGGCTTCAGAATGCCGTCTCGAATTGGATAAACTCGCGGATTCTCCACCCAGGCGCTGGCGCCGATCCACTGCCCGTTGATATACGTCGTGTCCATTCTCTCGATGGACCCAAGAAATATCGTCGCCTCGCCGGCTGGCAATGGATCAGGAAGTGTGATCTCCTTTCGGAACCAACAAACACTCGGCACATCGGCGACTCCCAATTCGTGGAAATCTCCTGGAATTTCGACCGCCTTCCACGCCGAATCATCCAGATCGGGAGCGGCCCACGTCTTGCCCTTCAATCCCACGTCATATTGGTCGTACCAGTGCATGATAAAGTTGCCATACTCCGGCCCGCCGCGCGCCCGTAGGCGGTCGATTTCCGCCAATGGTGCGTCGAAATCCTTGAACTCGTGTAATGTCTCGGGGCTCATCCACGTCTCCGCCGGAGTCCCGCCCACGCAGTCTTGGATCAGCCCGATCGGCACATGCAGTTCAGCATTCAGTTTGCTGCCAAAAAAGTATCCCACCGCCGAAAACCCGCCGCTTCCGCCTTCGGCCACCGTTTGCGGCGAGCAGACCTTCCACGTTCCTTGCGGCACAGCCGCCGACGAATACGACGGCTGCTGCTTCACCATGTAGAGGCGCACTTCCGGATAATTCGCGGCTCTGACTTCATCCGAGGCGTTGCGAACCCGCGTCAACCCGAATTCCATGTTGGATTGGCCGCCGCATAGCCATACATCGCCGACAAGAACATTGTGCAATTCGACGCTCTTCGAACCATCGATCTTGACGGTGTAAGGTCCACCCGGCGCCGGTGGCTGAATCTGTGCCTGCCAACGCCCCTCAGCCCCGGCTTTTGCCATCGCGGTCTGACCGGCTATCTCCACCTGGATCGATTCGCCAGGCTGTGACCATCCCCAAATGGTGTTGAGCTTGTCGCGCTGCAAAACCATGTTGTCGCCAAATATCGGGCTGACAAATGGCAGGAAGGAAGCCGCGACTGTTGTCGCCGGAGCGTCGGCGAGCGCTTGTATTCGAGCAATCGGCGCCGTCAGCAACAATGAACAGGCGAGGATGAGTTTGAAATGCATCGCAGCATGTTTGCCATATATTCAATCCTTTGCAACCGGCGCGGCTCGCCTGCAAGGGAATTGCCGACTGCTTCAAATACCCCAACAAGACCAGCGTCGACAATAAGGTTGAATCGTTCCGCGACGCATCGAAAAAGCGGGCGGCGTGCACGGATCGCGTCGGCGCGGTCTACGAAGAAAGCCGCCTTCCGCTCCGGCATTGGGCCTATGCGTTCTGGCGGGCACCCCGCGTCTCAAAGTCGGGGCAAGTGCAGGTCGGGTGCTTGTCATGGTAATGCACTTCGTACTTTGGGTGACGCGGGTCGGTTAGTGACGGGACAATGTAAACATCGTCCCTTTTTGTCGATCCGGGCCAAGGCCGCGATTTGAAGGCCACGCTGTTTTCGGGCTTCAACGCCGCTTGTGATTCCATCGGTAATTTCGTTCGTGTTCATACCATTAATATAGCCAAACTATTCCACGTTGTCAAGAGAATTCCGTTTGACATTCCGGATTTTTATGGCTATATTTACGGCATGGCTAGACCACCAAAAGACCCGTCAGATCGAAAAACTGTCGATGTCCGCGTTCCAATGACTGAAGATCAAAAGAAACTCGTTGCTGAAGCGGCGGCAGCGGATCAAGCTGATGTAGCAGCTTGGGCGCGGCCTATCCTGCTAAACGCAGCAAAGGCGAGGACGGCAAAACGCCCTAAGCGGTCTGAGAATTAGCCTTTGACCGTAGTGCGATAAAAGCCGCTTCGCTCCGCTGACAGGCCGTTGCGTGAACAGGTAAATATAAACCAGCAACGGAGTCAACATCGGCTCTGGTTACGTTAATGAGACTTTTAATGTATGCGTCTTTGAGGTCAAAAGCGGAAAGAATCTCTCCTAAATTCATGGCTTGTTCTATATCATACGGTCAGTTAGGTACTGATTCCGGGCATTCAGAAATGACTTCTGGCAGTTCTCCAACCAGTTCCCCGGTTTCATCGAGTCGAACAATTTGCCAAGGATTCGGACCTTCTGTTAAAATCGCTCTGCGCAATTCGATTGCAGACATTTCGCTTACTTTCTTCATTGAACACCTGTAATTGTTTGGGAGAATCCACGGAAACACATAAACAAATCTTCGATAAAATATGCCGCGGCAATAGACAGAAACCCTTTGACCCGACGAAAAGCGATTCCGAAACTTTGGAGAACCAACTGCTGGGGTTGAGTCGGAAACGAGCCAACGAACTTATACATGAACACCAAGCAGCGCTTCGTGCTCAGAGTCGCCGTGCCGCTGCTGGACAAAAGATGCCGGAATTTTATTTCGACTATGTGGAATCCCCGAAGATAAATGCTTGGGCCTGTTTCAATCCGAACCCAAATGTCTGGTGCGGCTTCATCGGCATTTACACTGGGGCCGTAACACTCGTTTATGACGTGTTCTATCGAATGCTCGCACACCCTGAAATCTTCCCCACAATCGGGGATGCATCTGCCGAATCCGTGCGGCCCCCCTTTGCTACCGAGGGGATTTATAGCAGCTACGCAACGCTTCTGAAATCGCGTGCACGTTCGGAAAGAGCCATTGCAAACGTATTGCCGAAGGATGGGCGGCGTAGGACATACGCCGAAAGGCTGGCGCGCATCGCCTTGGATTTTTTCATTACTCACGAATTGTCGCACATCACTTACGGCCATTGCCAATATTCCACCGCGCGCGGCCTGTCGCTTCTGATGGAGCGTAGGAAAACTTCCCAGAAGCTCCCCCCATTGGTCAGTCAAGCTCTTGAGTTTCATGCCGATGCTTCGGCTGCTCTTGAAACTTGGAAACTTCATCTTGAAGGTCCGACCAATCAGCAGCGAATAATCCGTGGGACACTCGAAAATGGTGCTAGGCTTGTCGTGACAGAAGAATTGCTGATGTTCGATTGGGTCGTTGCGGTTTTCGTAATGTTTTGGATGTTGGGCCAGATAACCGACCCAAACGCTCTTTTGACCGAATCTCATCCGCCACCATCTGAACGAGTCATGGCCGCTATGGCCGATGTATACGGATGGTTGAAAAAAACGGCATCGCAGGAAAGACGAGATTGGTTTGACCAAGCCAGGTTGCGAGCATTTCGATCCGCGAGTGATGCGCTGAATACACTCACTACCGGGCAATTCCTTCCCAATTTGGATGCCTATTTGCGGTTGCACAATGACGGAGTGATTGTTGACCACTACAGGTCCGTAGAGGCGACCATGCAAAAAATCATTCCGGATGTAAAAAAGTTTGCGCATTGCGAGTTCAACTATCGGTTCCAAGTGACGGCCGACCTGCCGACCGAAGTGGGAGCTTTGTGAGTCGCGGTGCCGGGCGAATGCGGGCAAAAAGAAATTTGTGGATAGTCCCTGCCATTTTGACGTTTATGGGCAGATGAGTAGGTTTGTGGGAATCGACAGGTAAAAGGGCAAAGCCGTAAAGTACACACTTCCGGTGAACAATGCAGGACGACACAGCAATCGTGAAGCCGCAACAGCTTGAGGCGATCATGCGGGACACCGCCGCCCTTGGATTCGGCATTGCCTCCGAACCGCTCACGGGGGCGTTGCTGCGCACGCTGGCGGCGTCCAAGCCGCAAGGCCGGTTCCTCGAACTCGGCACAGGGACCGGCGTCGCAACCGCATGGCTTCTCGACGGGATGGATTCGGCATCCACCCTTCTGACGGTTGATTCGGACCCGGCTGTCGTTGCCATCGCCCGCGGGCACTTGGGGCATGATGCGAGAGTCCGCTTTCACGTTAGCGCCGGGGACGTGTTCCTCGCCTCGCTCGCCGGGAAGGGGACCTTCGATCTCATTTTTGCCGACACTTGGCCTGGAAAGTACGATCACCTTGAGGATGCCTTAGCGTTGCTCAAACGGGGCGGTCTTTACGTCATTGATGACATGCTACCCCAGCCGAGCTGGCCCGATGGACACGCCGCAAAGGTTCCCGCCTTGATTCGGCGATTGGAGGCTCACCCCGACCTCGTGCTGGCGAAGATGGGCTGGGCCACTGGCATCATCATCGCCGCGAAGCGTTAGGCATCCCCCGCCTGCGTTTGAGTTTCTCTTGCGGTTAGGCCTCCTTGCTGAACCGCACCAGCCGCGTGTCAACCGCGCCCTACCTTAAGAAATGCGGTTGGCAGAGCGGTTGAAAACGACCAGAGCTACATTCATGGACTGCCATTTCGCCATGGATTCATTAGCCGCCGTCGCCAGCGATGCACCATTTGATCACGGCCTAAACGGCCGGAGGCGAGTGCTTTCATCGCCATCACTGATTCTAGCTTCTAACGTTGTTGAGCCCGGTGTTGCGCGCTGGCTCGCGTTTCAAGACAAAATCGAATCCAGACCGACTGTAACCAGTTCTGGTTTATGCGGTTATGAATTAGCCATTTAGTTAGTAAACACTAATAAAATCTCCAAAACTGGGCTTTGCACACCGGGAGCGGTGTGCACAACAGAACGGCTTCCTGCACAACGGAAGGGGGCCGTTTTGACCCCCGCCGTTAATCCGCGACAATATCCAGTAATCGGGAACGGTGGGAGTAG
>Ga0187864_10002043_pt1 | contig 18161 bp, 17 predicted proteins | sample June2016WEW_11_4_FD_132985 | JGI IMG/M metagenome (GOLD analysis project Ga0187864, IMG submission 132985) | Peatland microbial communities from SPRUCE experiment site at the Marcell Experimental Forest, Minnesota, USA - June2016WEW_11_40 | ecosystem: Environmental > Terrestrial > Soil >...
ACCAGGTGCGGGAGCGGTTGCGCGCGGAGCGGCTGCGGGCGCCGTGCCGCTTTCGACGGCTGCGAGGATGTCTCGTTTGCTGATGCGGCCTCCCGCGGCCGTGCCGGGCACTTGTGCCAGGTCGATGCTGTGTTCGCGGGCGATGCGGCGGACGAGCGGGGAGCTGCGAATCTTGTCGCCGTTCGCTGCGGGTCTCTGCGGCGGCGCAGGCGCAGCGGCGGCTGCCGGGCTTGGAATGGCTTTCGGCGCCGGAGCAGGAGGCGGTGTGGCAGCGGGCTTTGGCGCCTCTGCCTTGGCTGGGGCCGGTGCGGGAGCAGGCTTCGGCGCCTCCACCTTCGGTGGAGCTGCCGCCGGTACCGCGGCGGCCGCGCCGACGGCGTCAATGACGGCCACGACCGTCTGGATCGGCACCGTCTGACCTTCGTTGACCTTGATCTCTTTCAGTACGCCGGCAGAGGGCGAAGGAATCTCCGCGTCTACTTTGTCAGTCGAGATCTCGAAGAGCGGCTCGTCGCGCTCGATTTTGTCGCCCGGCTTCTTCAGCCATTTTGTGATCGTACCTTCAAAAATACTCTCGCCCATCTGGGGCATGATGACGTCGACAGCCATGGTTTTCTCCCTCGGGACTAGGTACTTCAGACGGGGCTCAGACACTCCTCGTGCCACACGCCCGGAATTCCTTCGAGCGTGTAGATTTCATCCCCGCCGTGAAAAAAGCTGACGTTACTTACCTTTGCCGTGCGGCCCGCGTATTCGAGCTGCTCCGGCTCGAGCTCGTTGTGATACTGGCCGGCCTCGAGGAACTCTGCCAGGAAGGCGCGGTCCGCGATGCGAACCTCGGTGCCGACTTCAAACTCCGCTTTGTTGAGGCCCTTCGTTTTTCCCATGGTCGGCTTAGCCTGCTTTCACCTTACATTAATAGTTTAGACTGCTTTGACTTGACATCAATATTTTGCCAATTCACGTGCGGCTGCGGCAACTCTTTCCACGCTCGGCAGGAATGCGGCTTCGAGCGTCGGCGCGTACGGAACGGGCGTATCGAGTCCGGTGACGCGCGCGATCGGGCCGTCGAGATCCTCGAATGCGCCCTCGCAGACGGTCGCGGCAATCTCTCCGGCGATGCCGCCCGTGCGAGTGTCCTCGTGCACGATCAGCAGTTTGTTCGTCTTTTTCACCGAGGCAAGGATCGTCTCGCGGTCGAGCGGCAGCAGCGTGCGCAGGTCGATCACCTCGGCTTCGATGCCTTCCTTGGCGAGCGCCGCGGCGGCTTCGAGCGACGTGTGCGCGGCGGCGGCGTAGCTGACGATCGTTAGATCGCGGCCCTTGCGGCGCACGATGGCCTTGCCGAGCGGCACCGTGTAGTCGCCCGAAGGAACATCTTCCTTGATCCGCCGGTAGAGGAACTTGTGCTCGAAGAAAAGCACGGGATTGTTGTCGCGAATGGCGGACTTGAGCAGGCCCTTGGCGTCGTACGCCGTCGACGGATACACGACCTTGAGGCCGGGCGTATGAACGAAATACATCTCCGGATTGGCCGAGTGGAACGGTCCGCCATGAACGCCGCCTCCGGAGGGCCCGCGCAAAACCATCGGCACCGGAGCGCCCCAGCGGTAGTGAGATTTGGCGGCGAAATTCGTGACTTGATTGAAGCAGCAGGCGATGAAATCGATGAACTGCATCTCGGCAACGGGGCGCAGTCCCAGGTAGCTCATGCCGCAGGCCGCACCGACGATGGCGGTTTCGCTGATCGGCGTGTCCATCACGCGTTCGGGACCGAACTTCGCGAGCAACCCCTCGGTCGCCTTGAACGCGCCGCCGTAGACGCCGATGTCTTCCCCGAGCGCGACCACGGCCGGGTCGCGCTCCATTTCTTCGAAGAGCGCTTCGCGGATGGCTTCGAGCATGGTGATTTCGGGCATCGTTAGCGTTTCCCTCGCTTGCCATGAGGCTCTTTCCCGAAAGGCTTGTTCCGGTGACCTTTGTGGAAGGGTTTGCCGTGGCGATTGACGACAGGAGTTTTTTCCTGCGATTCGCGCACGAAAGCCCTGTCTTTGGGGCCTCGGCCGAACGGCACACGCAGCGGGACCTCTTGCTCCGCCTCGGTCTTCGCCGGCTCCTGCAGGGAGGGCTGCGGCCCGCCGTTGCCGCTGCCCGAAATTGGGCTTTTAGCGGGCTTAACGGCGCCAAAACTGCCAAAATCCGCCACTTTCCAGACTGCTTCCACGCTCGCGGCCGGGGGCATGACTTCTTTCTTGGGCCGGCGCCAGTCGGCTTCAATCGTGTGGCAGCCCTCGCAATAGACGTCCTGTTCGACGGTCTCGGGCGGAGGCATCGGAGATTCTTCCGCGAACTTCTGGTCTTCGTCGAGTTCGCGCTCGATGCGGGCGTCGATTTCGGATTTCTTCCCGGCGTCCCAGAGTTTTTGCTGGGTCAGATACTTTTCGTAGCGCGCAATCGGGTCCTGCGCCTTCCAGTATTCGAACATCTCCTTGGGGACGTACTCGGCGGGATCGTGCTGCGCGTGGCCCTTCATGCGCATCGTTTTCGCTTCGATCAAGACGGGCCCGCGCCCGGCGCGGCACTCGTCGACGGCAGCTTTCGAGGTTTCGTACACTGCGATCACGTCGTTGCCGTCCACGATCCGGCTTTGAATTCCGTAGGCAAGGGCGCGATCGGCGAGATTCTTAAGCGGCACCTGACGGGAAACGGGCGTGGAATAGGCCCACTGGTTGTTTTCCAGCACAAGAACGAAGGGAGCGCGCTGCGTCGCGGCGAAGTTGAGGCCTTCGTGAAACGCGCCGGTCGAGCTGCCGCCGTCGCCGATCCAGGTCATCGCGACGATGTTCTGCCCGAGGTAGCGCCCGGCCATGGCAACGCCGGTCATCACGGGAATCAAGTCGCCGAGCATCGAAATTGGAGACACGACGTGGTGCGTCTTCAGATCGCCGAAATGGCTGGTGCCGTCCTTGCCGTGCGTGGGAGACGTATATTTCGCCATGTGCTGCGTGAAGATGTCGCGGGGCTTGAATCCCTTGACGAGCAGCGTTCCGATATTGCGGATCATCGGGGCAAGCCAGTCGCGCGGCTCGAGCGCGTAGGACGTGCCGATCGAAACCGCCTCTTGTCCAAGACTCGAGTAGACGCCGCCGACGATCTTGTTCTGCCGGAACAGGCGCACGAGGCGTTCTTCAAGCTGGCGGTTGAGCTGCATGAAGTAATACAGCTCGAGGTGCTGCGAGAGCGTCAGATTCGCACTCATGATTCCTTTCGCTGCCGAATTCCCAATCGCCTGCAGGATCCAAAATGCCTTGTCGCGGCAGGGCGTGTGTCAGACCCGCCCCTACAAGTTACACCATTGCGGTGAGCTTGCCAGCGGCCGTTTCCAGCCGTGAGCCGGGAATCCTGGCCAAATCCTCGCGCGTGACATGCTCCAGGAGGAGCTGGAAAACATCCGCGAAATGCGATGCCAGGCGGGCGCGCACTTCGCCGCAATCCATCGAACGATTCAGAATGCGCTTGAGGGACGTGGCGCGCGTGCCGACGATGCCGCACGGCACGATCACGTCGAAATAACGCAGATCGGTCGAGACGTTGTAGGCAAACCCATGCGACGTCACCCAGCGGCTCAGGTGCACGCCGAGTGCGCCAAGCTTTTCCTCGCCAGCCAGCGCGTCGATCCAGACGCCGTGCCTGCCTTCCACGCGTTTCGCGGTGACGCCGAAATCCGCGGAGGCGCGAATCATCACTTCTTCGAGTCGCGCCACGTACCAGCGGACGTCGCGGCGGTGCTCCGTCAAATCGAGAATCGGGTAGCCGACGATTTGGCCGGGTCCGTGATAGGTGATGTCGCCGCCGCGGTCGGTCGCATGGAATTCCACGTTCATCTGCTCCAGCAGGCGATCCCCCGCGCGAAGATGCTCGCGGCTACCGTTGCGGCCAAGCGTGATCACATGCGGATGCTCGCAGAGGAGAAGGACGTCGGGGATGGAGCCCGCCTTGCGCCCCTCGACGAGTTGCCGCTGCAATTCGCACGCCGGCCCGTAGGGGAGCAGTCCCGCGTCTACAACCCAGCCTAGTTTTCGTGGTTCTTTCATACGCTTTGAAAAAAACTAAAAGTTGATCGCGAGGCCGCGCACGGAATTGAATGCGTCGCCCATCGCTTCCCACACGGTCGGGTGCGCGTGGATGGTCGCTGCCATGTCGTCGAGCGTCGCTTCGAGTCCGAGCGCGGTGACCGGCTCGGCGATGATCTCTGTGGCGAGCGGCCCGATGGCGTGGACGCCCAGAATCTCGCCGTATTTCGCCTCCGCCACCACTTTGATGAAGCCTTCGTGCTGGCCGAGGATCGTGGCCTTGCTGTTGGCAAGGAAGGGGAACTTCCCGGTCTTGATCTCGAAACCGGCCTCGCGCGCCTGCCGCTCGGTGAGGCCGATCGAGCCGATCTGGGGCTCGCAGTAGGTGGCGGCCGGGCAGCGCTTTCGGTCAAAGGGCTGCACGTCCTTTCCCGCCATGCGGCTGACGGCGATGATGCCCTCCATCGACGCGGCGTGCGCGAGCTGCGGAAGCCCAGCTACGATATCGCCGATGGCGTAGAGACGCGGCTCGTCGGTCTCCATGAAAGCGTTTGTATGGATAAAGCCGCGTTCGAGCTTGGCCTTCGTTTTTTCGAGGCCGATGTTTTCCGTGAGCGGGCGCCGGCCGACGGCGATGAGGACTTTTTCCGCGGCAATCGATTGTGCTTTTCCGGCCTTGTCTTTGAACGAAACGGTTGCGCCGTCGGCGGTCTTTTTCACGGAATCCACGTTTGCGCCGGTCTCGATGCGGATGCCCTTCTTCTTGAACGCCTTCTCGAGTTCCGGAGAGATGTCTTCGTCTTCGAGAGGCACGATGCGCGGAAGCGCTTCGAGGATCGTCACCTCCGTGCCGAACGTCCGGAAGATCGAAGCGAACTCGACGCCCACGGCGCCCGCGCCTACAACCACGAGCGACTTGGGTATTGCCGGCAGCTGCAGTATTTCGGGATTCGTCAGAATGGCCTTGCCGTCGATTTCGACGCCGGGAAGCGAGCGCGCCGCCGAGCCGGTAGCGAGAATCGTGTAGGTGGTCTCCAGTTCGGCCGTCGCGCCGTCCTTCTCCACGGCGACGCGGCCCGGACCGGCGATGCGTCCCCAGCCGGTGATCGACTCGACTTTGTTTTTCCTGAAGAGGCTCGCGATTCCGCCCGCGTGCTTCTTGACGATTTTCTCCTTGCGCGCGAGCATCGCGGGCCAGTTGACTTTCACGTCTTTCACTTCGAATCCGAATTCCTCGGCGCGCTGGAAGTAGTCGTAGATGTCCGCGTGGTGCAGGAAAACTTTCGTGGGAATGCAGCCGACGTGAAGGCACGTGCCTCCGAGGAACGGGTCCTTCTCAACGACGGCGGTTTTCAGCCCCCACTGGCCGGCGCGAATTGCGGCGACGTATCCGCCCGGGCCGCTTCCGATGATTACCAAATCATATTTGGCCACGCCGGTTCTCCGTTGGTGTCTTCATTTCGGTCTCGGCCGATATGGGCATGAAAGGATGGTCGCGATGGAGGCTCTTCCCAGCGCAGACTTCAGATTCTAACAGCGGGCATCCACGGTCGCAACCGAGCGATGGCGCGATCTTGCGGGCGGAGCCCGCTACCCAAGCGAGCGCCATGCGTCTATAAAGTGGCGCGCGTTCGAAAAGACTTCCCGCGTCCATCGACCCGGCGTATATTGGCGGGCCGCGGCAGGCATTTCCAAAGGACAAGACCGAGAAACGGAGATCTTGATGACCACCGATCCAGTCCAGTTCGACGCGCCTGCGCCTGAGCCCGGCGGTGAGCCGTCCTCATTTCAGCGGGTCATGCATCAGATTTTTCTGGGTCCCCATGGAATCCGCGCGGGCTGGCGGATGCTGATCGCGATCTTCCTGTTCTTGGCCATCGTGACCGTGCTACAGGCGGGTCTGCGTAGGATTCCACCCCTTCGTGCCTGGTTGCACGCCCAACCCAAGGGAGTGATGACGCCGGGCGCCCTTCTTTTCGGTGAGGGCACGGCGGCCCTCGCATTGCTCCTAGCCGCGCTTATCATGACGGTGATCGAGAAACGGTCGCTTGCAGATTACGGTCTGCCGGGCAGGGAAGCCTTCGGAAAGCGTTTCTGGCAGGGCATGCCGTACGGGTTCGTGATGATGAGCGTCACGATGGGGCTGATCGCCGCGTTGCATGGTGTTTCGATCGAGGGGCTGGCGCTCGGCACGGCAGGAGCGGTGCTCTACGGGCTTTTCTACCTCCTGGGTTTCATTCTGGTCGCGTTCTTCGAGGAGTTTTCGTTTCGGGGGTATTTGCAGGCGACTCTAGCATCCGGCATCGGATTTTGGTGGGCAGCGATTGCACTCTCGATTCTGTTCGGCGCACTTCACCTGCGGAACCCCGGAGAAGCGAGATTCGGCGCTCTGATGGCCGGAGCCTTCGGTTTGCTCGCGGCATTCTCGCTGCGGCGGACGGGAAACATCTGGTTCGCCATCGGGATGCACACGGCGTGGGATTGGGGAGAGACTTACTTTTACGGAGTTCCCGACAGCGGCGTCGCGGCGCAGGGACATCTGCTCAATTCTTTGTTTCACGGGCCGGTGTGGCTGACCGGCGGAACGGTGGGCCCGGAGGCGAGCGTCTTTTCATTCGTTGTGCTGGCTCTTTCCGCCGTCTGCCTGCACTACATGTTTCCCGCAAAGCCGAAAGAAACCTGAGCACGAAGCGCGCGAATCCTTTTGCGCGGAGCCCGCATCTATTCACAGCTGCGCCGGTGTGGTAACGCATTACCAGCGCTCGTTTGACAGTGAGTTACGTTGCCGGTAGAATCGTCGGATTTGAGTGAGGCATCGGACCTCACCTTGGGACTTAGATCGATGGATAAGAAGCGTCTGGAGTATTACAAGAAGAAGCTGGTGGCGCGGCGCGAGGAATTGTTGCGTGCGATCACTCGCACCCAGCAGGAAGGCCGCGAAGCCGACGAGGATCCGACTGTGGACCTCGCGGACAAGGCCGCCAACTCCTACACGAAGGAGTTCTTGTTCGGCGAGACGCACAACTACCGGTCTCTCCTGCAACTCGTCGATGAGGCCCTGGAGCGCATCAAGGACGGCACGTTCGGCGAATGCGTTTCCTGCCATGAAGAGCTTCAGCAGAAGCGCCTCGAAGCCGTGCCCTGGACCCGCTACTGCCTCACCTGCCAGGAAAAGAAGGAAAAGGGCCTGCTCTAGGCCTGCTCCCACGATTTCACCCCTTTTCTCGCCGCCGGATTTGGAGTAGCGTCTCACCGTACCCTCTCGGTTAACAACGCATCCGTGATCTTGAAAGGCGCGCTCGACGCACTGGCATCGGTGCTGTTCCCCGGCCCGTGCCGCATCTGCGGGCGGACGCTCACGAACGCGAGCCGCATCCCCATCTGCGAGGCCTGCCTCGCCGCGTTCGAACGAATCGCCGAGCCGGTGTGCCTTTGCTGCGGCCGGCCGTTCGTCTCGGCCGTGGCGGGGCAGGCGATCCAGCCGCGCTGCCGGCTCTGCCGCGTCAGTTTCTACGCGTTCGACATGGCGCGGAGTTTCGCGGTCTACGACGACGCCCTCTCCGAGGCCATTCTGCTGGTGAAGTACGAGGAAGTGACCCGGCTGAGCGAGTGGTTTGCGGAGCGGCTCGCGGAAATCGTGGTCCGGGACGGAGCCGAGTGGCGCGCCGACCTCGTGGTGCCCGTTCCGCTGCACCCGGAGCGCCAGCGCGAGAGGGGTTACAACCAGGCCGAGCTGATCGCGAGGCCGCTCGCGAAGCGGTTGAACCTCCGGCTCGATCCGCGTCTTCTGGTCCGCACGAAGCCGCGCCCGCCCCAACTGGTGCTCTCCCGCAGCGAGCATTGGAAATCGGTCCGTGGCGCCTACGCCACGCGCGAAGGCCGGCAAGTTGACAACGTACGCGTCCTGCTGGTAGATGATGTATTAACGACCGGCGCGACGCTGGATGCGTGCGCCCGGGCCCTCAAGAAGGCGGGGGCCGCGGTTGTACTCGGGCTGACCGTGGCGCGGGTTCGCTCGTGGTCGGTTGCGCCAGGGCCCGGCATGAAAGCGTTCGGAGCGGGGAGCAAACCCGGCGGGCCGGACGAGCATCCGTAACACGCAAGGAGATTTGCCCGGCAACGCGAGGGCAAAGGCGAAGCAATGGATAACCGGCACAAGATTGGGTTACGCCCCCGGCCCGGCATCGGACTGGCCGGCGGAGTAGCGCACGAGTTCGCTTATCCGAAGGCTCCAGCTCCAGCGCCGAAGCGGCCTTCGGTGATGCAGGCGCCGGTGCTCGTCTTGAACGCCACGTTCGAGCCGATCAACGTGACGGCGGTGCGCCGCGCCCTGGTCCTGATGCTGAAGGGAGTGGCGCAGGCGGAGGAGACGAACCATGCCGAGGTTCACTCCACATCGAAAGCCATTCAGGTGCCGTCAGTCATCCGGCTGGTGAGCTACCGGCACATCCCGCAGCAGAGCCGCGCGCTTTCCCGGAAGAATATCCTGCTGCGCGACCGCAACACCTGCCAGTTCTGCGGCAGCGGGTTCCCGGCTTCGGAGCTGACGCTCGACCACGTGATGCCGCGGTCGCGCGGCGGGCGGTCGTCCTGGGAGAATTTGGTCGCCTGCTGCTACACCTGCAACAACCGGAAAGGTGACCGCACGCCAGAAGAAGCCGGGCTGAAGCTCCAGCGCCGGCCGCGGCCGTTCACTCTGCATACCTCGCGGCAGTTGATGCGCCTGATCGGCCATCGCGACGAAAAGTGGCGCAAGTACCTTTTTTATTGATCGCCCCTTGTTGATTGATTGACCGGGAAACCTTCTTCGGCATTCTCGCGTCTAATCGATCAAACACTTCTAGGACACACCCCGGGAAGCGAGTCGCCCTTACGTGGCCCGCTTCCCTCCTTTTTTTCTGTGCGAATCTCTGAATCGATCCGGGAATGGACGGCCGCAGGATCTACTGCAGCCTCGATCGCAGTTCTTCCGCGAACTTCTCGAGGCGATTGAGCGGCACGATCGAGATGTCCTGCGCCTGAAGCAGCCGCGCGATGAACTGGTGGCGGCGGTTCTCGGGCACAGGCTCGACTTCGGTGATGGCGGTGAATTCCGTCCTTGCCACGTGCCGGCGGATCTGCTCGGCGGTATAGGCCAGAACTTTCGCCTGCGAGGGATCGCGCCCGAGAGCCACGGGGTGCAGGTAACCGCGCGTGCCGTTGTAGCGGTACGAGTAGTCGATTCGCATGGGGTCGCCCGGCTGCGTGAATTCCTCGACGCGGACTCCTTTTTGCATTTTCGCCAGAATGCGATGGCGGTAGAACACGTCGTGCATGCGCCCCCTGATCCACTCGCGCGCGCTTTCCACGATGCCACCCCGCCTCACGGGCGGACGCGCCACGTGATCGCGGAAGAGCCGGTCGAGTTCCGCGTCGAAGTCCTCTGCGAGCAGCGCCTTCGGGGGGCTGAATTGCAGGACGTTCGAAAGCGTCTGGTCGAGCTTCTCGAGGTAGGCGGAGGCTTCGGGTTCCCTCAATCGCGCGTCGAAATCGGCCGCGAGCGCGCGCAGAAGGCTTTCGTCGGCGTCGGGGTGGAGGCGTGCGACGCGTTTGATCTCCGTATCCTCCTCGATCAGCCGGATCGCGCGCCGGGGAGCCGCCGGTACCGTTTCTTCCAGCAGCACGCCGATGTTGACCCATTCGTCGCGGATGAGATTCGGCGTATAGCGCAGGACCCTGTAACGCAGCGTATTTCTGGTTTCTTCAGCCATGTCTCACTTCCAGTTGGGAAAGGGTTGTGCCGTTGATTTCCACGCGGAAACGATCAGCTCCCGGACCAGTTTCCTCCGTCGCAGGAGCTGCTCGAGCATTTTTTCGAGCGCGTCCGGATCGAAATCGTACCACTCCGGCGGAATCTCGCTCGAAACCTCTTCGAGAACGTTCTCGGTCATTTTGGTCTCGATGCGCGCGAGCCACGGCTCGAAGGATTCGACCCCGCGCACCGGCTCGTACACGCGGTGCCGCGCATACAGTCCGCGGAGCGGAGCATCCGGAAAATTCCATTCGCCCGCGTTGAAGCAGAAGCCCTGGTCGATCATCTGGGCCTGGTAGTGCGATTCACCTGCGGCGCGGAAGAAAATCGCCTGGCGCCCGTTCGTGTTGCAGGTCCATTTGTCGAAGACCAGCATCCCGCAGAAATCGGCCAGGTTCACGGCTTCGCGAAGCTGCTCATCCGGCAGGAAATCGTACACCACGGTCTCCGCCGGGGAACCCGGATAGCGCGAACCGAATCGCAGCCCGGCCCGGCAACGGGCGCGCCCGCGCCCGAGCTCCATCACGAGATCTTCGGTGTGCTCGATCAGGCTCTCGCGCACCTCGATCACCGCCGTTGCGGGCACCGGCAGTCCCAACCGGGCCGCCAGTTCCGTCCCGAGCAATTCGTTCGCCAGAACTTTGACCCCCTGCGGATTGTTCTGGAACTTCACGACGTAGTACGCTTCGTCCGTGCAACGCATCAGTTGCGCTTGCGCTCCTCCGCGCATTCTCCGGATCTGCTCGACCGCGAGCGGCATCGAGCGCGTATGCTAGCCACCCAAAGCGGTTTACCGCAAGGGAAACATTTCAAAATGGGAAACTGAAGGGGTGCCGCGGCCACATTGGCGGGATAATGCCCGGAGAGGTTCTTTGGAGACTTCGCGATTGATCGAGCCCCAGATCAACGCAGACCAAGATTTCGAAACGTCATCCGAGAGTGGCGAAAAACAACCGCGGGACCACGCGCACGGCAACCGGCACGCAGCCCCGCGAATACGAAGCCCAGGCAAGCCAGCGAAAGAGCGCTCAGCGCTTCTTGCCGCCTTTTTTCGCGCGCGCCTTCTTCTTTGGCCGCGCCTTTTTTGCCTTCGGCTTGCTCTTCGCTTTCTTCTTCGGCCGGGCCTTCTTGGCCTTTTTCGCCTTCCGTGCCGGCGCGCCCTTGCGGGGAGCGGGCTCCGCAGGTCCTTCCACTTCTTCCTCGGGCTCTTCTTCGACGATAATCTCTTCCACTTCCTCTATGATCTCCGTCGGCTGCTCCTGCCCTTCCTCGTCGTAGCGAGGCAATTCGTCGTCGTCCTCATCGTGCATTTTGGCGTAAAACATTCGATCCTCCGTAGGGTCCCCCGCTTATCGGACGGGCGTTTACTCCTCGGCCGCTTATAAACGGAGTGTCGGAATCTGTCAAGGCGCAATGGGCCGAAAAACAGATTTGAATACGGTGTCGCTCGGGGGCAAGGTGAAAGAAGCGGCGGGCCAGAAACTCATTACGTCGTAGGTGACAGCAAAGAAGGGAGTTAGTGTACTTGGCCGGTCAGATCACGGTTGAATGGCGAGCACGTCGCCGGCCTGGAGCGTCCGGTCCGCAAGGAAGGGATTTGACTCGCGCAGTGAGGAAACCGTGGTCTGGTAGGCGTGCGCGATCGAATAGAGCGTTTCGCCGGGCTTCACGCGATGTTCAAGCGTCGCCGGCCTTTCCTCAGTCCGCGCGGACACATCCCGGACTCCCGTGCTCGCCTTCTGCGCGGACTTCGCTTTGGCGGGTGGTTCGGGAGACGTCTGGCTTCCGGCATAGATCCGCAACCGTGCTCCGCGCGCCACGCGGCTCCCTTTGATGTGATTCCAACTCTTCAGCTGCGCCACGGTCACGTCAAAACGTTGCGCGATACCCGGGAGCGTGTCGCCGCGCTGCACGCGGTACCGAACCCACCGCTCCGTGGGCGGCGCCGTGGGCACGCTCAAAAGGAAACCCGCGGGCAGGCTCGGGTGCGCTTCCAGGTGATTTGCGGCCTCAATCGCCGGAACCGCGACGCGGTAGCGCCGTGCGATATCGGAGAGCGTCTCACCTTCCTCGACCGCGTGAAGACGCCAGCTCGTCCACTTGTCCTGCGGAACCTGCGCGATGTTTTCTTCAAACGTCTTCGTGGCGCCCACGGGCACTTTCAATTCAAATCCAGACTGGTTCGGAGTGACGCTGCGGAGAAGTTCCGGATTGAGCAGCCGCAAGCTGTCGAAATCCGTCGCGGCCGCATCGGCCACGAGATGCAGATCGATGGGGTGCTCCAGATGAATGGCCTCGACTTGCACGGGCTTTTCGGGACTGACTTGAACTCCGTAAACCGGTGGATCCTTGGCAACGAGCGCCATCGCCAGGATGATGGGAACGTAGTTCTGCGTCTGCTTCGGCAGCGCGTTGCGCTTCTGCAATTCCCAGAAATCTGCATAGCCGGTGCGCTCGATCGCCCGGGCGACAGTGAGCGGCCCCGAATTGTAAGCGGCCATCACCAGGTACCAGTCGCCGAACATGGAGTAAAGATCGCGGAAATGGCGCGCCGCCGCCCGCGTGGCTTTCTCCGGATCGCTGCGATCGTCGACCCAGTAGCTTCGCTCGAGGTCGTACTCCTCGCCGCGGAAGGGCATGAACTGCCAGATTCCACGCGCCCCCGCGCGGGAGACCGCCTGCGGCTGAAACGCGCTTTCCGCCTGCGCCAGGTAGATCAGGTCCTGCGGGACGCCTTCCTCGCGAAGCACGCGGCGGATCATGTCGCTGTAGCGCCCGGCGCGCTCGAGTCCGTGCTCGACGATCGCCCGGCCGCGCGTCGTCGTGAAGAAGCTCAGATACTGAAGGACCGAATCGTTCACCGTCAGCGGCAGGTCGTGGTGGACGCTGATCAGTTCTTTCTCAGCCTTGAGGGCCAGGCGCGGGTCGCCCGCTGGCAGCGTCATGTCCGCGATTTCGTCGATCGCCGCGGGCTCGGCGGGACCTTCCGAGTCCTCGCTTTGAGCGTCCTCCATCGCAGCCAGTTGATCGGAGCTGACCACGTCGCCGAGCTGGTCGAATAGTCTCGCCAGTCTCGGATCGGAATCCGGCGGAAGGCCGCTCTTCAGAATCAGGTCAGCAGCGCGGTCAAATTCCGCCTGAGCCTTGTTCATGCTGCCCGCCTTGTATTCCTGCTGCCCGGCGTCGAAGCTCGCCTGCACCTTTTCCACGAGGACGTCGATCGCCGGCTCAGGAGCGGGCGTCAGCCAGACGGAATTCGCGGGCCGCTCGGCCAACGGAAGCGGCTGGCGGGCGTAATTCGGCGCCGGTGCTGCCGCTGGGGGCTGGACGTGGATCTCCTTCGTCGCGGTTTCTTCGCAGCCGGCCAGGAGCAGAGTGCCAGTCGCCAGCATCACGCAGATTGTCAGGGCGCGCTTCATGAGTGATCCAGGTCCCCTTTTCCTGCGAACTCCAACGAAAATTCTACGGGCTACTCCCAGCCGCGGTCAATGGCGGGACCGTACCACCCATTGACGGAATCAGGACACCGAGTACTAGTGGACTTTCCCCTGTGCGGACAGCCACTTTCGCCAAGTAAGCACAAGGTTGGGAATGGCTTATACCACCGTCTGACCGGCAATTGCCAGCAATTCGGCAACGGCTTTGGTCCGTGGCGCGGCCAGCTAGGCGAGAGCCTGGCGAAGATCCTCGATGAGATCCTCGGGGTCTTCCAGGCCTACAGAGACGCGCAGGGTCCCAGGTAGGACCCCGGCCGCTTGGAGCTCCGGCAGCGACATTTTGTAGTGGGACGTGTAGATCGGCAAAACAACGAGGGATTCGACGCCTCCCAGACTCGCGGCGAGCAGGAACACGCGCACGCGATCACAGAACCGTCGCGCGGCCGGCAGGCCTCCCTTGAGATCGAAGGCCATCATGGCGCCGAAGCCGCGCATCTGGCGCTTCGCGAGGCGGTGATCGGGGTGACTCGGCAAACCCGGGTAATGAACCCGAGCGACCTTCGGATGCTTCGCGAGGTATTTCGCAACAGCCATGGCCGTCTTGCACTGGCGCTCGATGCGAATTTCCAGCGTCTTCATTCCGCGGATCAGGAGAAAGGCTGCTTCGGGGTCCATCGAGCCGCCCAACTGGATGACGTTCGCGCGCACCTTCTCGATCAACGCCGCGCTCCCGGCGGCAACACCGGCGATCACGTCCGAATGTCCTGAGAGATACTTTGACGCGCTGTGCAGGACGATATTGAACCCGATCTCGAGGGGCTTCTGCAGAACCGGGCTCGCGAAGGTGTTGTCGACGAGCGAAATCAAGCCCCATTCGTTCGCGAAGGCGACCGCCTTCTTGAGATCGACGATCCGCAAGGTGGGATTGGTCGGTGTCTCGACGTAGAGCGCCTTCGTCCGAGGGCTGACGAGGCGTTCGATGCCTGCAAGGTCGGCCTCGACGTGGCGGACGACGATTCCGTACTTTGGGAAGACATCGCGGAGCAGGCGGTAGCTGCCGCCGTAGAGCTGGCGCGTGGCGATCAATTCATCGCCCGCTCGAAGCTGCGAAAGAAGCGCGGCCGAAATCGCGGCCGACCCGGAGGCTGTCACTACCGCGTCCTGTGCCCCTTCCAGCGCCGCGATTTTCTTCTCGGCGATCGCCAGCGTGGGATTTCCGTAGCGCGAATAGATATAGGCTGAACTCTTTCCCTCGGCCCGGCGCTTCATCTCCTCCGTGCTGGCGAAGGTGAAGGTCGACGTCCGGGCAATCGAGATGCCCACCGGCGCGCCGATCCGGAATTTCTCCTCGCCCGCGTGGATCGCGAGCGTCGCGTCGCCCAGGCGTTTTGGCTTCGAGGATTTCTTCATAGTTGCAGCAGCTTGACGCATTTCGCCGCGCCCTCGCAAGCGCCAATTTGGTTCGGCCCGGTTACGGTCGAAATGCTTGAACGAAATTTCCCCTCCTCGGTTTTCGTGAGGGTGCCGTTTTCGAATCTTTCGCCTTCCGTTCCCTATCCGCAGGCGCGGCCGTATGGCACCATTCGTGCACCTGGCCAATCGTTCCTGAATGGATCGTCGACTGAAGGGGAGCGACTCATGAACACGAAGGTCGTTGCGGTTGCCGCGATTCTGCTGGCTTCGACGCTCTGGTTGGCCGGGTGCACGTACGTGGGGCTCGGCGGCCCGCCATGTTACGGGTTCGGCTGCAGAGCGGGCCTGTTGGCGCCGAGCGGAAAGAGCAGCGCAACCCAGCAGAACGATAGAAAAACACTGACCTCGAATCGGCCCGCGTCCCGATCGCAGGGCGGCCCCAAGCAGGGCAACTAGCCAGTTCGAATCCCCGGTTCCAAAGCGGGAACGCGCGTGCCGTTTTTTCTCTAGGCCGAGGCAGCCTCCTCCTCTTCGTGGTGCGGCTTGTGAGCCGCTATCACTTTCTCCGCGATTTCCGCCGGGACGAAGTCGTAGTGCGAAAATTCCATCGAATAGCTGCCGCGCCCCTGCGTCATGGAGATCAGTTCGTTCGCGTAACTGAGCATTTCCGATAGCGGAACCAGCGCCTTGACGACCACGCTTCCGGCGCGCGTTTCGCTTCCGCTGATTTTTCCCCGCCGACCGCTGAGATGGCCCATCAGATCGCCTGAATATTGATCGGGCGCGTAGACCTCGACGTGCATGATCGGCTCGAGCAGCGCGGGCCGCGCCTGTTTCATGGCTTCCTTGAACGCGAGCGAGCCCGCAATCTTGAACGCCATGTCGCTCGAGTCCACGTCGTGGTATTTGCCGTCGTAAAGGCTCACACGGAAGTCGACCACAGGAAAGCCCGCGAGATAGCCGCGCTCGGCCGCGTCGCGCACGCCTTTTTCAACCGACGGAATCCAGTTCTTGGGAATCGCGCCGCCGAAAACGTCGTCCACGAATTCGACTCCCTTGCCGCGCGGCAACGGTTCCATCTTGATCCGGCAGAGGCCGAACTGCCCGTGGCCGCCGGTCTGCTTTTTGTGCTTGCCCTCGGCATCGGCCTTGCCGCGGATCGTCTCGCGGTAGGGCACTTTCGGGGGCTTGAGCGTCATCTCGACGTGATACCGCTTGCGCAGCTTGGCGACGACGACCTCGATGTGTTGTTGCCCCGCGCCCGAAAGCAGGAACTCCTTGGTCTGAGGGTCGCGCCCGAACCGCAGGGCAAGGTCCTCCTCGAGAATCCTGTGGATGGCCGTGCCGATGCGGTCTTCATCCGCGCGCGTTTTCGGCTCGATCGCAAACGTGATCGAAGGCTCGGGAATGCGCGCCGGAGGATAAAAGATCGGCGCGTTCTTGTCGCCGAGCGTTTCGCCGGTAACCGTGTCCTTGAGCTTGGCGATGGCCCCGATATCGCCTGCGTGAAGCTCGGCCACGGCGGTCGCCGTCTTCCCCTGCATCACCTGCACGTGCTGGAAGCGTTCCTGCGAGTTGCGGTTGAAGTTCTGGACCGTGGCGTCGTTTTTCAGCACGCCGGACATGACCTTGAAGTAAGTGATCCGGCCCGCGAACGGGTCGGCAACGGTCTTGAAGACGAAAAGCGACAGCGGTTCCGAGGAGGCGATTTTCCGCTCGATGGTTTCGCCCTTGTGATCGGGCGTCTTGTGGCCGGAGGCCTTTCCGCGGAACGCAGGCGAAGGGAAGATATCGACCAGGAAATTCAGGATCGCGTCGCCCCCGATATTGTGCAGCGCAGAACTGAGCAGGACGGGAAAGATTTTCTTGTCCCGAACTTCCTCATGCAGACCCTTTTTCAGATCCTCGACCGGGAGCGTCCCTTTGTCGAAGAACTCCTGCATGAGTTCGTCGTCGCCTTCGGCGACCAGCTCCACCAACTTTTCGTGCGCGGCCTTCGCCGCCTCGGCCATGTCCGCCGGGATCTCCTCGACCTTGGCTTTGCCGTCGCCATCGGGCGTGTAGATGAGCGCCTTCATCGCGACGAGATCGACGACTCCGCGGAAATTCTTCTCGGAGCCGATCGGCAGTTGAATCGGCACCACGCCGCGCCCGAACACCTGCTCGAGCGAGCCGAGCGCGCGCTCGAAGCTCGCAAGCTCACGATCCATCCAATTCAGCACGAAGGCGCGCGGCTGATCGTACTCCGTCGCGTAGTCCCAGACTTTCTCGGTGACGACCTGGACGCCGGCGGCGGCATCCACCAGGATCAGCGACGCGTCGGCGGCGATCAGGGAGGACTTCGTTTCATTGATGAACGTCGAGTAGCCGGGCGTGTCGAGAAGATTGATTTTGGCCTTCTCAGGCTGGCCCGGCGCCTGCCATTCGGCGTAGGCGAGCCCCGTGTTGATCGAGATTTTCCGCGCGATTTCTTCTTCGTCCCAGTCGGTCGTGGTCGAGCCGTCGGTTACCTTACCGAGCTGCGGCGTCATCCCCGCCGTGAAGAGCAACGACGACACGAGCTGGGTCTTCCCCGTGTCGCCGTGGCCTACAATGCCCACGTTTCGGATCCAATCAGTTGTGTAGGATTTCATTTGTCACCTCGCCTAAGGAACGAAATTGGAAAATCGAAAATCGGTCTCGCGATCGACGAAGTGCCTGAGAACACGGACCTACGCCGTTGTGCGTGTAAGAATAGGCATTTCGTATGGGGATAGTGCGGGCTACCAATCTCGTGCTGTGAGATGGGATCAGCATCACGATCCCGCCCCCCGGCGGATACGCGCGATGAACCCTGCGGAGCTTTGCTCCGGGAACCCAAGGCCCCGGTGCGGAAAACGGGGATGCTAGCACACGCCCCGGTGTCGATTCAACTCTCGGGCAAAATCGCGCTACCCCGGATTTTTCTCGATTAGAACGGATGCCGGTCGTTTGTTTTGAGAGGGATAGCGTGGATTCTAATAATTGGATTTCTCGATTAGAAAATTGTATATGGCAGGCTCGTGGTGGGCGGTGAGCGACGACAGCGGCTCCGCCGATCATGTTGTGTTCGTCACCTGTTGCCCTTCATTGGGCGCCCTACACCTCTCGAGTTTCCTTCGACGCGGCACGGACACTAAACCGCGCACAGCGATTGAATCGCAACGGAGTGCGCGAGCGTACTGTACCGAAGTACAGAAAAGGTACGAGGAGCGTTAACACGCCTAGGACTGTGTTGGATGGGCAAGGATAGTCTCCGAGTCGCCGACTATCCGCCCGTAACCTAATCCTTCGCTTCCCAGAACGTCCGTTTGAACGAAGCCGCCCGGCGGCGGACGCTTCGCGTGAGGCGAACAGAACAGTGGTTGCCCGAGGGCTGAGATAAGTTTGGGTCACAGGAGGTGTCTCCGTGACCCATCTAAGAAAAAT
>Ga0187864_10002046_pt1 | contig 18143 bp, 20 predicted proteins | sample June2016WEW_11_4_FD_132985 | JGI IMG/M metagenome (GOLD analysis project Ga0187864, IMG submission 132985) | Peatland microbial communities from SPRUCE experiment site at the Marcell Experimental Forest, Minnesota, USA - June2016WEW_11_40 | ecosystem: Environmental > Terrestrial > Soil >...
AGATTTTCGCGACTACCGCGGCAGAGATCACGCGGGGAACCGTCTCCGCGGCAAATTGGGTGAGAACCTGTTGACAGAAAACCGCGTAAAATGGCCTCAAAGGCGTCCGTCCGAGCGACAACAAAACTACCACAATATCAATCTCTTAGAGGTGGCTGCCCTCAGAGGATTCGAACTCGCAAATGTCGCTGTCGAAATCGACCATTGAAATGTCGCCCGAATTTCCCCTGATTTCGGAACGTAACGCGACCAGAGACTTTTCGCGATTGAGTTGCTGAAAAAGCGGCACGCACCTTCAAGGTGCTCAAATAGCGGAATGGCACGATTTGAACTAGTCTCCCAAAAGCCGCGAGACTAACGACCTCCGGACTCTAACGCACGGGGTCCGTCTTGCGCTTGCCCGATAGGGTCATCACCCCAACGAAGTCAGACGCGGGCGATCACCGCGACTGGCCCGCCGCCGGGAGGTCCCTGGTGCTCCGCGCCCCCAGACACGTAGACAGCACCAGTACCGGACAATCCGCCAATCAGTCCGCCGACCGCCGCGCGGGCGTGGCGTGTGGAACCGACATCGGAATCGTCCAACATGGTATGGCGGAAGCCACGGATACAACCGTCTGGTGACGCTTCCGCCTTGGCGAAAATGTTTACGAGCCGATCCTTTAATTGCGCGTCGGTCAAACTAAGCCCAACGCTCTTGAGCGCTTCGATCACCGCGGCAAGATCTATCGAATCGCGCATGACGGCGTGACCTATCACGAAAGGACTGACAGAGTGGCGCGAATTGCCCATAACGATCACCACGTTGTGCATTAGCTCGATTCCGGCTGATGAAGACGCGACTGAGGAAAAAAGCTGCCAATCTTTCAGCACCGCTTCTTCGCCCACTTCGTCGATTTCATCTAACGCGCGCGCCACGCCAAGTGCAGAAGCACCACGCGAGTAGCCCATCGAGGTGTATGCGCTGGTGGTCACCGTCTTTTGTCCACGATGCGCCGCCGCCTCGATTCGCTCACTCGTGAGCAATGGACACTTGATTTGCACAAAATGTACGTCACTCGGATCGTCGATGCCGCCGTCGCGCATAGCCAGATGAACCGCATTGACCGTCTCGTCGATCTGAACCTTGCGACCGATCTCCTCCGGCAAAAAATTGCGGCTATGGGCAATGCCTATACTCAGGCGTTTGGCGCTCGGGATGCCGTTTGTGACATCCGTCGCTTCGTTACGGGTAAAGACAGTAAGGTGAGGAGAGAGCACGCCTTCAGTGCCACCTGACATGACAAAGGCGATCTTGTCTTCCACCGAGCGCGGTGGCAGCGCGAGATGAGGCGAAAGCGCGTCGCAGAGCGCGGCCACCGCATATTCGCGGGTGAAATCGTTCACACCGCCGTTGCCTTCGGTTTTGCCCAACACCGCGAGGAGTGACGATGGCTCCACTTTCCCATCCGCAATGAGCTGCATGAGGCCGGAAACGTCGCCGGGACCCTTAGTGGGGATGCGAATGACGTTGACTAAGATTGTGCCCATGTTTAGTTCCAGTTTGCAGAAAGTGTCTACCGCCGCTCCTCGCGCACGTGCGGTAACCCGAGAGCCCCGGGCTCGTCGGAGCCGGTGCGTTTGTCCAGCGCCACCCAAATCATAACGCCAAGCGTTGCGACGTAAGGCGTCATCAGCATGAAATATTGTGGCAGACGCACCCCTGTCGCGGCGATCCGCGGTACAAGGGCCTCGACGCCACCGAACAGCAGCGCGCCACCTAGCGCCCACCAAGGTCGCCACCGCGCGAAAATAACTAGTGCAATGGCGATCCAGCCACGGCCACCGGTCATGTCTTGCACCCACATCCGAACCACGCCTATCGACAGGTAAGCTCCGGCCAAACCGATTAGGGCGGAGCCCGACACGACGGCAATGAACCGATACAACGGAACACTGATACCGGCGGCATCCACCGCCTCCGGATTTTCTCCCACCGACCGCAAACGCAAACCGAAATGCGATCGCGTCAGGACAAATTGAACAAGGACGAAGATCGGAAGAGTCAGATAAATGACGATGTCCTGTGTGAAGAAAACATGGCCCACTATAGGAATATCTGAAAGCGGCCAGATTGGAAGTTTCGCAAGACCACCAACGGGGCGGTTGGTCCAATTGGCCATGGTCCCTATGAGATCGGTAAGGCCTTGACAGAAAAATACGATAGCCAGCCCGGCTATGACCTGATTCACCCGCAGCACGATCACAAGCAACGCGAAAAGAAGGGAAACCGCAGAGGCACATAGCATCGCGATAAGGAGAGCTGGGATAGGATAATCGCCGACGACGAGCGAGGCGGCAGTAGCTGCCAAAGCCCCAACTAACATTAGCCCTTCGGCTGTTAACGAGAGCACGCCCGCGCGCTCGCCTATAATAAGGCCCAGCGCCGCCAGCGCATATGGCGTTGCCATCCCTAGGGAGTTCGCGACCCAATTGGCGAGAAAATCGAGCATTACGCTGACCTGCGAACCCAATGGACTCGGTATCGGATGAAAAACTCTGATGCCGCGACCGTTGTTACAATGACGGCCTGGATTAGCTGCACCATCGCAAATGGTATTTGATAGAAAACTTGGAGGCTCCGTCCGGTATCGAATAGGAGCGCCACGAGAAACGCGACGCCGGCAACCACGAGGGGATCGTTTTGCGCAAGAAAGGCAATCAAAATTCCAGAAAAGCCATAGCCCCGAAAGAACCCTTGTGTAAGCCGCCCTTCTAAACCCGTCGCGATGACAAAACCTCCGGCTGCGGCAAGTGCTCCTGACAAAAGGACTGCCCCAATGGTGACGCCAACAACTGGGATGCCTACTGCGTGCGCCATTCTGGCGTTAGCGTGCACGAATTTCATATAGAGTCCGACCCGACTGACGCGGAGTAGCCACCAAGTGATGCCTACGACGACGAGAGCCAAGAGCAAAGCGGTGCTGATTCCCCAAGATAGGTCCGGGAGCCGCTCGTAGCTGGCGAATTGCGCAGAATGAGGAAATGAATCTACGGGATCTAACCACGCACCATAGAGCAGATGCAGCATGTAATCTCCCGCAATGTAGTTGAGCAGCAATGTCGAAATGATCTCACTGATGCGCAACCGCAATTTCAGAATCAGCGCAATGGAAGCCCAAGCCATACCAGCGATAACAGCAGAGACTAACATTAGCGGGAGACGAACGGATTCTGGGCCGATATGATTAACCGACACTGCGGTCGCTCCGATTCCGCCCCAGATCATCTGACCTTCAATTCCGAGATTCCAAAAGCGAACCCGGAACGCCAAAGCTGCTGCGAGACCAACAAACAGTAACGGTGCTGTTTGCCTAAGTACGGCGAGAAAGTTCTCCCTGACGAGAAAATTATCGAGAATAATCTCCTGAAACAGCTCAGATGGCTCGACTCCGGCAAAAATGAGAATCGCCGCCGAGATTGCCAAGCCGAGTCCGATCAAACTGATCAGTATCGCCGCATGCTGCCAAATCGGCATATGCTGGCGCACTTCTAGTGTAAGCCGACCCAAATGAGGGCCCCGCGCAGTCGGCGATTTTGCCGAACGAGGCGGCAGAGCCGTGTTGTCAAGCATTGTTCACCATCGCGTTGCCAATAAGCTGTCGATCAGCGGGAGCTTTAAACTCCGCAACGATTCGGCCCCGGGCGATCACACCGATCCTATCGGAGAGGCTCAGAATCTCATCGAGATCTTCGCTTATCAAAAGCACCGCGGCGCCCGCATCGCGCGCCGTCAACAGACGCTCGTGCACTGCGGTACAAGCACGCACATCGAGCCCACGGCTTGGACTATGGGCGACGATGACGCGCGGACACTGTCCGAGTTCGCGCGCCAAAAGGAGTTTCTGCGCATTGCCGCCCGACAGAAGTGCACTTTTCTGTCGGAGGCTGCGTACTCCTTGCACATCGAATTCCTGAATTGCTTTCAAGGTCTCTGCGCGCATAGCACCCGCGTCCACCCGAAACCAGGAGCCGAAACGACCGGAACGTACTTGTCCAATCGTGTAGTTCTCGACCACAGACAGTTCGCCCGCCAAACCGTACGCGTACCGATCTGCCGGAATTGCACACATTCCAGCGGCCCTTTGGCGTTGTGGCCCCGTCGCCGTCAAGCTACCTACGCCAGCAACCTCGATCGACCCTCCGAGCGCAGGGCGAACGCCCATTAGCGCCTCCGCAAGCTCGGTTTGGCCGTTTCCGCTAACTCCGGCAATGCCGTAGACTTCGCCGGCGTTGACGACGAAGCTGGCTCCATCGAGGGAGACATGCCCATCTTCGCGAGCGCATCGCAAATCAGCCACATATAGCCGCCCCAGTCCAACGTCCACTTTTGCCAAGCGCGAAGGCTGGGTGACCTCAGCCCCGATCACGAGTCGGGTTAATTCGCTAGTCGGCGTTGCTCGGGCGTCGGTAGTCGCCACACTACGACCATTCCGCATGACGGTCACACGATCCGCAAAGTCTCTGACTTCGCCTAATTTGTGGGTCACGAAAACGACAGCAGCGCCGTTTGCCGCCAGCGCGCGCACAGTCGTTAGGAATCGACGGGCTTCCTGATCCGTGAGGACGGCCGTCGGCTCATCGAGTATGAGAATTTCGGCCCCGCCAATAAGGACTTTGAGAATCTCAGCCTGCTGTTGCTCCGCGACAGAAAGCGCATCGATACGATTGCGAGGCTGGACCGAAAAATTCAAAATCTCCGCTTGGTGCTGGATCTTTTTCTCGACTGCCCGCAAATCGGATTTGAAGGCGCGACGCGACGAGCTCGTGAGCAGAATGTTTTCCGCCACAGTAAATCGCTTAACAAGCTTAAAGTGCTGATGGACCATACCGATCCGATGGGCGCGGGCCGCCCGTGGACCTGACAATTCCACCTCCGCGCCGTCAACCTCGATCCGCCCGGAGTCGGGTGTATAAAGACCGGCAGCAACGTTCATCAGCGATGATTTACCGGCACCATTTTCCCCGAGGAGAGCGTGGATTTCGCCGCGCTGAACCGCGAAATCGGCGCCGTCGAGCGCCTGGAACGCGCCAAAGGCCTTGCGGACACGATAGAGTGCGAGCGCTGGTACTACCAAGACCCGTTTCCCGCCAATCGTCTGTGGGAGATGATAGCCCTAAACGTTCACATCGGCCGGCCGGGGCGGTTAGAGGGCTTCCCGCCCCGGCTTCTCGCGCGAAGCACTATTTCTGCGTGATAACGCCAGGCACGTACCAATCCATCTTCCAGAGGTCGCCATCGGAAAGCACTTGCCCCGCGGCTACGCGTTCCTTGCCGTCGCGATCGGCGATTGGCCCGGCATAAACCTGTTTGCCTCCTATGATGGCATCGCGCTCGGCCAAGACTTTGTCGGTGATTGCTTTTGGCACCACCGAACTACAACACACGATGTCCGTGCCACCGTCCTTAATCGACATGAACGCGCCATAAGGACTGGGTTTCCAGTTACCTGCGGCAATCTTCTTAATTTCGGGCACCAGGAACTTGTCCCAGGTCCAGATCGCAGAGCAAAGATTTGCCTTCGGCGCGTAAGAAGATTTATCGCGGTGGTGCGCCGTGCTGTAAATGCCGTGCTCTTGTGCCACGAGCTCTGGCGTGGGGCCATTCACGTGCTCGCCGATTACATCGACACCCTGGTCGGCAAGCGCCTCAGCCGCCGCGCGCTCCTTCACAGGATCATCCCAAGAACCAGTGAAAATCGTTATTAATGTTGCGTTGGGATTAGTTGTCTTGGCGCCGAGTTCATAGGCGTTCACCACCCAATTGACCACGCCGAACGGATGTGCAGCCACAAATCCGAGCTTGCCTGACTTCGACATTGCACCCGCTACCATTCCACAGAGGTAGTGACTCTCGTACGAGCGACCGTAATAAGACTCTAGGTTCGGTCCGTTCGTTGTTCCGGAGGCGTTGAGAAAAGCGACGTCCGGGTATTTTTCCGATAACGCCTTGAATACCTGCGATTGGCCGAAAGACGTACCAAGAATGACATTTTGGCCCCGTTGAATATATCGTTCAGCCGCCGGACGGACGGTCGTATCGTCGTCGCCCACGCTCTCGACGTAGGGGACCTTAGCATCCATCGCGGCTTCCATCTTCACACGAGCTTCTTCGAACGCCTGCTGCCAGCCACCATCATTTTTCACTGAATAGTAGAGGAATGCCGGTTTTGGCGGACCCTTTAGCGAGAAGCCGTCAGCCGCAAGCAGTGCTCCGCTCGACAACGTCACGCCGACAAGCGCAGCAATAATCAGTGTCTTATGCATTTGCTTTCCCTTTCAGGTGATTTGGTTATGCGATCCCGGCGCCCAAAGTCGATTGTTTGACGAACTTGCCGATAAAATGCTCTCCCGAAGTGATCGGTGGATATTTTGCCGGATTAGCCGCGTCGCAGCAGCTATCAAGACAATTTACCAACGCGTCGTAGTTGGGCTGATGGAAGAATACGAGCGACAGTCGGCGGCTGCTGTTGGCTTTGTCGCGCGGCGGATTTACCACTCGATGCATGGTGGATCGCCATTTGTCGTTGGTCCATTGCATCATCAAATCGCCGATGTTGACGACAAAGGAGTGCGGGATCGGCTTCACATCGACCCACTCACCCTGCAAATTCAAAACTTGCAGCCCGCCCGGCGCCTCTTCCTGGCGGACGATCGTAAGGCTTCCGTAATCGGAGTGCGCGCCGGCACGCAGCTGGCCCTTTTCGGGCTCGTCCGGCTGATTGGGATAATGCAGAATTCGCAAATTGCTGATGTGTTTGTCGATTTTGTCATCGAAGAAATATTCCGGCAGATCTAGTGCCAGCGCGAATATCCTCATGAGCTGCGCCGAGAGCTTCTCCATGGCGCGAAAGTAAGCAATTCCGAGCGCTTTCAATTCCGGGGGCTTGGATGGCCAAAGCGTCGGCGCAAAGAACTGCCCGGCCGCAGGAGCGCGGTAGTAGGGATCATCCGGCGGGACATCGGCCGGACCGAAGGTGAGTGACTCTTTCAGATCCGGGGGCGATGGTTCGTCCAGGCTGTAAGACAGACCTTCTTCACCTACGCCACTGTAGCCGCGAACTTGGTCGGGCCGCGGTTGTTTTATTTTTATCTTTTCACTTACGGGCAGATCGAAAAATTCACGCGCAGAGCGGTAGAAGTTTTCGACTAGATCATCGGAAACGCCATGCCCGATGATCGTTAGAAACCCGATGTCGCGGCAGGCGCGCCCTACTTCCTCCGCAACCTTGCGTTTTCCGTCGGGAGCTCCTTTCAAATATGGCGCCAGATCGATGACAGGCACTGACATAAGCGACATGCGACAACCTCCTCAAGAAGCCACCAGCGCCGCATCGCCGGTGAGCGCTCTCAAAGATGCATGAAGTATGCCAGTATGAGCCGCTGCGAAAACCTCGCAGGCGTGGGCGTCGCTCTCTTGGTTGCTTAAGCTTTGCGCAGAGATGAGGTTCCTAGCCTGCAAAAACAGCAGAGCCCAAACCGCTCACACCTGCTGCATTTTCATCAGCTTTGTCATGAGATGGTCGCCAGACGTTACTGGCGCGTATTTGGCACCCCCACCGTCGCGACAGCTCGGGAGGCACTCAACAAGTGCATCATAATTTGGCTGATGAAAAAACACGAGCGACAACCGCTCGGTTCCCGTTGTCATGTCGCGAGGCGGATTAGCCACGCGGTGCATCGTTGAAACCCAGCGATCATTTGTCCATTGGGCCATGAGGTCGCCTATATTGACAATGAGGGTTCCAGGAATGATCGGAACGGGCGCCCAATGCCCATTGCGGGTCTGCACTTCAAGACCCCCCGGCTTATTTTCCGTCTTAAGAATGGTCAGACTACCGTAATCTGTGTGGGCGCCTGCGCGGAGTTGACCCGGCTTTACCGGCGTGTGCTGATCCGGATACCAGTTAGCGGTCAGATTAGTCATGTGCTTGTCGATTTTATCGTCAAACCAGTACTCGTCGAGATTTAGGCCAAGAGCGAAAAGACGCATAAGCGTCTGCGCCAACTGCTCCATGACCCGATAGTATTCTGTCCACGCCTCCTTAAAGCCGTCGATGCCTTCAGGCCATATGTTGGGGGCAAATATTTTCTGACCCTTTTCACAAGCGTAATAAGGATCGCTTGAGTCGAATTGGACCTTATTAATTGAAAAGCGTTCGCAATAGTCGGGCGCCGCCTCGTGATCGTCCAGGCTGTATGCAACTGCGTTGGAGCCGATCTCATAGAATCCGCGATAGATCGCGGGATCGCGAGTCTTGTATCGCCGCTTTTCTTCGAGTGGCTTAGCGAAAAAAATACGCGCCAGGCGATCCATACGCTCCAAAAGCTCTTGAGGGACATTATGCCCGGAGATAACCAGAAAGCCGGTTGAACGACAGGCGGCATCAATGTTGGCCGCGATGGAACGTTTGCGACCGTCTTCCCCCGTGAAATATCCAGATATGTCGATGACCGGAATCGTGCCAAGTTTATCGCTTTGTACCGAACTTGGGACCACCGTCGTATTCATAGCTGCACCTCTTGCTCTCGTTTCGCTGTTTGGGCCGCCCTAGATAGAAAGCCGCACCGCATTGGCACGATCGCGTCGTCGAGCTCTGCTGAAGCGGCCGCATTTGGATATGGGAATCGCAAACATCGTCCCTATCATCGCGCTAACTACCGTTTATGTGGATGCCGACGACCGCAGGCGTCGTGGCGCGTGCGTTTTTGCTGGTGTCCTGGAAAAAAGTTCCTCCAGCAGCGGCCGCGTCACCAGCAAATCTTGTAGCGTATATTCGCTCAGTACCTCGTGAAAAGCCTTCAGCGCATTGCGTAAAGCAGAACGCAGTAAGCACGCGGAGCTGATGCGGCAGTCTTCGCAGCGGGGCTCGAAGCATCCGACCAGCGAAAAATCGTTTTCAATCCGACGGACTACCTCGCCGATGTTGATTTCCGATGGCCTTATCGCGAGTCGCAGCCCACCGCCATTTCCCCTAACCGTTTTGACGAATCCCTCCAGACAGAGTCGATGCGCCACCTTCATCATATGATTTTTCGAAACGTGGTAAGCTCGCGCTGTCTCGCTCACTGTTACAAGGCGATCGGAATGAACGCCCAGCTGGATGAGCATACGCAGCGCGTAATCGGTTTGCATGGTCAATCGCATTGAATTGCCTCCCTTATTCCCTGGTCGACCGCGACGAGCGGTCGTAAGCATTAGTGTCCTCGCAAACTCCCTTTCCAAATACCGAGCTAATAAAAACAACAACGGGTCGGCAATGGTTTTCGCGTTCACTACTGACCGGGACGGAAAGTCGAGCGAACACGGCGACCGCACCTGCGGTGTCCGGGGGATTTTCTATAGAAAAGAGCGGATTTCGCATTAGCTCGCGGCGAGCATTGCATCCGGGCCGCGTTTAACATTGTGTCCTCCGCGCGCAGCTTCCTGACGGTAACGAACTGCAAGCCAGCGATTGAACTGGCTCAAAGTCTCTTCGAGCGGCGCCAACCGCCCTCGCGGCGCAAATCTAGAAAATTTTGCGCGCTGCATGGCGAGATTCACTGTCGTATCTTGCTCTCCGAGTTGCCGCGATCCTTCCATCATCCGACCTACCCGATCTGCAAAATCCGGCAAGGCCGCGGTAGTCTTCGGCATGCACCAGCCGCCGGCGGTGAACAGTCCACCGCCAACGGTCAACGTGGTCGGACTCAGAGGATAGATCAGGCCGTAGCAGAGCATGTCTGGCGTGAAGATGATATTCATCGTCGGCGGGACCATTCCGAAGCCGACACGGTGACGTTGCTTTGCGCTTAAGGTCTCAATTGGCGGGAAACAGGCCGGCGCCGCCCAGCCCTTTTCAGTCAGCCCACCGTCGGGCGAAAGAAACGGTACATACCGAACAATGACATTATCGTCGTCGCCCCGCCATGAATCGAATTCCACGCCAGTGCTCGGCGCGAAATCGTGGATGATGGGATGCACGTATTCGGTATGATATGGCTCGATGTAATTCTCGAGGAGCATTTTCCAATTCCAGGGCACCGGATCTTTCGAAAAACTCGGCGGCAAAGTCACCATCGCGTCTAGATCGTAGCCCGCCATGTATGGCTCAAGCTTGCGCATGGTTGGTGCAAGCGCTGGTGCGTTTGCATCAAAGTTGACAAATATAAACCCGTACCAGATTTCAGTTCGCAGCAGCGGAAGCCTGCTTTCTTCACGCAGTCTTCTGATCTCGATTGCGTCCTTCATGCGCGGTGCGCCGACGAGATTGCCGTCGATGGCATAAGTCCACCGGTGATAAGGACAAACAAACTTTTTTGCGCTCCCAGTACATTGCTCCACTAGAGTGTGACCGCGGTGGCGGCATAATGCGGACATGGCTCGAATTTTTTCGTCTTTTCCGCGAATGATAAGAAGGGGTTCATCGAGCAACGTCACCGCCATGTAGTCGCCGACATTTGGCAGCTGTTGGACGCGGCCAACGCAAAGCCAGGAATGCATAAAGACGGCCTCGCGCTCAAAGTCGTGGAAAGCGCGCGACATATACGCTTCTTTGGGCAGAACGCGTGCGCCCGACGGATGATTAATGGGTCGGTCGCTGACGTCGAGGCCGTCGAGTACCGCGAGCACATCGGGATGAAGGTTAGAGGTAGTCGCATTCATAGGATTTGACTCCGTTTAGCTTCACCTTCCGAACAAGGCTATTAACCGCATGCAGCGATCGCCGAGATGAGTTTCGGCGATTGCGTAACGAAGCCGAAGCATTTCTTGACGTTCCAGATCGTCGCATCGGTGCAAAAGCTCGGCGAAGTCGTTGCGCAACAATCCTCGACCAGGATACAGCCATAGCCGAGGAAATTCGCATCGGTTAGGGAATGGAGTACGCACTGATCGGTGTTTACGCCGGCGAATAGCAGCGATTTGATGCCGAGCTCGCGCAGAATGCTATCGAGCGGCGTGTCCCAAAAACCGCTAATACGATATTTGTCGACCTTGATATCCTGAGCTTCCTGCTTGAGTTCGTCGACGACGGCAGCGGCCCAGGAATCTTTTTCGAGCACGTGCGCCTGGCTACCCGGCAGGGGATCACCAAGACCGACTCCGGTGCCGTGCGGCTTATAGAGGTGAATTTGGTTCGGCGGCATGTTGGCCAGGTCGGGTCTATTGCCCCAGTTCACCCAGATAACGGGGACTCCGGCATTGCGCACTTTCGGCAGTAACTTCTGCAACGGCCCGATCGGAGTCCGGTCAGGCATATAATCAACCCCTAGGTGATCGACCCAGCCGCCCTTTGCACAAAAATCGTTTTGCATGTCGATTACGATGAGTGCTGTGCGGTTTAGATCAACCGTCACTGATTGCGGCTCGCATGTGATCGTCGCCCGGCGCGGTTCCGGCAGCGGCATTGACATGTCAACGAGGGCTTCGTTGACAAGCCAATGGTAGGTGGAACTTTTTCCTAGCGGACGAAGGGAGGATGCGACGTGAGCAAGATTTTGGTCGGAAGCTTTGGCAGCGCTGGTCACGGATTGTCTCCGGTCGAACATTGCTGCCGCCATTGATGCAATCCTTATACCAGTTTGAAGTCGACCTTGCTCCTGAGCGCTTTTGTCCTAGCCGGGCGTATATCGCAGACACCGATCTGCTTTCGGCGTGCCGAAACAAACGCCTACTTTGACTGCAAACTGCGATTGATTCTTGAGCACCTTAGTTTGCCCAACTTAGCGAGCCGAATGAGACCACGGGTCGTTGAGAGCCCAGTTGCAATGCCGAGCAGATTTGCGGCGCAGGTTTGACAGACCGCACTTGCGACCGAAATTCGTTCCACCGGCGCACGAGCCGCGCTCTGCCTCGTCTACCGCGTTCAAGAAGGTCAGAATGGGCGACCACCGCCGCCCGCGCAGGGGCACGGGGCCATCCAACAGCGTCGGCCCGGCCAGCGCGATCTCGTGGACGCGGCTTACGCTGTTTGTAAAATTGGTATGGATGCGAAAGCGCTCTCGGTCGCAAACGACGAGCAAAGGCGGATTTTCCAGCGCGACGGCGTATTGCTGAAGCTGGGCATAGGCCGCGGTAAGGTCCTTTCTCGGTCCCTTATATTCCCATCCGAATGCGCCGCGTTTCCAAACGTCGGCCCATCCTTCGGCTCCGGTCGATTTGGCGGCGCCTTTCTCGAAGCAATAGGTTTCGGCGTCGGTGCCCGGGTCATACGGAGCCGGCTCGCCGAGAAGGTGACACAGGTCGATAAAATGCGTGTGCGACGCCTGCCGCTCGGTAAGCGGATTGTCGCGCCATTTCTCGATAAATTCTTTTGGAGTGATTTCCACGGCGGCTAGCCGCTAGCCAGCATATCGGCAGGCTGCGGATGCAGCCAACCGCCGTCCCGCCCTTTGCGCAGGACGGCAAAATCCTCTTCGGTGCCCCGGTGCTCGACGAAAGCGACGGCGCCGCCGCTGGGAACAGGTGTTATGTCGATAAGCCCGTGAGAGGCTGATTCGCGCACAATGCTGTGCGGCACAAACCAGCAGCCCCCAAAAGCTAGCCAGCCGCGAACCAGTTCATAACCAGGGAAACGCTGAACGAAGGCCTCGCAGTTCGCGTGGCAAGCGTTCGGCAGGGCTTCGGCCCAAGGCGCGCGCGGAGGCGTAGGCGCGACGGCGGCGCGCACAACCAAATCATCGAAATAGGCTCGTGTGCGGTGATTCATCAGTTGAAGCCTACCGCAAGATATTTCGGCGAAACAGGAATTTTTAATGCGGCCCGTTAAAGGATTCGCGGGCAACGCCGAAAGGCGAAGACCCCTTACTTTAAGCCCTTGTTGCCGCCGAGAAAGACAGGAAAGAAACTTCTCTGCTGCTTCATGCGCAGCGTGTCGCCGGCTTCAATCGTATTGGCCTTGCGCCGCTCGCCGCCCGATCCCGTGAGAACCTGCAAGTCCGCGTTCTCGATGATCGCGGCATGAATGTCGTCCATGTGAGCGGGGGTCATATTGTAGATGCTTCCATAAAACTCGCCGACGCCGATCGCGTCGCCGAATTCCGTCACGAGCCGGGAATATCCTCGAAAAGCTGCTTTTTGGATTCGGCGCGGCCGGACACATCGAACAGATAAAGCGCGTTGGCGCCGTCGGCCGGATCGAACGAGAGCATGTGAAGGCCCGAGCGGCCGAAATGCGCTTGCATGCTGCTGTTCTGGTGCAGCACGTTATTGTATTCCTGGCGAGCGCGGTAATTCCCGGCGAAATGGATGAGCCAGTAGCGCCAGCCCTCGGGATTATTAATCGAGAACAGCCTTGGACGTTGCGGAAAAGCGAAGCTGCAACATCAATGCCGCAAAAAGCGATTCACTAACGGTGCCGTTCGGATTGTAAAAATATTTTCCTGAAACTGGCGGAGACTCAGCGATGATCGCCAGCTTGACGCTCGACGGCTCATACTTGCGCCGTAAAAATAGATATTCGCTTCGCTGCATCGGCACCATGGATGTCGATCCGGACCTTCGCTGCCTTATACTTGGCGGCACCAGCCCTTCTGGCGTAACAACAGCACCCTCAATAATTATTGTCAGCGCGGCGACACCTTCGCAAGCGATACCCAGTCTCGGTGAGTGGTAGCAGGGATGCAGGACAATGCTCGTTCAAATAACTGGAGATTATCACTGTTCGACCGACCGAGTGCTCGCGCAACGTCCATTATGGAACATTCCCTTCGGATCGCGCCAGTCGTAGCGACCGACGCGATGATTAATCCTTCTTTTGTAGTAATGCCTGCACCATGCGCATACAAAGGTCACCGTCGGGGTGGCATGTGACAGTGTACCTACCGTCTTTCTCTGCCACGTGACGCCGAATTCCCGGATCATTGAACCGCTGCACGTCGAGCGGCACTTGCGCGTACGGATTTGTAAAAAGCCTCAAGCCATCTGTTAGGCTTTCCTTGTACTCGCTATTACGAGCCAAAATTCTTATCGGCTCCACGTCGTTTCGAATGCGTGTCGCCCGAAAAATGAACTCGCCTTCATGCTTGCCAAGTGCGCGCGTTTTACCGAACGTCGCCACAGACGAAAACATGACAGCGCTTATATGGGCATAGGCGTCTGAATTAAATAAACCAATGGGTACTGCCGCCCCATTAGCCTTCAGCAGATGCTGTTTATCCTCAGGGTCGTATAGCAGGTGTTGCATTGCGACATCACCGAGGAGATTAAAGTCCTGGCGTCCGTAATTCGCGATGGCGACGACGTAAGCCCGACCTGCCATGTGAGAAAGCGTCGCATAACGCCTAAGATAGGCTTCGGATTTTCCCATTAGTGCATTGGACAACCGAATGGTCGACTGCCGCTGAGCGGTCTCGATATCCATGTCGGCCACACCCTTGATTGTTTTCTCCCATTCAGGAACATCGTCCTGGGCATGGCTCGCAATGGCGGCTTCGATTGCAAGTGGATGGCCTACCGCAACAAAGTCGGGCGCATCCAAGTGGAAGTCCATCTTTAGGCCGAGTTGCTTAAAGACCGCGAAGAGATAGAGCTCCAAAAAAGATGAGTTGTAGGTGGATTGGAATTCCTCGACAAACTTGCCATCACGATCCCTAAAGCCATCAGCCCAACTGGATAGAACGTCGCGCACACCTGCTGCGTTCGGTTTGATTGTTGCTAGGAAATTATGGTGGAGCCTTTCGGCGCCGATGATAGGCGTGAACAGGTCCATCTTTTGTAGCCTTTCCCGGAACGCCCCCAGAACGGTGACCAAAACTCCCGACGGCACGTCGTGCCTTTCTCGCTGGGGTTGCAGTTCTCGCGGAAGTCGCATTAAGATGCGCGCCGAGTCAACCGAGGAGGCTTAGATGGCGCTACAAGACATCTCGCCGCTGTCGGTCCTACGTCAGGCGATCGTAGCAGTACCTGCGGTCAAATGGGCGCTTGGCGTTGGCGGTGTCCTCGCGACTGTCGCGCTTGTCTATACATTCAACCTTAATCCCCGTGCAGCCTTTATTGGTCTTCTCCTCATGTTCATTTTCATGGGGATACTCGTTATTTTTGCGCGCGCTTCCGCGCTACGAAGCGGCGCAACTTACTGGCCGGCCATGGTCTTTACATGGTTTGTCCTCATCATGTTTATGGCGACTTCGGCATCTCTCTTCACTTCTATGTTCTTTAGTAAGCCCCTCGACTTGCAGAGTTGGCTGACAGGGACTCAGGCCAATGCAACGGCCGCGACTGTCGCGGTAGTGCCGCGTCCAGAGCCGCCGGATATACCAAACGCCGATTCAGGATGGGTGGGTGGCGGATCTTCACCCAACACATTTTGCGATCCACTATTGAAGAGCTATCAACAAAAATATCCTGATTTCACGATAACGATGACGCCGCTCGCAGAGCAACACAAAACTGACTACAACCCATTCAAGCAGGATTTTTACCGATACGGATGTGCGTTTTCCACGTCCGCGAAATAAGCCGCCTCGCGCCGGTCTTTACAACGGTCATGCATTTGCATCTGTCCAGTGATTTTCAAATTGGAATTGGCCCGTTTTAACACCAGCTGTATTCTCCGATACTCTTCGGCCAACCTGTCATCGCTTGACCCATGCATTGCGCGGGCCCAAAAGATGTCAATATAAGAGGGATTCTAGGGGCGTGTACTGCGCCGCATTGAAGCACACAATGAACACACTTGATTTCTTCCGGCACGATTTCGTCTTAAGCATCAAGCCCGAGTACGCGACAAGAATTGTCGATGGCCTGAAGACGGTTGAGCTTCGCCGTCGCTTTCCCTACGGCACGGTCACCGGCGCTCGACTCTACGTATATGCCACAGTTCCGATTCAAGCCGTCATCGGCTACGCAACTATTCGGAAAGTCGAGAGGTCGCCAGTCGAGCAGATTTGGGCCGCCTATCATCAGGTCGCATTCATCGACCGAAAGGACTTCGAGGATTATTACCGAGACGTTGAGTCAGGGTATGTACTTGTCTTGCAAGATCCGGTGCGACTGAAACATCCGATCGGCCTCGAAATGCTAAAATCCCGACTTAACTTCACGCCGCCTCAATCTTTCGCTTACGCCGACGAGGCATTCCGACGCCTTATTGATCGGCAGTGAGATGAAGCTTCTAATCGATACCAACGTCATTATCGGCCTGGAGGACGCTGGTGAAATCAAAGAACGCTTCGCTGACCTTGTGCGGAAGTGTGGAGAACACGGCGTGTCGGTTTTCGTTCACGAGGTGTCAAAGGAAGACATCAACCGCGACAAAGATGAAGCGCGCCGGGCAGCCACGCTAAGCAAGATCGCTAAGTTCCCGCTGCTAAAGGGAGTCGCTACGCCTGGAGAGGCGACCCTCGAGAAACGATACGGTAAGCTAACGAAGGCGAACGACGTTGTAGACGTGAAGCTGCTCCATGCGGCGTCTATTAATGTCGTCGACTTTTTAGTGACGGAAGACGATGGCCTCCACCGCCGTGCAAAGACAGCCGGGATGGCCGATCGAGTATTCACTGTTGCTGACGCCTTGGCGTGGATCAGGCAAACTTTCGAGCCTGATGAAGTATTCCTTCCCGCGGTGCAGTCGGTCAAAGCCTATAACATCGATTTTGCTGATCCTGTATTCGACGAGCTGAGACCCGACTATGACGGCTTCGATAAGTGGGCGGCCAAGTGCATCAGTGAGCACAGAGACTGCTGGATAATCAAGGATGGTTTGGCGTTGGCTGGTGTAATCATCAGGAAGGATGAGACGCATGCCGCAGCCAGGACGAAATATACTGGCCCGAAGATCCTAAAGCTCTGCACGTTTAAGGTGGCAGAGCCGCATCGGGGACAGAAGTTGGGGGAGCAGCTTCTGAAGCAAGCTCTCTGGCATGTGCAACGCAACAAGTACGATCTAGTCTACCTAACAGCATACGCAAAGCAGGAGCCTCTGATTCGCTTACTCGAGGATTACGGATTTTCTCAGACGCTCAAAATCAAGAATGGCGAATTGGTGTTCGAGAAGCCCGTTGGCCATGGACCGATCACATTGATGAAAGGAGAGAGCGTCCTAAACGCCGCCCATCGCAACTACCCGAGGTTCATAGACGGACCGTCGGTCAGAAAATTTGTCGTGCCGATCAAACCGCAATATCACGCGAAGCTGTTCCCGGAAAACCTGCCGGCGGATGCAGTCACGGGAGCAACAGGTAGGCCGGGCAACACGATACGAAAGGTGTACCTTTGCCGCGCCCCGTCCTGCCAGCTTCAACCCGGCGACCTCATCTTCTTCTACATGACGAAGTCGCACTCCTGCGGCTCTCAATCGCTCACTAGCGTAGGCGTGGTGGAAAACGTCAGGCTGTCAGGGAATCTGGAGGAAGTCAGGCGCTGGACGGCGAAGCGCTCAGTCTTCTCCGACGTTGAGTTGCGCGATTTGGTGCGGGAAGCGCGGCCTCTAAAGATAATCGACTTCCTCCTAATCGGGCATTTGGGCCCCACTGTCCCGCTCACTTTGATGACACACAACGACATTTTGAGGAGTTGGCCGCAATCAATCACCCAAATCGAGGAGGAGGCGTATCAGACTCTGAAACCGCATCTCAATCTGGATTTTCATTTCTAAGCGGCGGCGGTCCTTCCATCGGAGGAACGGGGCAACCGATTTTTCAGAAGCTGCTGCGGACTCGCCGTTTATAAACCCGACCTCAAAGTGTGGGCCGGTCGTACACCGCCGGGTCCGCTTTGTGGGGTACTTCCGCCGCACCTTCGGCGAAGCGGCGAGGCGGAAAATGGTAGAGTCGAGGTGTGACGCGGTAGCTTTAGGTTCGAACATATCTGGTGCCGCCCCTTTCGTCGGGCGGGGGACTGTCAGCACAGCCGAAGTGCACACCGGCCGCCATCACACGATCGATCTCCGCCAGGGCGATCTCTGGCTTCGTCCGTGCAGTTCGGCATTCGACCGGAACGCCCGCTCGCTTCAACCGCACCCGATCGCTCGTCCAACTGTCGGGAAGAAAAAGACGCAAGGCCAACATCACCGGCACTTCGCCTCGTGCGAGCGTCAGTGACACCAGCGTCTGGCAATTGGCGGTCTTGCCCAGCGCTGAAGCATATTGCGCAGCGACACCGACCGAGTGCGTGCCCTTCTTCG
>Ga0187864_10002049_pt1 | contig 18130 bp, 17 predicted proteins | sample June2016WEW_11_4_FD_132985 | JGI IMG/M metagenome (GOLD analysis project Ga0187864, IMG submission 132985) | Peatland microbial communities from SPRUCE experiment site at the Marcell Experimental Forest, Minnesota, USA - June2016WEW_11_40 | ecosystem: Environmental > Terrestrial > Soil >...
CATCCCAACCGAGAACCGAAGACAATACGACATCGGCCAGATTAAGGCGCACCTGCGAACGTTGCTCACACGTTTCTTTGGGTTCGCCCAGTTCAAGCGGACTTGCATCCCGAACGGTCCCAAAGTGGGCTCCGGCGGGTCCTTATCGCCGCGCGGAGACTATCGCGCTCCGAGCGACAGCGAAGCCACGGTCTGGCTCAAGCAACTCGAGTTAATCCCTGACGCAGCCGAGAGCAATGCGCCGGCAGGTCAGCTCCGTTCGTAACGGCCGATGTACTCAGTTTCGGCTAAAGCATGTTTGCGCAGCGCTTTATCGACCGCGGATCGTTTGGCTCCTGGAGACAAGCCAAGAGTTGGCGTATCGAGCGCGAACAACCGGAAAAAGTAACGGTGGGGACCGCCACCCTTAGGAGGACAGGGCCCTCCGTACCCGCGTCTTCGGAAATCGTTTGGTCCCGACTTGCCCAGCGAAGCGTGCTCGTTGCCTTCCGGAAACGAGTGGATGTAGGCCGGAATGTCCCAAATGAGCCAGTGATTGAATGTTCCGCCCGGCGCGTCGCGATCGTCCATGATCAGAGCGAAGCCCTTCGTTTCGGAAGGCTCGCCCGACCAGCGCAAAGGCGGCGAGATGTCGTTTCCATCACATGTGAACCGGCTTGGTATCTCCGCCCCGTCGGCAAAGCCCTCGATTATCAGTTTGAATGACATACGCATCGACGCATTGCACGTCCTATGCCAGCACTCGTGAGCACTTGGTCTGAAGAATGCAGACACTTCCGCGTGGAAGTGAAGTCTCAATCTCATTGGGAGCATTTCGCCCACGGCTCCGACATTGGCGTGCGTGGCATCGGAACGACGAAAGCGGAGGCTTTCGAGCAGGCGGCAGTCGCACTTACAGCCGTCCTGACCGATCCATCGCAGGTAGTCGCCAGGAGCGAAGTGAGAATTGAGCGTGAAGCCGCCGACAGCGAGGCGCTTTTGGTTGAGTGGCTCAACGCACTGGTTTACGAAATGGCTGTTCGCGGAATGATCTTTAGCCGCTTTGCGGTTCGGCTGGAAGCAAATCGCCTACATGGCTCGGCTTGGGGAGAAGATATCGACATCGCGCGGCATGAGCCGGCCGTTGAGGTCAAAGGCGCTACTTATACCAGCCTGTTTGTTGGCCAGACCGCCGATGGCGCTTGGGTAGCGCAATGCGTGGTTGATGTTTGAGGTGCATCCGATGGAAACAACACTCTTGCAGCGAATTTCCGAATCTGAATGGCGCATCGATCCTCAAGGGAAGATGCGCGTTCCGGCCGTTCTCTTTGCCAGCGAAGAGCTGATCCGCGAGATGGACGCGAAAGTCTATGAGCAGATCGTGAATGTCGCCTCGCTGCCTGGTATCCAGAAAGCCGCCTATGCGATGCCCGACGCCCACTGGGGCTATGGATTTCCGATCGGGGGCGTCGCGGCGTTTGATCCGGATGAGGGCGGAGTGGTGTCCGCCGGAGGTGTTGGATTCGACATTTCCTGCGGCGTGCGCACGCTGCTGACGGGGTTGAAAGCCGGCGATTTGCCGCCGATCCAGCACTCGTTAGCAGATGCACTCTACCGGCACATTCCTGCGGGAGTCGGCAGCCATGGATTGCTGAACTTTAGTGATCAGGAGTTGGACGAGATGTTGGCAGGAGGCGCCCAATGGGCCCTGCGACTGGGCTACGGAACAGCCGCCGATCTGGAACGCACGGAAGAGCACGGCACAATGGCCGGTGCGCAGCCCGATGCAGTGTCCGACTTCGCCAAGAACCGGCAGCGGCGCGAGATGGGCACACTCGGTTCGGGGAATCACTATCTGGAGGTCCAAAAAGTGGTGGCGATCTTCGATCAGCCATCCGCCGAAGCCTTCGGAATCCACCCAGGAGACGTCGTGGTGAGCATCCATTGTGGCTCCCGTGGACTTGGTCACCAGATTGGGACGGAGTTTCTTCGCGATATGGTAGCCCAGGCTGCGGAATACGGAATCGAGCTTCCCGATCGCGAATTGGCGTGCGCGCCCATTCGATCGCGGATCGGCGAGAAATATCTGGGTGCGATGCGGGCGGCCATCAATTGCGCTCTCGCGAATCGCCAGATCATAACGCAACTTGTCCGCCGGGCGTTCGCCGAAGTGGCTCCTCAGGCAGAACTCACGGTTCTGTACGACGTTTCACATAACACCTGCAAAGTCGAAGAGCACAAAGTGAATGGACACAGCAAGCAGGTGTTCATCCATCGGAAGGGCGCGACACGCGCGTTCGGGCCCAATCATCCCGAGGTTCCCGAAGCTCTTCGCGCCACCGGGCAACCGGTCCTCATAGGGGGCACGATGGGCACAGCGTCGTATATCTTAGTTGGCACTTCAGAGGGCGAAGCCCGCTCATTCAGCTCCTCGTGTCACGGCGCGGGACGCCAGATGAGCCGTCACCAGGCGATAAAGCACTGGCGTGGGCGGCAGTTAATCGACGAGCTGGCGAGCCGCGGCATTTTGATTCGCTCGCCTTCGGCGCGCGGTGTAGCCGAGGAAGCTCCGGGAGCTTACAAAGATGTGACCGCAGTGGTCGAGGCGTCAGAGAAGGCTGGGCTTTCGCGACGTGTTGCCCGACTTGAACCGCTGATTTGTATTAAAGGCTAGGGCATCCGATGATCTTGTTTGCCTTTGAAGCATATCAGGCCATGGGGGCGGCGCTGGCTAAATCTGGGACGCTAGGGCGTTTCCGGGTCGGGCGTTTCGAGAACGGTGAGTTGCACCTAGGTCTCCAGACCCTGGTTCGCAATGAGAATTGTTTCGTGCTTGGCTCGATTTCCCCTCCCGATGAGCAATTGCTCTCGGTCCTGCTGCTCGCCCACACGTTGAAGAAAGAAGGGGCGCGCCGCGTAACGGCAATTCTCCCCTACCTGGCGTACACCAGAGACGATAAAGACAAGCCAGGTGAAAGCCTGGCAACTGCTTGGGCCGGCGCGCTCGCGCAAGCTTCTGGAGTCGACGAGGTGATTACCGTCGATGTGCATAGTGAAAGGGCCAAGGGGCTGTTTCCGATATCGGTACGTTCGCTCTCTCCCGCGACCCTGTTTGCAGAGGAGTTGAAACGATGTGGCTTGAGTGGAGCCACAATCGTCGCCCCGGATGAAGGAGCGATCGGCCGTTGCGAGGCCGTGCAGAAGGCTGCTGGCACGGGTTCCGGCAAGATTCCTTATTTCGAGAAGCAGCGCACCGCCGCGGGAATCACGCACACCGGCCTTATCGGAGCTGTTGGGCGGCAGGCTGTGATCGTCGATGACATTCTGGACACCGGTGGCACACTACTGTCCGCCTGCGAAAAACTACGCGAATCCGGAGTGGAGGAGATCACGGTTATGGTGACGCACGGCCTCTTTACGGGCGAACGATGGAAACAGTTGCGGCGGCTCGGCGTGAAAAGGATCTTCTGCACGGACTCAGTTCCACTCGCCGCCGGCGTGTGTGGTGACGACATTGAGAGGCTCAAGGTCACACCTCTCCTTGCCGAGGAGTTATGCTCAACCGCGAAGACCTAAATCGGTTGGACGGCCATTCATTTGCTCTAGATCTACGACATGAACAACCAACAGCAGGATTCAACTGAGACGCTATGTTCCCACTGCGGAGCGCAGGCGAACTGGCGCTTTGTCGATGAAGGCAAAGAGGTGGTGGAAATTCTTTGCCCGGACTGCGGCCGATTCGAAGTGCCGCGGGCTGAGTTCGAGCAGGCCGAGTTTGATATTGCGCAGACCGAAGAGAGGCGAACGTAAATAATCTACTTGCGAGCGGACTTCGCGGGCAGCACGCTGAGTGCAGCGGCTGATAGAGCCTGCTTGCGCGGGTGGATTATTTTGACCGTACTGGCCTGCGGCCCTTTGTCGCCTTGCTCTTCGTGGAAGTGGACCTTTGTTCCGACGCGGAGCTGCGGGAAATGGCCGTCGAGCACGCTCGCTTGGTGGAAGTAAACCGCGCGGCCGTCGTCCGTTTCAAGAAACCCATAGCCCTGTTGCGGCGAGATTTCCTTTACGACTGCTTCCTGCGCTCCCTGCTTGGTTTTCACGGCGCCTTCCTGTCGGCGCGCGTAGTCTTGGAGCTGGCGGCCCATCTCCTGAAATGCTTCGTGAATTGCCCGCTTTGGATTCTTGTGCACTAGAACTGATTTCGCTTCGCGCCTCGATTTCTGAGTCTGCATGTCCTCGAGAGTCCCATGCAGGCTAGGGATGTGTTTCACCACCAGTTCCTCATTGGGCACTCCAAGATCGATGCGCACGTGAAAGAGCTTACTCGACGTGGCACGCTGCGGGCGCTCCACAACTACGCGGCAACTGCTAATCCGGCTATAAAAGCGCTCGAGCTTCGCGGCTTCCTTTTGAACGTAGTCATCGAGTCCGGCATGATCTTCAATATTTCGGAAAGTTACTTGAACGGGGAGTAACATTGGGCCTCCTCCTGTTATTGGGCTCTAACAAGATGTCTGCACTTCACGTGCCGCGCGCGAGTCCTGATCGAATGCGATCGAGGTCGCGGTCTAAACACGTGCTGAAACTGACCGGATAGGGAACCGGTGTGGGCTCGATCGCCCGAAGATGATCCGGCAGGCGGGTCAACTCGTGTTGAAAACGCCGCCGGGACTCCTCGATATCGATAGGCGTAATTGGAACTCCGGATCGCACAACCGGTTGCAACAGCGGCTCGCCTGGCAGCGGTTCGTCATACCTCCCAATCACATCGCCGATCATGCGCCCGTTTTCGACTCGTCGAAATACCTGCTTTCGGCCGGGATGCAGCACTTTGCTTGTGGAAAGCTTCAGCCGACCCTTGCCGCCGTACTCGACCAGCTTGTACGCCATATCGAGATGGGAAGCGTCTTCCATTACCGCTAGTTTGGTTCCGACGCCAAACGCGTCGATTGGCGCGCCGGAATTCACGAGTTTCTGGATCTCGTATTCGTCCAGACTGCTGGATGCGAAGATCGTCACATCTTGTAGGCCGGCTTCATCCAGAAGTTTGCGCGCTTCCGAGGCGAGCGCGCCAAGATCGCCGGAATCGAGGCGCACGGCGCGCACGTGGAACCGGTCGCCCAGCTTGCGGCTGAGATCGACGACCTTGCGGACGCCCGCGAGCGTGTCATAGGTGTCAACCAGGAGTGTTGTCTCCGGATACATGGACGCGAACGCCTCAAACGACGCGACCTCGCTGTCGTGAGCCTGCACGTAGCTATGAGCCATGGTGCCGAATAAAGGAATCCCGTACATCTGACCGGCCAGGACATTCGAAGTCCCTGCGCCGCCCGCAAGGTAGGTACCTCGCGCAACCTTGACGGCCGCGTCGGTTCCATGGGCGCGGCGCGAACCGAAATCTACGACGCTGCGGCCTCGTGCAGCTTCGACCACGCGCGCGGCTTTGGCGGCTGCCAGGCTCTGAAAGTGGATCTGGTTCAATACATAGGTCTCCATCAGTTGCGCTTCGATGATCGGAGCAATCACCTGAACGATCGGCTCGTTCGGAAAAACCAGCGTTCCTTCGGGTAAGGCATAAACATCCCCAGTGAATCGAAGATCCTTTAGCCGGCCGAGGAACTCTTCCGTAAACTCGTCAGTCTGTCGCACGTAGTTCAGTTCTTCATCCTCAAAGTGAAAGTTCGCGAGAAACTCCAGGACGTCGCCGATTCCGGCCGCGACGACGTAGTTGCGGTTCGCGGCCATCTTGCGAAAGGTCAACTCAAACACAGCCGTCCCATCCATGTGCTCGGCTGCATACGCCTGCGCCATCGTCAATTCGTACAGATCCGTGAATAGGGCGGATGTGCGCATGGGATTTACGAATTTCGAACCGCTTCTTCGACCCGCTGCGCCAGCGCAGAATATGAATCGCCCTGAAGTCGGATGGGTGGCCCAAACCTGACTTCAACCCGGCCTGGATGCGGCCACTTGGCATTACGTGGAAGCACTCGATCGAATCCTCGCAGTCGAATGGGTACAACCTGAAGCTGCAAGCGCGAGGCGATCATTCCGACACCCGGAAAGAACCGCCCAATTTCACCCGTTGTAGCGCGTTCGCCTTCAGGGAAGATCAAGATCGACCAGCCCTCTTCCACGAGTTCGCCCATGTATCGGATCGATTCTCCCGCGCCCGCCTCGGTTTGCGGGATCGGGAATCCGTTAAAGAGAAGAGCGATCAGCCAATATAGGAAGCTGTTTGTCCGGTGCTCGAGACGCGAGTACTTCTCCGGATGGAAGTGCGCGTCGAAATATTCCTTCCACATGGCAGGCGCGATCCAGCGCCGCCAGCGGGGAGGCAGGCTCGCCAGGATGATCGGCGTGTCGAAGTGACTCTGGTGATTTGCTGCAAAGATGACAGGGCCGGAAAGGGAATCCAAGTTCTCTAGGCCGAAGACTCTCCTTCGAGCGATCATCCCAGCAATGGGAAGAAGGATGGCCTCGAGACAGATGCCGCGGATCAGTTTTGCGATCCAGCTGCGATTGTAGGAGGGGAAGGCTGTTTCCTCCGCCAGCGGCAGAGGGCTAGCCAGATCGGCCACTTTTATTACTGAGGCGAAGGCGCGCTCATCTAGGGTTGCACCAAGCTTCTCTTCCAGATCCATCATGAGTTCCACGCGATCAAGCGAACTGAGGCCGAGTTCTTCCATCGTGGTGTCAGGGCTGATGGTGCGTCCCGGCGCATATTTTTCGATCAAGCCGGCGAGAAGTGAGCTTGGCCTCGATACGGGCTGCCCAGCGCCCCGCTGGACGATATCCGCGATCTCCGACCGCCGCAGCTTGCTAGTGGTCTTCGTGCGCGGCAACTCTGCTCCCGGCCAAACGGAAACGGAGCGAATCTTCTGATGCTCTTCTAGCTTCGCATTCGCCTGGCGCACAACATCATCCGCATTGGCGCCGGGATTCAAAACGAGCACCGCATGTACGCGATCCTTGCCGATCACTGCGGATTCTCGAACTCCGGGCAGCAGGTTCAACACGGCCTCGACATCCTCGGGAAACACTTTCAAGCCCTCGGGCGTAACGATGATCTCCTTCTTGCGTCCACGAATGACGAGATTGCCCTCGTTGTCCCGCTCGCCGTAGTCGCCGGTGTGAAACCAGCCGTCTCGAAACGCTTCCGACGTCTGCTGGGGCGCTTCAAAGTAGCCCGGAGTTACGCTATCGCCTCGGACCAGGACTTCACCGTCTTCGGCGATTCTCAGATCCACACCGATAAGTGGTCTTCCCGCGGTTCCGTGCCGAACATGAAAGGGATGGCTGAAACTAATCACTGGCGCGGTCTCGGTGAGGCCATAGCCTTGCACCACCACAAAGCCGAGGTTCGCCCAGAATCGCTCGATGTCGGCGGGTAGGGGCGCTCCTCCGGAAACCAGGCAGCAGAACTTCCAGCCGAACATTCGATGAATTGCCCGAAATCGCCACCAGCGAAGGGGCCAGGCACCGTAGGAGTCGACCGAATTCGCAGCCTCGGGGAAGCGATGAACCACGAAATCGCGCAGGACCTCGAGAACCTTGGGGACTGACACGATGATCGCGATGCGGCGACGCCGAATCTGCCGCGCAATCTCGTGCGGGCTGGTGCTGGAGATGAACACGACGGAAGCAGGAATCAGTGGCGGAACAAAGGTCGCGAGCGATTGGCCGAACAGGTGGCTCATCGGTAGCAGGTTGAGAATGCGCAACGGGGCGAAAGGCCGGACATACTTGCGATAGGGCGCGATCTGATCCTCAATCGGCCGGAGTTGGGCGGCCAGGTTGCGATGTGTGATGATGACGCCTTTCGGCTCGGCAGTAGTGCCCGAAGTGAAGACGATTTCGGCGACGTCATCTGCATAGAGCGGAACCGGCTCGAGATTGGTGGGTTCTCCCGCTTGCTCGATTCCCGATAGCCGCCAGACTGGGAGTTCGCTCGTGGATGGGACGTTTGGGACTCGATCTCCAAGCAACACCAAACGCGGCTGCACCTTCTGCACAAGCTTGCGAAATAGTTCGGGGGACGATTGCGGTTCCACCGGGACGACGATGACACCTTCCAGCAGACAGCCCCATAGCGCTGCAATCCAGCCGGGCCGGCTTTCGGACCAGATCATGGCGGCGTCGCCCTTTTTTATTCCGTTCGCCCGAAGGCGCGCGACAAAAGATCTGGCCAAGCTAGCAACGTCCTGGTACCCGAAGGTGAAGCCTCGAAAACCGTCGTCGTGGATGATGAATTCGTCGCGATACTGCGCGATGCGGCCAAAGAACTGCGGCAATTCACTCAAAGCCCGCGCTCGCTCCATCGGGATCGCGACTGGCGGTTTAGCATCTCGAAGTGCAGATGGCATTGGGCTCTCTAATCGCTAGTGAGGCATTTTTCGCGCCAGACGCAAATAGGGCACCGGCGTGCCTTCCTTCTGATGGAAGTGCGTATGGCGGAACACTGTGCAGTAGCCCCGCAAACGAGCACTCTGGAGATATCCGGCTCACTCCGGCGATACTACGACAATCCGGCAATCCGGCAACGGATGTACGAGTTTCTGGGCGGAGGAGATCTGCAGCATGCCAATGCCAAATATATCGCCGCCGCCGATGGCTATTCCGACTATCACTTATTGTCGAATCCCTGCGACCTGCCTGAATACCTGGACGGTGCTCTGGAGGTGGACCGCTCGCTCTGGGATACACAGTCTCTAATCGCGGATATCGATCTCGAATACCACAACTTTGACTACCCCGCCGCACCCTGGCGAGATCCGGAGCGAGCTTTTCAATTGCAGCAGCCTGTACTCGACGCGACGCTGCAAACTCTCGGAAAGGCCGCCATCGGGCCTCTGGTACTAGTCAGCGGGCGAGGCTACCACCTGGTCTGGGCCATTCGCCGCAATTCAAAAGCGTTCGATCGCTTAGTCGGGCTAGGCCACGTCCCATCGAGTTTAAGAGCCAAATACGCGCAAGCCTGCGCGTCCGATGGATCGAGCGTCGATCCGGAATCAGGTGCGGCCTTTTCCGGACTCGGCTTGGTCATGGAGTTTGTCGGACATCGTGTGCTGGAAGCCTCGATGGAAACGTGCATTCTGCCAGTCCAACCCGCGGCGATCGAAGTTGGGCCGGGGATCCGTGGGCGCGAGATCATCTCGTTCGATCTTTCCGAATATGGCGATCCTTTACACACGCGGCATATCCGCATTCCGTTCAGCGCTTACCTAAAGCCCAAGCAACTGGAATGGATGTTGGGCGAAGCCGAGATCTGCCGTCTATTGCCGATCTTCGAAATCCCGCTCGCTGGTATGTCGCAGGCGCAGGCAATGGCCGCGATGCGTAATCCCGATAAGGTGCTCGAAATCGCAAGGCACGTCTCAGTACAAATCCCCGATCAATCCGAAACCATGGAACAACTGCTGGACCACTACGAACAGTCTGAACTCGCAAGATTTCACACTCAGTTCTATGGCCAGCTTGGACAAGAGGTTGAACGTTCCGACGTTCTAGCGCCGCCGTGCGTGCGATTTGTTCTGGAGCGCCCGAACGACTGGTTACTAAAGCCCGCGGCGCTTCAGCACGTGGTGCGAGTGCTGATGGCGCTCGGCTGGAGTCCGTCCGACATCGCCCACCGAATTTGCCGCGCTTATTCCAACGATTGCGGCTGGGGCGACACGTGGGAACGGCTGGACCCCTGCGATCGGTCCATTTTCTATACACGGTTGTTTGCTGGGATGATTACCACCGGCCTCGACCAACTGATTGACTTCAACTGCGCCTCACACCAGGAGAAGGGCTACTGTATGATCCCGGAGTGTTCCTCCAACCTCCTCCCGTATCGCGACATGTTGTTGGGCAGGAGGAAGCAAAGATGAGCGACTGGGCGATGGGTCTTTCGACGGGCTGTTTTTGGCAAACGAGTATTTTCGAATGTCTGGAAGACATCCGTAATTCCGGATTTAGCCGCATCGAGATCTGTTCGGCTCCCACGCACCTGGACTACCATGACGTCGAACGAGTCAAGTGTGCGGCTGGTTTAATCGACCGCCTCGGTCTGGAAGCCTATTCATTCCACGCCCCGTTTTCGGATCATATCGATATCACCTCCCCGGATCGCCAGGCTCGCGATTTCGCGCGGAACGAGTTGTTCAAGGCCGCGGAAACGGCCGCGCTTCTGAAAGTCCGGTACTTCATCGTTCATCCTGGGCCTGAAAACTCGAAGCTACCCGATCACGAGCGTTTTTGGCGCCTTCAGCATGCGGTTGACGTTCTCAACCAGACGTATGCTCACTGCCGGCACCTGGGTATCGGTCTCGTGTTGGAGAACATGCTTCCGCACTTGTTCGCCGGCCGAATTCGAGACCTCCTGTGGATTTTAGGCGCTCTCGACACATTCAAAGTTGGTATTTGCCTGGACACAGGGCACGCACACCTCGGAGAAGACTTACCGGCGGTGGTTCACAAGCTGTCCGGCCATCTCTGGATGGTGCACGCCAGCGACAATCACCGCCACTACGACGATCACCTTCCTCCGGGAGACGGAACAATCAATTGGGCGGCATTGCTAGCGCACCTCAACGATTTACACTTCACTGGCACGTTCATGTTGGAAATCGCCGGGACGGGTGAACCAGAAAAGATCCTGGAAGGGGCGCGCCGAGGGCGCACATTCCTTCGCGATCTCTCGCATCGTCTGCGAGTTCCGGCGTGAGCGGCGTACGTTGAAACAAGACAGTATCGCTACGCTGCTCGCCGCATACCAAGATTCGGTTTCACGTGCTGTCTGTTGAACCCACCATACGTCAAATAGGCGCCCAAAACGAATGAAATGGAGGCGTACAAGTAGTAGAGCCGTTCGTATTGAAAACTATCCCAAAATCCGCTGGTCGTTCCCGGCGACAACAGGAGCACGCCTTTGATCAGCGCTATCCAGCCGAGCAGTGTAACTGTCACGGGAACTGCGCCGCCCGACCATACGTTGTGACTGAGGACAATTGCGAGGCCGGCAACAAGCGTGATGATTCCACCGATGAATAACAACGCCGGGCTATGAACGAGTGTGTTTTCGATCTCTACCATAGCTAACTTATGAGTGAACATAATCAGCGACACGATCAGGCAGTAGAGACCCAACATTCTGGCGATGAAAACGGTACGTGGAGACATGGCATCCTCCTTTAAGGTTCTGAGTATTCCGGCGCCGGGGTTCGCTCCGGCTTCTTCTCGCGTTCTTCGGTGAGCGTCGCTTCGGTTAACAGCAACGTGCTAGCAACCGAAACTGCATTCTCGAGCGCCACGCGGACGACCTTGGTGGCATCAATGATGCCGGCCTCGACCAAATCGACGTATTTACAGGTGGAAGCATCCAGGCCCATGTTGCCTTGGCCGGTCCGCATGCGATCGACCACCACTCCGCCGTCGAGCGCGGAGTTTTCAGCGATCTGACGCGTGGGCGCCTCAAGCGCTCTTTTGAGAATCCGCAAACCGGTCTTTTCGTCTTCTTGAGCATTAATCTCCTCAGCGTCCACGGCATCGATCGCTCGCAGCAACGCCAGTCCCGCGCCAGGCAGCACCCCTTCGGCGATGGCGGCTTTGGTTGCGCTGATAGCATCCTCGAAAGCTTCCTTCAGCTTCTTGGCCTCGGATTCCGACGGCGCGCCAACACGAATGACGGCAACTCCGCCCGTCAACTTCGCCAGCCGCTCACGCAGCTTTTCCTTGTCGTAGTCGGAGGTAGTCTCCTCAATCTGCTTGCGCAGTTCGCGGCAACGGCCATCGATCGCAGATTTCTCCCCAGCCCCGCCGACGATGGTCGTCGTATCTTTGTCCATCACCACGCGCTTGGCTTTGCCGAGCTGCTCCACGGTGACGTTTTCGAGCTTGATGCCCAGCTCTTCGGCGATGAGCTGACCGCCGGTCAGAATGGCGATATCTTGCAGCATCGCTTTGCGCCGATCCCCAAATCCAGGGGCTTTTACCGCGGCACAGGGCAGCGTTCCGCGGATCTTGTTCAAAACCAGCGTGGCAAGCGCCTCCGCTTCGACGTCTTCCGAGATAATCAGCAATGGTTTACCGGCCCGAACGACTTGCTCGAGCAGCGGCAACAGGTCCTTCACGTTGCTGATCTTCTTTTCGTGCAGCAGGATGAGCGGATCGTCCAGGGCGGCCTTCATTGCTTCAGGGTCCGTCACAAAGTAGGGCGAGATGAAGCCGCGGTCAAACTGCATGCCCTCGACAATCTCGAGCACGGTTTCGGTGGTCTTGGATTCCTCGACCGTGATGGCGCCTTCCGCTCCGACCTTCTCGACCGCCTCGGCCACCATATCGCCGATCACTGAGTTATTGTGCGCAGAAATCGCCGCAACCTGCGCCTTTTCACGCTTACTAGTAACCGGGCGGGATAAGGCCCGAAGCGAATCCACCGCCGCTTTCAACCCGCGAGTGAGTCCGCGCTTCAGATCGACAGCGCTTGCGCCCGCTGCCACATTGCGAACTCCTTCGGTTAGAATCGCGTGCGCGAGTAAGGTGGACGTGGTGGTACCGTCGCCGACCGCCTCTCCGGTTCGCTCCGCCGCCTCCCGAATCATTTGCGCGCCGAGGTTCTCTTCGGGATCCTTGAGCTCGACTTCCTTGGCGATAGTGACGCCATCGTCGCAGACAATCGGCCGGCCGAACTTCTTCTCGATCAATACACACTTGGACTTCGGCCCTAGCGTGACCCGCACTGCGTCGGCCAGAACATTAGCGCCTCGTAAGATGCTTTGCCGCGCTTCGGCGCGAAACTGAAACTGTTTGGCTGGCATAGTATGCCTCCAGCTACTGCAGTGCAAACGCAATGCCATGAAACAGCGAGCTGAGAAACTCAGTGCTGGACAAGAAGTTCAAGATACGGGCTGCCCAGCTGGCGCCGGCGATGGCGTGAGTTCCGGCTGGTAATACCGCTGGCATTCTTGTTCCCGGCCTCGAACGATGCGCTTTCGAGCCAGAACGCCTCGGTGCGATGTGATCACGGTGGCTTGGCGCTCATCGAGTCCGCCGTCGTAGTACAGGACCACCCAATCGCGGACGCGCCCAAGTTCGTGCGCGCGTGCCGTGTTGGAATAGAGCGCGGTGTAATTGCGATCGCCACGATGCGTGTGCAGGATTGGGAGCCATGCATCGCCCGTGGGGTTGAAGCGCCGCGGGGTGATTTTGGGCAATTTGCCAGAGGCCGCTTTCTCGCGGTACTCGCGGTCTACATCGAGTAGTTCTCCCACCGGCGGCTCGTCTGGCTCGTGGACGTATCCAGCTTGACGCACTCGGCCCAAGCGCATGGACAAGGTATCGATGATCCCCGCAAGTTTTTTCTTGCCGATGCCGCCGATGTCGGCCAAGCGTCCGTCGTGGGCGGTCGCCTCCAAATCCGCCAGTGAGTCGATGCCCAAGTCTCGATGGAGACGCTCAGCCAAAGCAGCTCCGATGCCGGGGACCGATTCGAGCAGCGCCACGGGATCCGTTTCGCCGCGTAATCGATCGAGCATCGGCAGGCGGCCCGTGGTGACTAAGCTCCGAAGCGCGGCAGCCAGGCGTTCGCCCACGCCGGTCACCGCGCGCAAACCGGCATCGCCTTGCTCCAACCAGATCGCGATCAACGGCCTCTGCAAGTGCCGAACACCCGCCGCCGCTCGCCGATACGCTTGAACGCGGAATGGGTTTGCTCGCTGCGTTTCCAGAAGATCAGCCACCTCCTCCAGACGGCGCGCGATTTCAACATTCTGCACCATCTCATCAGCTTCGTGCAGTTGCGATGCCATTTGGTTCGGAAGTTGCTCCGGAATGGAGAGAGAGGTGATTGAAATGATCGATTCCACCCTGCCCATCGTCACGGACTTGGTTCACGATGCCGCCGTGCCTCTGGTAGGAAGTAGCGCGGACTACGATCGGCTGCTCGAATTCATCGGCGATGCGCGCTTCGTTTTGCTTGGCGAGGCATCGCACGGAACGCACGAATTCTATCGGCATCGCGCTCAGATCACCAAGCGTTTGATTCAGGAAAAGGGGTTCACCGTGGTCGCGGTGGAGGCGGATTGGCCGGATGCTTATCGCGTGAATCGCTATGTTCGCGGAGCCAGCGGCGATGCGGACGCCGCCGAAGCGCTGGCCGGGTTCAGACGTTTTCCCGCATGGATGTGGCGCAATGCGGACGTGCTGGATTTTGTCGGATGGCTGCGCGCCTACAACGACTCGCTTCCGGCCGGCAGCCGAAAGGCAGGCTTCTATGGACTCGACCTATACAGCCTGCATGCCTCTATTGAGGCGGTGTTAGATTACCTGGACAAAGTGGACCCGGAGGGCGCCGGACGGGCTCGCCGGCGTTACGCCTGTTTCGAAAGCTTCGGGGAGGATCCGCAGGAGTACGGCTACGCCGCCGGGCTCGGCCTGAGCCACACGTGCGAGGCAGAAGTGATCAATCAACTCATCGACCTGCAAAGGCGAGCCGCTCAATACGCGCGGCGCGACGGGCGCATTGCAGCCGACGATTTTTTCTATGCCGAACAGAACGCCCGGTTGGTAAAGAATGCTGAACAATACTACCGCACGATGTTTCGGGGGCGTGTATCCTCCTGGAATCTCCGTGACGCCCATATGACGGAGACGCTGGACTTTCTAGTAGAACACTTCGCTCTCCACGGTCATCGACCAAAGGTCGTATTGTGGGCGCACAACTCGCACTTAGGCGACGCGCGCGCCACCGAAATGGGCCGCCAGGGCGAATGGAATGTCGGCCAACTGGTCCGCGAAAAGCACGGCCGTGAAGCGGTCCTGATTGGCTTCACCACCTACACGGGGACCGTTACAGCCGCTTCCAATTGGGGCGGTCCGGCGGAGCGGAAGCGCGTTCGTCCGGCAATGCCGGGTAGTTGCGAGTGGCTATTTCACGAGTTGCGGATTCCGTCGTTTCTACTCACGCTTCCGCGGGGTACGCCGGTCTCCAAGGGACTCAGCGAGACCATGTGGGAGCGGGCCATCGGCGTCATCTATCTTCCCGAGTCCGAGCTCGCTAGCCATTACTTCCATGCTCGGCTGTCCGATCAATTCGATGCAGTGATCCATGTCGACCAGACCCGAGCCGTTGAGCCGCTAGAGCCAACGTCGGAATGGGGCATCGGCGAACCGGCGGAAACGTTTCCTTCCGGAGTGTAGGGTCGAGCGCAGCCGAGTGGCGTTCTCCCCGGCCAAAATCATTCGCTCGACTGCCACAGGACCGGGCACATAACCCGTAAGAGGAACTCTGGGATGAATGAGAACATCCGTGTTGCGAACCGCCGCATGATAATGCGAGGGGTAAGTGCGGCCTGCGCGCGGATGATGAGGATCAATGCCGACGCCGCGAAATAAAGAGCTGACTTCCCAAACATCGGAGCCGATGATGAAGTCCGCACCCATCGCCGGGCATGCTTCCGACGGCAGAACGCGGGTGATGCCGTCGTCTTTCAGGCGCTTCCCTTCGCGTTGAACCGGCTGCCGGATTCCACGCAGGGCGCAACTCGCGCTGATTGCGGAAGCAAGGTCGCCTGTGATGATAACTACCGCACGCTTTCTCGGCAATTCTGTCGTAAGGGCTGCGAACGGGAGCTTGAGGCCCGCGAAAGTGGCAGGCAGGTGCTCCGTACAAAAGCGTTCCAGCGTCTCCCCGTGCAGCAGCTTGGGCCAGAAGGTCCTACGTGCTAACGACGCAATCACGCTCCACTCCATGCCGGCAGCAACCATCGCGCCAATCAGACTGCCTGCGCGGGTTCCCGTTATGACGGCCGGCCGGATGCCCGCCTTGTCCTGCCGATGGCTGAGGTTGAAATTATCCGAGGAGACTCCGAACATGGCGGCTGGAACGCTCTGATTGAGATCGCGAACGAAGTTCGTGATGGCGCTGCGGCGCTCATTTCTCCCGATGGAAGCGGTCCACCGCTGGTCACAAGGATCGGGGCCGTCGCATTGCCATCGGCGATCGGTGCACCTCTCATCCCGGTCGGCGCCGATTTGCAGTCTCTCTGTCTTTGAGCGGCATAAGTGGGACGACGCGCGAAATCCACTGCCGTATGGGCGAATTGCAGTGGCTTGCAGTGAGCCTTTCACCTTCCGGTCGTTTGAAGACGCCGCTTCGCTCGAAAATGCCCGCCAACAACTACAAGCTGCACTCGACCGCGCCCACCGCTGAGGCGCGAAGTGCACTTGGTTTTTAAACACCATGAGATTCGCGACGCCGCGAAAGGATGATCATCATCCTCAATGAAGAAATCGCACGCATGGGCTCGGGTTCTCGCCTTCAAGGGGAAAGATCGTTTCCGCATCATGGCCTACGAACGAGCAGCGGTGTCGTTAGTGACCTGGAGGAGGACCAGGCTTCCAATGCCCAACAAGGAAAACTCCAAGAAATCCCGGGCATCCTCCACGACTTGTCCGAAATGATCGATGAGTATTAGTGACCAGCCGGAACATAGGCTCTAGTAGCCGCCACGATCTCCGCATTCGGCACTTCCGTGGTAAGTCTGACTGACTGGAAACCAGCCTTGTTTCCTGGCTTGGCAAGGAACGTCACGACATATTGATGAACTAAGTGCTCGGACAATTCCGCCAGATAGGGCGCGAAGGAAACCAGTGGTCCGAACCCAAGCATATAGGACTCTCCGCCAGTCTCTTCCGCGATCTGCGCGAGGTGGTTCTGGCCCCAGTTCATGCGCCAAAAGCTGTGACCTCCGTGGCCGGCTGCCGGTGCGTACATCGCGTATACGACGACTCCTGCGCGCTGAGCATGCTCAATGGCGACATCCAAATAAGGATTGCTCAGCCCACCGCCCAACGGATCAATGCCGCTGCTTACCAGCAGAACTTCGTGACGCGCCGCACTGGCCGGCCACCGTTTGATCAAATCGCTGAGGGCCAAGAACGGGCTCGGCATCACGCCGGGATAACCGAGCGGCAGGCGCAAAGCTTTCGCGGCCTTAGGATGATCGGCCGTCAGATCTTGGACAACCTCGACCATGGCGTTCCGCAGGTAACCGATTCCTATGGATGTTGCGGCTGGCTGCGTTTCGATGAATTGGCGCATGTCCTGCAACTGTTGACCCAGGCTCATGCCTGAGGCGTCGTCGATCAGGATGAACAGTTCGAGTGCCGGACGCGCCTCCAAGTCCGTAACCCGAAGGCGTTCGTTCTTCTGAAAGATCATGACGTCCCCCTGTTTCAGAACGGGAACCTCTTTGCCATGGCGTGCCTCGACGGTCACGGTCAGTTGGACCGGCACGGCCGGCGATGGAACGTCTTCTCGAGCCAATAGGAGTATGCCTCCCATCGCGAAAAATGCTGCTGTCAGATGTAAGTTGCGCATGAGTCTTCCTCCAACGGGGCCTTAATTCCTGACAAATACGCCGCATCCAAGGGACCATTTCACCTGGGGGATGTGGTCAACTGCATGCACTGAAGTGGGCCGATGGAACGTCAACAACAACACCGTTGGGTATTTACGGTCGTCAACATCGTCCTGCTCTTCCTGGCGTTCCACTTCATTCTGAAGCTGTTCCCGATCGAAGCGCCGAAGTCCGTGTCCTACAGCGACTTCCTCGCTGAACTTCGCTCCGGCAAACTAAGCGACGTCCAGGTCACCGAGCGAGAGCTGATCGGCGTGCGCAAAGACGATTCATCGCACCCCACTCCGGCTGGCGAACGGACGATCACTGCAACGCGGCTGCCCGGTGTCGATGAATCGTTGCTTTTAAAGGAATTAGAAGCCCAGCAAGTGAGGTTCGGCGGCCACATCGAAAATCCTTCGTGGATATGGAATGCGCTGGTTTGGCTGGTTCCCTTCGCATTCATTGCGTTGATTTACGGAGTTGGCATGCGCCGCATCGCGCAGATAAAGGGGCCGCTGACTTTTGGCAAGAACCAAGCCAAGATTTACGACCAGTCCAGCCGGGTTCAAGTAACCTTCCAGGATGTGGCCGGCGTGGACGAGGCCAAGGTGGAACTGGAAGAGATCGTCGATTTCCTTCGGCAGCCGGCGAAATACCAGAAACTCGGCGGCCGCATTCCCAAGGGAGTGTTGCTGGTAGGACCTCCTGGCACCGGCAAGACTCTGTTAGCGAAAGCGGTGGCTGGACAAGCGGGCGTATCGTTC
>Ga0187864_10002051_pt1 | contig 18083 bp, 13 predicted proteins | sample June2016WEW_11_4_FD_132985 | JGI IMG/M metagenome (GOLD analysis project Ga0187864, IMG submission 132985) | Peatland microbial communities from SPRUCE experiment site at the Marcell Experimental Forest, Minnesota, USA - June2016WEW_11_40 | ecosystem: Environmental > Terrestrial > Soil >...
CTCAACTCCCTCTCACTCATCCTGGTTCGCCCCAATCTGCCTCCTTTCGGAGACTCTATTAGGGGACATTTCTAACGAGGAGAAAAGGGGACATTATCATCGAGGTACAACAGTGAAAAATGCGGAGAGCCGCCAAGCGAGAGGTGCGGAAAAAGACGGTGGGCGTTTGGGGGTTACACTCATAGCCAGCTTATCGCCGGAACTGGATAAGTCGAGCAAGTCGGAGCATGCCGGGGCAGGCCGGAGGTGGGAAGCTGGGAAGCGCATGCCAAGGTCCCATCGGGCAAAACCCCGCTGCCTTCGACGCACGAGGCGGCGGCATAGGCTGTGCCCGCTATGCTTGCTGGACCGCCAGCACTCCCTCTGACACCCAATCCGCTATTTCCACACGCGCTGAATTATCCTCTTGGTCCCAAACCGTGTTGTCTCGCGGGTCCCCATACGTCTCGAGCGATCTTAAGAAGGCTTGCACGAGCTCGGAGTCGAAGTGCGTATCGCTGCAGCGAAGCAATTCCGCGATCGCCTCCTCGAGGGTGCGGGCCTTCTTATATCCGCGTTCCGAAATCATTGTGTCAAAGCTGTCCGCGAGAGTCAGGATGCGGGCCCCCAGAGGGATTTCGTGACCCTTCAAGTGGTCGGGATAACCGCCGCCGTCGAACTTTTCGTGGTGGTGGCGCACCATCAGGCCGATGCGCTGGACGGCTGCCACCTTCAAAGGCTCCAGAATCTTCTGGCCGTTCACACTGTGACCCTGCATGACGGTGTACTCTTCCTTGGTGAGCGGCCCTGGCTTGTACAAAATGGTGTGCGGGACACCGATCTTGCCGATATCGTGGAGGATGCCGGCCCGCCGAATTTCTGCCACTTCCTCGTCCCGCAAGCCCATCTGCCGGGCAATCTGTGCCGCCACCCGTGAAACCGCTTGGCCGTGGAATCGCGTGTAGTGGTCCGAAATATCGATGGCTCGTGCCAGCGAGGTGACGGCATCGACGACCTTGACCTCGGCGTTTGCATTGACGGCCTTTTCGAGGTGCTGGAGGATCTCGTTAAAAGCCGCCGGCCCGGTGGAAAACTTCCGCTTAAACTCCACGTCGAGGTATGCCTCAACCTGGGCATAGTGAGGAACCGGCATCGCCCCGCACACTCGATTGCCTTGCGCGTGCTTGGCGACGTACATGCCCATGTCCGCCACCTGGAGGATCGCTTGGCGTGTGGCCCCATGTTGAGGGTAAACGGCAATGCCAAAACTGGCCGTTACATGGCGAGTTGCCAGTGAGGGCTCCTTCTCGATGGCATTGCGGAATCGTTCGGCGGCGCGTTGGGCTTCTTCCTCTGTCGTGTCGGGCAGCAACATGGAAAACTCGTCTCCGCCGTAACGGGCGAGCACGGAGGATTGGCGAAGCTGGTCGCCCAGCAGTTTGGCAACCAGCCTGAGCACCCGGTCCCCCTCCAGGTGACCATTCTGGTCGTTGACGAGCTTGAACCGATCAAGGTCCATCATGACGACAGCGAAGGGGCGGCCGGAACGATGCGAGCGTCCCATTTCCCGCTCGAGCGCTTCCATGAAATACCGGTGGGTCTTGAGGCCGGTCAGCCCGTCCGTGATAGCTTCTTCCACGGCATTCTGATAGGCTCGCGCATTGCGCAGGGCGATGGCGAGCTGATCGGCCAGCGTCTTGAGCGTCAAGACATCCTGGGACGAAAAAGCCTGTTGTCGACGGCTCTCCAACGTCAAGACCCCTAACAGCTCATTCTGATACGCCAGTGGCAGGCTGACTCCGGAGAGCGCATCAGGCGCCAGCATGGGGTGCTGCTCCTCCATCTCAGTCGGATCCCAATTTGCTACCACCGGCTCCCCCTGCATCGCAGCGGTACCTGATAGTCCCTTGCCCAGGCGAGTGCGGCGGCCAATGAATTCCTTCCCACAACCCGCCTCCGCTTGCACGACGAGTTCGTCGGTTTGAGGGTCGCACACCTCAAGGCGCACCCAGTCAAGCCCAAAAGCCTCGCGTACCTGAATGCATATATGCGGTAGCAGCTCTTCGGAATTGAGAACCGATGATGCCCTCCTGCCAATCTCGTTGAGCAGGGCCAAATGGCTGGCACGTCGCTGCTCCCGCCGGAAAGCGCGGGCATTTTCGAAAGCGCCCGCCGCCTCGTGAGCGACAACGCAAATCAGATCTAACTGGCTGGTCGTGATCGCTCGCTCCCGCTCGAAGTTGGCTACCGACAGCACTCCCTTGGAACCGTCGGAGAAGGTGACGGGCACACCGCACCACGTGAGGATGGGAGGAGTCCCTGGCGGGAAGGACGAATGGTACCTGGCCCATTGCCATTTTTCTGCGATGAGGAGCGGGGTGCGGGTCCGCACCACCTCATTTTCAAACCCACTCGCCTTTGCGCCCAATGGCGACTCGAGCTTCCTTAAGCGCTCGAAGGCTACGGCAGTTTCAAAGGGCCCATTGGGCGAGTCCTGGGCGGCGAGCGAGAATTGACATCCCGGCAACAAATCTTGCATGTGTTGCTGCAAAATGGCCACCTGTTCGTGCAGGTCGAAGCTTTCGCGCATCGCCCGGCCCACGAGATCGAGAGTTCGTAAAGACTTTTCTTGCCGCTCTCGTTCACGGGCTGATCTCCAGTTCTCCAAAGCCGTGTTAATCTGGTTGCCTAGGACTGCCGCCAGGCGAAGCTCCTCGGGCTTAAACGCGTGCCGCCTACGCCGTGCTGCCACCAGTGTTCCGTTGGTGCCCTTGGGTGTGGCCAAACCGAGGATGAGCAACGATCGCAAGCCTTCCTGCTTCATGATATTTACGAACTCGTGAAACTCGGGACCAAATGGGCCTGACTGCAACTTCCCCGCCCCCAAGTCGCCTAACGCCAGCAGGTTTCCCCATCGTTGGGGACATAGGGCGAGGTAGATCCGCATGGGCTTTGCTGACAGCTTTTCCAACCCAATGGCGGATAAGCCACACCCACTGATCTGGCCCGAACCTGGCCCGGCTTCTCCCTCCAAGAAAACTAACCCTTGCTTTGCGCCAAGCGCTTTCAGCGTCCCGTCCAGAGCGCTTTGCGCAATCTTTTCAAGGTCGCCGCGTTGGTCAAAGCTCCGATCGAAGGTTTGAAGGCTGGAGAACAAGCCAACGAGAGAGTTTCGCTGGGCCCCGCGTCGTCGTGCCTGCATTCCCATGCCAACGGCGAGTGCAGCAAAAAGGAACAGCAGAAGTGACTGGATGGAAAAGGCCCAGTGCAGAAGCCACTGGAAGATATCTACTACGCTCATGACCAGAGGACCTCCTGCTTATCGGGGGTTAATCACCAGTACGCTGCTGCCTGCCGCCATTCAGCGAGAGCCGAGATTGCGCGAAGAAGCACCTCACTCCTGAGACACGCTGTACAGATCCGAAAAAGGCGGCATTCCCGTCCGGCATTGGCGAGATGAGGACAGGTGCTAGCAAAGCAACTGGCACCTTGCGAATCTTGCGCGCTGGCGGACTATCTTGTGGCAGAGGCGTCCTTCCAGAGGGCGCACCTCTCGTGGTAGAATGCCCCGCCCACGGCTGTGGCCTGGTGCGTGGGAACCTGCAGTCCGCACCTTGAACACTTCTCATGGGGGACTCGCGCCCAGCGCTCCTCCGCGTCCCGGAGCAACATCAGCTTGAGTTCAGGAGTCAGATCACCGCGAGACACGGCAAACATCTCCATTTTTGCCATTCGAAGCTGTTCCTCCGGCCCGAGATCCCTTCCGTCCCCGACCAACCCGAGGACCGATCGAATGAAACATTCCCTCACATCCGACGGCCAAGCCGAGGCTCTGACAAAGTGCAGGCACCACCAAGACCGCAGAGGCCTCATCAGTCGCCGGATTCTGACAGCAAACTGGTCGTGTACGAGAGGTGGGTGGGGTGACGTAGTGCAGCCGTGAAGCGTCTCATAACCCTCCAGCGTTTTTCGTGCTTCCAGCGCACCGAGCCCCGCAGGCTCCGTTTCAACGGGAAGAGAGAAAGAACTCATAACGACTCCTTGTGGGCTAGATTGCACATCACGCGGACCTGGGGACTGCCGTTATTCGGCCGGGGCTCGACTTGAACCGACTGGCCAATGTGTTCAGTGGCGGTCATGCGTTGGTTACCGGTCGGACTGGATCCTTGACGGACCTTCTGTATCAACCCGGACCCGGTTCTGTCCCAGACTCCGCTTACCAGATTAAAGGTTTCTACGAATCGAACAATGGATCGTCAGTACTGGCTTCGCCTAGTACTTCCGGCGAACGCTCGCGGGGTCAAAACAGAAGGGCGTCCTGAGAGATCCCGTCTGGTTGAGGCTCATACCCAAACAATACGTCCCCGGCAGCGCCGCGCCCTTTATTGTCGGCGCGGACGGACCCGACCGCGCGCTCTTCACCGCCCTGGATAACCTGATCGCGGAGCGCCGCGTGCCGGTAATGATTGCCATTTCCATTGGCAATGGTGGCGGCGACGCACAGGGCAGCGAGCGCGGCCTGGAATACGATACGATGTCAGGCCGGTATGCGGAGTTCGTGGAGACTCAAGTTCTGCCTCTCGTTGAATCAAAATGCCACGTTAAGCTCACCAAGGACCCCGAGGGCCGGGCGACGATGGGCGGCAGTTCCGGCGGCTCGTGCGCGTTGAATATGGCCTGGTATCATCCGGAGCTGTACCGCCGCGTCCTCACGTATTCGGGCACTTACGTCAATCAGCAGTGGCCTTACAATCCTGCGACCCCCCACGGCGCATGGGAGTTTCCGCCGTCATTCCCGCGAAGGCGGGAATCCACGAACACCTGATCCCGGCGAGTCCTCGCAAGCCGATTCGAACCTGGATGGAAGTGGGTGACAGGGACCTGCTCAACCCGAATGTCATGCGTGACGGTATGCATGACTGGGTCGTCGCCAATGAAAACATGGCCAAAGTGCTCGCCGCCAAAGGCTACCACTACCAATTCGTTTTTGCCCGGAACGCCGGCCACACTGACCGCGCCGTGAAACAACAAACCCTACCGGAGGCTCTGGAATATATTTGGCACGGCTACCAGATCGAAACAGTGAAGAAGTGATTTCGGCGCCGTAGCCGCCGGACAACGGAAAGCTTCGCTCAGCGCCAGCCCCGAAGAGAACAGATGCTGGAGGCGACCCGCCGCCAACAGATCATGCTGCGGAGCTTGAAACGGCTATGGGGTGGGTCGACTGAGGAAAACCATACTCGGCGCCCCCGAGCGCGCCGCGACTATGTCCGGGTAGCCATCGCCGTCGAGGTCTCCGGCTGCAAGTCCGTAGATGGCTCCTTGATTGTCTCCGAAACTTGTACGGTAGAATTCCCGCCCCGTTCCGTCATTCCAGAAGATGGCCCCCGGTGCATTCACGTAGCCCACAATTATTTCGGGCTTCCCATCCTTATTCAAGTCCCACGCGAGCATGGAGTAAGGCAGTGCCTCCCGCCCGGCGACCCTGATTCCCGGCCCGAAGTTCCCTTGACCGGCATTGAGATATACGAATAATCCTTCCTCCTCATGGTAGGCCGCGATGTCCAGCCGCCCGTCACCGTCGAAATCAGCGATGGCGATGGCGCGGGTCGAGGCATGGGGAGGGCCAAACGGACGTTTGCGCAGGAAGTTTCCCTTCCCGTCGTTGAAGTAGACGACGCTCTGGCACGCATCGCGACAGGCCACGATCAGGTCCTGCGATCCATCTCCGTCCATGTCACCCGCCAGGATAGTTGCTGACGTCTCCGGGCCGAGGGGCTTGCACGTGAAGTGCGCGTGGCCATCGTTAAAGCAGACATCGCTGGGGCCGGGCCGGTTCGCCACCGCGATGTCGGGGTAGCCATCGCCATTGAGGTCGGCCAAAACCACGTTACGGGTTGACCAATTTGAGTCGCCGAAAGTTCCCGCGAGCCTGAATCGGCCGTGCCCATCGTTCAGCAACACCAGCTTGGGGTCGGGCTGGTCGTTGCTGATAACCATGTCGAGCGAGCCGTCGCCATTGAGGTCCGCCAGCGGCGCGGAATAACTGCGGACCGGCGGAGTCGGGAGTCGATGTCCCGGCACGAAGTGGCCTTTACCATCTCCAAAGAAGACCACACTGCGCAAAGGCCAGTGCCGTCCCTTGGCGAGAACAATATCCAAATTCCCGTCGCCATTGAGATCCCCAAGGCTCACGTTGGCGGTGGTTTCCGCCGCGGGTTCCAGCGGAAACGACTGGTTGAACTCGCGCGTGACCGGTTGCGGGACGGTCGCACGGGTGGCGGATTCGAGCCGCCACACGAGGCAAGCACCGAGGCCCATAGCGATGCCAGCCAGAAGGACGGCCGTCTTCACTTGTCCGCCTTTTCGAGGGACACGGTGCCGATCTTCCGGTCGTCCTCGAAGACCTCACCGGTCAGCTTCGTCGCCTCGAGTTTCAGGCTGAGCTTCAAAACCGCAGGGCCGGGCTGCGCCTGGATCGTGACCTGTTCCCGATCGACGCCGCCCGAGGTGATGGGAAATTGCTTCTCGTCAGAAGGTCCCATGGTTCCGGTCACCACCTCGCCGTTCTGCTTCAAATGGACGCAAGCGGATTGGCTGGTGCCGTCGTTCAACGCCATCGAGCCCGTCCATTTTCCGGTGACATCGGAAGCCCACGCCGAAGCAGCCACGAGAATCCACACGAGCGTCCCTATCCAAAGTCGATGCCTCATTTTGATCCTCCTAAGGTAAAACAGCTTTTCCATGATTCGTTCCACACGAGCCACGCCGCGGGGTCTCTCCTGTGAACGACGGGTTCCGGAACGAGCAAACTGCCGTGGCCGTTGGGACATAGGACTTCCACTTGGGGGCGGTCCAGAATGATGCTGCTGCGCGATCCAATGAGTACCGGCAGGGTGAGGAGATGCAGGCACACCGGACAGCGCCTTTTCTGGTCGTGGAGTGAGTACCCGAGTGACAATGCCAGCGCCGCGATAAGCAAGCCGGGCATCAGGAACGCGGTCGTTACCCCGTTTACGCCGGTCGGCGGAATGCTGGGCCCTGCAACGCACTCGATCCATGCCGCGCCAATGGCAGCCTGCGCCAACGCCGTTTTGACGAAAAAGAACGCGGCCGCGCGGGGCATCTCGCGTACCAGGGCCATCCCCACAACCAGACTTAGCAGAACCGTGGACAATGTGAAAATCAGCGGTTCGCGGATGACGCCTTCCACAGACTTGGTCAATACGGCCCCCCCATTGGGGGATGGGGCGTTCGAAAGTTCAGCTTCCAACTGCTCGCGAGCGATCGGGCTTCTGAGTCTTCCCAGAACGCCCACGCCGCCCGTTTTGAGGTCGAGTGGCTTGATCGCTTCCACTTCGTGCCCCGCGAACCGGAACGGAACGTGAGGGGTCACCCCGAGTACGTCGTAGAAATTGGCGGTGACGTGCAGCTCATTCCCTTTGAGCTCAAACCCGGCAAGAGCAACCTGCCTATCAACGCGCAGCCAGGCACGCAAATCCTCTTCCGTAGGAACCGCTTCGATCCCCATTACCCTTGCCGAGCGCGACAACAGCACCAGGTTCTGTGCCTGCGGGACGGCCGTGCCGGCAATCATTTCCCGGCAGTTTCGAAATCCGTGGCTGGCAAGGAAGACCACACTCAACACCAGCAGTGGCACGGCAAGACAGAAGGCCGGTCGCCCCAGGGCAGCCTCGGGATTGAAGGCGGAGCGCCGCAGGTCGGCGGCATCCGAAAACGCTCCCGCCGCAAAGCACAGCAGTTTGCGCCGGGCTTTCGAGCGGGAAGCCCCGCGGCCAGCGAGACTCGCATAGCCGTGCCAGATTTCAGTGTTCCAATCGCGCGCCCACTCGGCGCGAAATCCAGTCGGTGCCAGCAAGCTGGCCACGCGAATTGCGTATCGGCAGAGGGATACAACTATTGGCATCGGTCACGCTCCTCTTGCAGCAACCACGGGATACCGTTTGCACGCGGCATCGAGCGCCCGTTCCCCTTCCGCGGTAGTGCGGAAATACCTGCGAGGCGGGCCCTGAGATTCTGAGTCTGCGGATTTATGGTATGTGGCACGAATGAGCCTTGCCTCTTCGAGACGTCGTAGCGCGGGGTAGATGGTCCCGCTAGGCAGGCCCGTAGCTTCCATGATTTCGAAGCCGTAACAGTGGCCTTCGCTCACGGCACGAAGGATAATGGCCGAAGCCAACGTCAGCGGTGGATTCTTCATAAGCCCGCTCAGGAATATAGCATTCTACATAGTTGATGTCAAGTTGCTTTCGGTGGGATGTGGGCTGCGGTCTTTCTTGCTGTAAGTCCTCCGACAGCCGGGTTGACGCAGGCTCGCCGAAAACTCACGATGCTCTGTCAGGAGCCGTCGAAAGGGGGATTCGGCAGCTCGTCATTCTCGGCGCCGGACTCGACACTTTCGCTCTCCGGAATCCCCATGGCCCACGCGAGATCCGTATCTATAATGTCCTACGCGCGGCTTGATCTCCGGCGAGCGTCGTGTCATGATTCTCGCGCAGTTGCTTAAGGCAGAGCTCTTGACTCAGCGAAGACGCGACCATGAACCGACGGGGCTTTATTCGGAACGGACTGTGCGGAGCCATCGGCTACAAACTTGCCGGCCGAGTGGCTGCGGCACGGACGCTGGCGAGCCGGCAGGTTCCCCCTGTACGCAACATCTATCAGGGCCTTGATTCCACAGCGGCGCATGAAATCGAAGAGAAGAATCTTGCCAAAGCCACTGGGGAAATCGACTCTCTGATCGCCAGCGGCCCTTTCCAGGCGGACTGGAATTCGCTGCGCACGCACCGCGATCCTGAATGGTTTCGCGACGCCAAATTCGGGATCTACACTCACTGGGGACCGGTGACCGTTGGCTCTTCAGACTCCCCCGGAGACGCCGAATGGTACCGCAACCAGATGTACAAGCCCGACCACCCGGCGTTCAAGTACCACCAGGAGACGTTCGGGGACCAGCACAAGGTGGGTTTCAAGGACATCATCCCGCGATTCACGGGGGAGGGGTTTGACGCTGATGCCTGGGCCGACATTTTCACGCGGGCCGGCGCGAAGTTCGCCGGACCTGTCGCTTCGCATCACGATAACTTCGCCCTGTGGAATTCCGCCCTCACGCGATGGAACAGCGTCGCCCTCGGCCCCCACCAGGATATCGTGGGAGAACTCGCGAGAGCCTATCGCAACCGCGGCCTGCGCTTCGTCACCACATTTCACCACGGCTATGCGTGGCGATATTACGAGCCGGCGTTTGCCTTCGATGCTGCCGACCCGCAGTATTCCGACCTCTACACCGAGCCGCACCAAGCCGGCGCGCCACCCAGCAAGCATTTCCAGGACAAGTGGCTGGCGGAAGTCCACGAGGTGCTCAATAATTACCAGCCGGACCTGATCTACTTCGACTTCGAATTCCGCCAGGTGATCACGCCCGAGTACGAGCAAAGGCTCTTTGCCACCGCCTACGATTGGGCGGCACAGCACCAGCGCGAAATCGGCGTGACCCAAAAGGACCGTGGCATCCATGAGCACACCGGCATTTTCGATATCGAGGTCGGACATGAGGACGGCATTACGCCGTACCCGTGGCTTGACGATTCGGAAATGAGCACTTGGTTCTACGTGGCTGCGGCGCATTTCGAGACCGCCACCAAGTTGATCGGCACGTTTGTGGATATCGTATCCAAGAACGGCTGTATGATGCTCGATATCGGCCCCAAGGTTGATGGCACGCTGCCGCAGCCAGGCGTTGACATTCTGCTCGCCGTGGGGCAGTGGCTCAAAATGAACGGCGAAGCCATTTATGGCACGCGCCCCTGGACCGTTTACGGGGAAGGGCCGACCAAGAACTTATCCGGCGGCGCAGGGTACGGCGAAGACAAAGACAAGCCTTATGCCGCCCAGGACATCCGATTCACTACCAAAGGCCCAGCGCTGTATGCGATCCTGCTGGGCTGGCCGGAGAAAGAATCGCTCATCACTTCGCTGCCGGAGGGCAAGCCGTTGTGGTTCGGAAAGATCCGGCAGGTGCAGATGCTCGGGATTGACCAGCCACTGCGATGGACTCAAGATGGTCAGGGCTTGCGGGTTGAAATGCCGCAGAGCCGCCCCGGCGAGCATGCTTACGTTTTGAACATCTCCTAGTTACCACAGATGTTGAGCAGGTCACCCTAGCGAGAAGGAGGCTTCTTATGCAGCGACGTGAATTCTGCAAAGCAATGGTGGGCGCGGCCGCCGTAACAGCCGTGCCGGCGGTGGCGCAAACAAATAACGCGGCGCAATCGCCAGTGTTCAATTCCTTCAACACCTACACCCAAGACTATGCGAAGTTCTGCGCGACCCCCGCGGACCAGCGGGTTTTTTATTCGCTGGAGAACGGCCAGTTCGTGACGAAAAAGCTCGACGAAAAAACCTGGACCGTCTGCAGGGAAAATGAGCTGACAAAGCTGCCGATCCCTGGCGGGTCATGGGATAGCGTGCCCGTGGATTCTCCAATCCCCGACCTGAGTGGATCAGGGCCGTACAAGCCAACGTGGGATTCCCTGCTGCAGTACGAGACGCCGGAGTGGTATCAGGACGCCAAGTTCGGCATCTGGGCGCACTGGAGTCCGCAGTGCGTGCCGGAATCGGGCGACTGGTATGCCCGCAGCATGTATATGGAAAAGGATGAAGACTTCAAGTATCAGTTGAAGCACTACGGCCATCCCTCGAAATTCGGATACAAGGATCTCTGCGCCCAGTGGACCCTTCTCAACTGGGATCCGGAGGCGTTGATTGCGCGCTATAAGAAGGCGGGAGCCCGCATCTTTGTGGCGCTCGCCAACCATCATGACGGCTTTGATGCCTGGGCCTCCAAGCATCAGCCATGGAATGCCGCGAGCCTCGGCCCGCATCGCGATGTGGTGGGCGGGTGGGCCAAAGCGGCGCGCGATCAGGGGTTGCGTCTTGGCGTGACGGTTCACCAGGCGCGCAACTGGTGGTGGTTCCAGACCTCGCACGGCGCGGATAAGGCGGGTCCGCTGGCGGGCGTGCCGTATGACGGCGATCTGACCGAGGCCGAGGGCAAGGGCCAGTGGTGGCAGGGGCTTGACCCGCAGCGGTTGTACGGTGCGAAACACCCCCCGCACTCGCTGCCTGACATCTCCTATGTGAAGAATTTCTACGACCGCACACGTGATCTGATCGATCAGCACGATCCCGACCTGCTCTACTTTGACGATACCCTGCTTCCTTTAGGATGGGCCGGGATGAATATCGGGGCTTACTTCTACAACCACAATATCAAGACTCACGGAGGGAAGCTGGAAGCGATCCTCAACATCAAAGACGTGCCCGACCGCCTGGCCAAGGCCGTTGTCGCCGATTACGAACGCGGCCTCACCAACAAAATCATGCCGTATGTCTGGCAGTCGGAAACCTGCATCGGAGAATGGCATTACAATCGCGCCCTCTTCGAGAAACCAGGAGAATTCGGAGGATACCTGCCGCCGCGCGACGCGATCCACTGGATGATCGACGCCGTAAGCAAGAACGCCACGTTTATTCTGAACATTCCCGGCCGGCCGGACGGCACCATCGACGCCAAGGAGATTGCGATTCTGGATAAGATCACCGACTGGATGCAGGTGAACGGTGAAGCGATCTATGCGACGCGTCCTTGGAAGATTTACGGCGAAGGGCCGTCCATGGTGAAGAGCGGATCCTTTCAGGGTGACAGCATCAGCAAGGTGGGCGCCAAGGACGTCCGCTTTACTCGCAACAAAGCCAACTCGGTGATCTATGCCATTACCCTCGGCTGGCCGGCGGGCGAGTTCGTCGTCCAGGCGCTGGGAACGGCGAGCGCCACGAATCCGGGAAAGATCGAGCATGTGCAACTGCTGGGCACCGATGCCGAGGTGAAGTGGAACCAGGCGAACGATGGCCTGCATGTGGAACTGCCGGCCCAATACCAGCCCCCGACAGACTTCGCGGCGGCGCTGAAGGTATCGCTGGCATAATTCAACCCGCCGCCATCCGAACTTATGAAGATCAGCCGCATTACGGCCTATCGAGTCGAACTGCCTTTGCACGAAGGCAGCTACAAATGGTCGGGCGGGCACTCCGTGACGGTGTTCGATTCCACTGTGGTCGCGGTCGAAACGGACGCCGGGATCACGGGATATGGGGAGGTTTGCCCGCTCGGTCCCGCCTATCTTCCCGCCTATGCGGCCGGCGCCAGGACCGGCATCGCCGAGCTTGCGCCGTCTTTGATCGGGCTCGACCCCACGGAAACCGGTGTTATCAATAGGCGCATGGACCATGCGATGCGTGGTCATCCCTACGTGAAGTCAGCCCTGGACATGGCCTGTTGGGACATTCTCGGCAAGGCCAGCGGCCAGCCGCTGGTGAAACTTTTAGGCGGACGGTACGGCGAAGACTTCGCTCTTTATCGCGCCATTTCTCAGGATAACCCCGAGATGATGGCGGCGATGGTAGAAAAGTATCGTTCAGAAGGCTATACGAAGTTTCAGCTCAAGGTGGGCGGCAGTCCCGATGAGGACATTGCTCGCATTCAGGCCGTGGCCGCCCGCTTGCACGCCGGAGATGTTCTGGTAGCGGATGCCAACACGGGATGGACTCAACATCAAGCCATCCGTGTGGCGCAGGCCGTTCGCGACGTGGACGTGTATCTCGAACAGCCGTGCGCTCGCTACGAAGAGTGCCTGGCGGTTCGACACCACACGAACCGGCCCCTTATTCTGGACGAAGTCATTGACGACGTTTCGGTGGTGTTGCGGGGCGCCGCCGATCAAGCGATGGATATCGTCAATCTCAAAATCTCCAAGGTTGGCGGGCTGACCAAGGCTCGTCAGATTCGCGACTTGTGCGTTTCGCTGGGCATTGCTTTGACCATTGAGGACACCTGGGGCGGCGACATTATCACCGCCGCCATCGCCCACCTCGCCCACAGCACTCCTCCGGAGTTACTGTTTTCCTCCACGGATTTTAACAGCTACGTCACTTTAAGCACTGCGGAAGGGGCGCCGCAACGCATGCACGGGCGACTTGCGGCTCCCACAGGTCCCGGCTTGGGAATCACTCCACGCTTCGAAGTGCTCGGCCCACCCGTCCTGGACGTGAAGTCCTCCTAGTATTGTGTAACGCAATTTCGTCGATTAAGTCCGGCCGTGCGGCTCATCCCGGAAGGGGCGAAAGAGAGTAGCCCAGGGCGCAAGAGGGTGTGAAAAAATCAAAACAGCTCATCCGTCGGTTGACGGACTAAGGCGCAAGGAAGCGCGAAGGGGAAGGTCTTGCTTTTCTTTGCGAGCTTTGCGTACTTTGCGGCTTTGCGTGAAACCGGGCTGTTGGTCCGCGGATGAATTCACACCTTCTAACGCCGTGGGCCACACGCTTGCCCGTCGACTGAGGGGCTGACCTAGGAGCGTTTTGTGCGAAAAATATCACGTCGCGATGCAGGCAAGATTGTTCTGTCGGGCACTGCCGCCTTCTTTGCGCCGAGGAGCCGAACTGCGGCTGCGAACCTGAAACGTCCAACGAATCCGCCCAAGCTGGAACTATGGTATCGCCAACCTGCGAAGGAGTGGACGGAAGCGCTTCCGGTTGGCAACGGCCGGCTGGGCGCCATGATTATGGGAGGGACCGAGGAGGAACGGATCCAACTCAACGAAGAGACCCTTTGGACCGGCGCGCCCTATGATCCCACGACTTCCGGCGGCCCGGAGGCATTGCCGGAGATACGACGGCTGGTGTTTGAAGGGAATTACTTGCAGGCTCACGACCTTTTCGGGCGCAAGATGATGGGCTATCCGGTAGATCAGATGATGTACCAGCCTCTAGGGAATCTCTGGCTCAGCTTTCCGGGCCACGCAAAGGCAACGGATTACCGCCGCGCGCTGGACCTCGACGAGGCCATTGTCCGGGTCACCTATCGCATCGGCGATGTGCAATTTGAGCGTGAGATTTTTTCCACCCCCGTCGATCAGGTTATCGTGGTGCGCCTGACGGCCGGCAAGCCCGGCCGCATCTTCCTGAAAGCTCGCATCAGCGGCGGCAAAAGGACGGACTATAACGGCGACGAATACTACACCTCGGACAGCCTCCCGCCCGATGGCCTTGTGCTGCGCGGCCACAACTCCTCCGATCAGGGCATTAAAGGCAAACTGGATTATCAGACGCGGGTCAGGGCCATCGCTGAAGGTGGAGAGGTGTCCACAGGTTATCAGGAGTTGATCGTCAGCCGCGCGGACGCGGCGATGTTGCTGATCTCCGCGGCCACCAATTTCGTCAATGCCAAAGACGTGAGCGCGGACCCGGAGGCCAGGGCCTTGAAGTACGTGGCCGAGGTTGCCGGCAAATCGTATACCGAAATTCGCCGCGATCACCTGGCCGAGCATCATCGGCTGTTTCGTCGCGTGACGCTTGATTTGGGATCCACCGAAGCGGCCCGCGAGCCGCTCGACGAGCGCCTGAAAAACCTTTCGGCCAGTGACGACCCGCACCTGGTGACGCTTTTCTTTCAATATGGCAGGTACCTGCTCATTTCAAGCTCACGCCCGGGGACGCAGCCTGCCAACCTGCAAGGGATTTGGAACCAGGACATGAATCCCTGGTGGGGCTCCAAGTACACCACCAACATCAACCTGCAAATGAACTACTGGCCGGCGGAAGTTGCAAACCTCGCGGAGTGCGTCGAACCGCTCATCGAAATGGTGCGCGAGATTGTCGAGCCCGGCGAGCGCACGGCCAAGGTCATGTATGGCGCGAACGGCTGGGTGCTGCACCAGAACACGGACCTCTGGCTGGCCACAGCGCCCATGGATGGTCCCACTTGGGGGACCTTCGCGGTGGGCGGCGCATGGCTCTGTAGTCATCTCTGGGAGCATTACTTGTTCAGCGGTGATCGCGAGTTTCTCCGGAAGATTTATCCCATCCTGAAGGGGTCGGCCCGGTTCTTCCTTGATACGCTGGTCGAGCACCCCAAGTACGGATGGCTGGTCACGTGTCCCTCCATGTCGCCTGAGAATTTTCCCAAGCGCGCAGGCAATGAGCGATATCTCGACGAAACCGCCGGCATCTATCTCCCCGGAACCACCATCTGCGCCGCCTCGACGATCGACATCCAGATCCTCCACAACCTGTTTGGCCACTATGCCGAGGCCGCGGAACTTCTGGGTCTTGATTCGGAGTTTCGCGGGCGAGTTCTCGACGCGAACCGGCGCTTGCCGCCCTTGCAAGTCGGCAAGCGAGGAAACTTGCAGGAGTGGCTGGAGGATTGGGAAGACATCGAGCCGCACCACCGCCACCTTTCCCACCTCTGGGGACTTTACCCGGGCAACCAGATTTCGCTTCGCGGCACACCCAAGCTGGCGGAAGCGGCCAAGACCGCGATCATCATGCGGGGCGAAGGCGGCCTGAGTTTTTCCATGGCGTGGAAAGTCAACCTCTGGGCGCGCCTGCTGGACGCAGAACGCGCCCACAACGCTCTGAAGAAACTCATTGGCGAGGCCCTGTTTCCCAACCTGTTTTCCCGCGACGGCAAGGCGCTTCAGGTGGACGGCAACCTGGGCGGCACGGCGGGGGTGGCGGAGATGCTCTTGCAATCCCACCTCGATGAATTGCACCTGCTGCCTGCGCTTCCCCGCGCATGGGCAGCCGGGGCGGTGAAAGGCTTGCGCGCCCGCGGGGGGTTCGAAGTGGACATTGCCTGGAAGGACGGCAAGCTCGAGCGCGCCTCGGTCCGCTCGAAGCTGGGAAAAGAGTGCAAGCTGCGCGCTTCGTCGCGCGTGGAGGTGACGTCGGTTGGCGCGACGGTCGAGGTCTCCGTGCCGGAGCCCGGCCTGGTGGAATTCACCACCAAGCCCGGCGGGACCTACGATGTCGTTGCCGTGCATGCGGGCGCTTAAGCTCAACGCAGTCGCGCAGCTCGCGCGCGGCGCCCGGAAACCATGAAAGCCACACCGACCGTGGACGGAAGTGGCGCGGGCGTCTCGCCCGCTGTCGTGGGAGCGTCCCGCCGGGAAGCGCCGCAACGCATGCACGGGCGACTTGCGGCTCCCCCAGGTCCCGGCTTGGGAATCACTCCACGCTTCGAAGTGCTCGGCCCACCCGTCCTGGACGTGAAGTCCTCCTAGTATTGTGTAGCGCAAGTTCGTCGATTAAGTCCGGCCGTGCGGCTCAGCCCCGAAGGGGCGAAAGAGAGTAGCCCAGGGCGCAAGAAGGTGTGAAAAAACTGGCAACCTGTCATCCTGAGCGAAGCGAAGGATCCCTGCAGTTGCTTGTAAATCGTTGAAGTAAAAACAACTGCGGAGATCCTTCGCTGCGCTCAGGATGACAGCCCTTTCGATTCTTTCACACGTTCCAAGCCCTGGGGAAGCGAGAGCCCTCTCCGCCCTTTTTCTCCTCTCCCGCCCAGCGGGAGCGGGGGAAGGGGGTGTGAGGAGGCCCCACGAACCCACTGATCAGTCGGGTAGAAGATGGATTCCCGCTTGCCCGGGAGTGACAACGATGGATGGATCTTGGGAAAAGATGCGGCGGTCCGAGACCGCCGCCAAAATGTTTCCGGCGGCTACCAGGTGCCGCTGTTGTACCACGAGACTGGGAGCAGCCGAGTCGTCAAGAAATCATAGCTGATATTTGTGAAGATCGCGCCCAAGTCGGTGATGGTGGGGTGAGCCGGCGAGGGGCAGTTGCCGCTGGCATTATCGGAATAGAACTTATTCGCGTCTGAGGCGATGCCTTGCGTGCCGCCGCCGCCCGTAGTTTCGCCCCCTCCCAAGGTGGTACACGGGGCGATGGTGGGGGATGTATCAGTTGAGCAATCGCTGGTTGAGTTCGTGGCGCCGTAGGCCACCGCGTATACCCAGGTGTCAAGTCCGACGGCATTCTTGGTCGATGCGGCCGTCTGGGCCGCAGTGATTGCCTGGTGGCACTCTTGCTTCCCGTAGCTTGAGGTCGTAGCCGATGTGAACTGGCTGCCATTCGCTGGCCCGCCCGAGGCCCACTTCGAGTTTGCCGCGCCATCGCTGAGCAGGATAATGGCGCCCTGCATTTTTGCCCGCGCACCCGTGATAGCGGAAAGATTGGACTGCGCCTCGGTGATCACCCCGGCATAGTAGGTTCCTTCTCCGCCGGGATCCTGAATGCCGTATTGGCTGCTGTTGCAACTGTTGCCGTCCTTCCAGTCGACCCCTTTCACGATGTCCGAGGATGCGCCGTTCAGGGTCGTACTCGTGGACTTGTAGTCGCTGGCGTTTTGGACAATGGTGAAATACGGGGGCTGGCTGGTGGGCGGGCCCGCATACGGCGCGATGTAACTCGACTGGAAATTGTTCCCACAGTTGTTGTAGTCATATGTCGCGTCCGAAGAGCTTGCCAGCCCCGGAAACGTCAATAAAGTGATCTGGTCCACCACAGAGGCGGCGGCGCAGGAAGTTGCGCCACCAGGGCAGGGCGCGAGACCTGTGAGAAGGGTCCGGACCCCATACTTGGAGCAGTCCTCCCGCGAGGGACTGGAGATACCCGTGTCGGAGGCGCACTTGTTGTCCGTCGTGGCCATCGATGCCGTTGAGTCGACAATCACCATGATGTTGGCTGGTGTCGGCGTACCGCCTTTCATGGCCGCAAGCGCTTGCGCCTTGAGCGGAATGGACTTGATCCCGAAGATCTTGCCAAAGAAAGTTGGTACGGTCACCTGCTCCTCGACGGCTAGGGCATTTGCGCCCGCCGTGTTATCGCACGCCAGTCCCAGGGCGGTCAGTTGGCTCAGGCAGGCTGCCACCGGGTAAGTGGCGGTCGAGTCGGTAACCATCGTCACCCCTGGAAGATCGCTGAAAGAGTTCGCCCCGTAGGACATCCCGGTCGGGCATTTGAGGCTCCCGTATCCCGCGCCCACGAAGCCGTTGTTATCGACCCCGCTGGCGCAATATGCGGATTGATAGGCTGTTGTCGAGGAGAGGTTGTTGGACAGGTCCAGCGCGCCCGCCGTTGCAGCCGCATCCGTCGAGGCTTGCAGTTCGCGCTGGGCGTGCATGGCAAAACCAAGATCGAGGGACAAGGCCGCCATCCCCAGAAGGCCGACCAACAGGGCCGCCACC
>Ga0187864_10002053_pt1 | contig 18076 bp, 15 predicted proteins | sample June2016WEW_11_4_FD_132985 | JGI IMG/M metagenome (GOLD analysis project Ga0187864, IMG submission 132985) | Peatland microbial communities from SPRUCE experiment site at the Marcell Experimental Forest, Minnesota, USA - June2016WEW_11_40 | ecosystem: Environmental > Terrestrial > Soil >...
ACCGAAAAGATCGCGCGCAATTCGCACGACTACCGCCCGCTCGGCATCGGCTACGCCAATCTCGGCGCGCTGCTGATGTCGCTCGCGCTTCCGTACGACTCCGACGGCGGCCGCGACTTCTGCGGCGCGATCACGGCTCTGATGACCGGCGAATCCTACGCGCAGTCGGCGCGCATCGCCGAGCGCATGGGGCCGTTCGGCGGCTACCCCCGCAATCGCGAGCCCATGCTCGACGTGATCCGCATGCACCGCGATTCGCTCCGCCCGATCAAGGAGGAACACGTCCAGCCCTCATTGCTCCACGCCGCGCAGGAATCGTGGGACGCGGCGCTCGAGCTCGGCGAGAAATTCGGCTACAAGAATTCGCAGGTCTCCGTCCTCGCGCCCACCGGCACGATCGGCTTCATGATGGATTGCGACACCACGGGCATCGAGCCCGATCTCGCTCTCGTGAAGCAGAAGCGGCTGGTCGGCGGTGGCGTGATCAAAATCGTCAACAACACCGTCCCGCAGGCGCTGATGAAGCTGGGCTATCCGCCGGAGCAGGTGGCGCAGATCGTGGATTACATCGACGCGGAGGGCAAGATTGAGGGCGCGCCCGGACTCAAACCCGAGCACCTCCCCGTGTTCGATTGCTCGCTCGCACCCGCGGGCGGCGGCCGCTCGATCTCCTGGCGCGGTCACCTGCGCATGATGGCGGCGGCTCAGCCGTTCCTTTCCGGCGCGATCAGCAAGACGATCAACATGCCGGAGGAATCCACGGTCGAAGACATCATGGAGGCCTACACGGAGTCCTGGAAATTCGGGCTCAAGGCCGTGGCCATCTACCGCGACAATTCAAAGCGCTCGCAGCCGCTTTCCGCTGCCGGCAAGAAGGAAGACGAGAAGGCCGCCGCGGCTCCCGCAAAGGCGGCTCCCGCACAGACGCCTGCGCAACCCGCTGCGCCCGGACCGGAGCAGCAGGAGCTCTTCGTGCGCGCCCGGCGTGAAAAGCTGCCCTCGGAGCGGAAATCGATCACGCACAAGTTCTCCGTGGGCGGCCACGAGGGCTACATCACCGTCGGCATGTACGACGACGGCAAGCCCGGCGAAATCTTCATCAAGATGGCGAAGGAAGGCTCCACGCTTTCCGGCATCATGGACGCCTTCGCGCTTTCCGTTTCGATTTCGCTTCAGTACGGCGTGCCACTCCGCGCGCTCGTCGATAAGTTCGTGAACTCGCGCTTCGAGCCGTCCGGGTACACGGGCAATCCGAAGATCCGCTACGCAAAGTCGGTTGTTGATTATCTCGGGCGGTGGCTCGGCGGAAAGTTCATCTCGCCTGATTATCTGGATAACGACGCTGCGGCGGCCCAAGAGCAAACGGTTGCCCAAGCGGCGACCCCGGCGCCTGCCGCCGTTGCGGCTCCGAAGGTCGCGGACCCTGAAACGATCACCCGCCCGCGCGCCGCAATCGAGGACGCGCCCTACTGCTCCGAGTGCGGCATGCTCATGACGCCCAACGGCAGTTGCTACAAATGCTCGAACTGCGGCTCGACCTCCGGCTGCAGCTGAGGCAAAACTGATCGGTAAGAATCGAAAGGGCGCCCGCAATATGGGCGCCCTTCGTGCTTCTAGAGTGGAAACAATACTCGTACCAAGGCGAGCGTTGCGCGGGCAAAAAAATAGGGGGCCCACCCAGGCCCCCGTTCTTGCTCTACCCCCCAAGATTCCGGTTTCGGCGCGACGAAACCGGCCCACCCCGGGATTAGAGACAGCCGAACGGTTATTTTGCACGCACGATGCCACGCCCTCGCGTTTTTCAGGGTTCCGCTATGACACTGTGGTGAATAGACTTACATAATTACGTGGCAAACCGGTTCTGCCTTGTCTGCATTACAAATCCAGTTTATGAAAGAAGCGGGGGCCCGATTCTACGTTCTTTGGAAGAATCAATCTGAGCTATCACTTCGATAAGCTGGACAAATCGTTAGTCTCAAGCGCCGATGGCGGTGCGGAGGGCAGAGGTGAGCGCTTCGGTCCAGCGCTGCACATCTTCCGCGCGTTCGGCTTCCACCATGACGCGCGCGAGCGGCTCGGTGCCCGAATAGCGCAGCACGACGCGTCCGGAATTTCCCAGCGCGCTTTCGGCTTCCTTGAGCGCGCGGGCGACCTCCGGCAACGATTCGAGAGGCGGCTTCGACCGCACCTGCACGTTGACGATCTTCTGAGGGAATACCTTCATGTCCGCGACCAGCGTATCGAGCGGCCCCACGATCGAAACGAGCGACGCGATCTTGACCGCCGTCAGCATGCCGTCGCCCGTGGTCGCGTCGTCGAGGAACAGGATGTGGCCGGACTGCTCGCCTCCCAGGTTCGCCCCGATTCGCTGCATCTCTTCGAGCACGTACCGGTCGCCCACGGCCGTGCGCGCCAGCTTCAATCCGGACTTCTCGAGGGCCCGTTCGAGGCCGAGATTCGCCATCGTCGTACCCACGATGACGCTGCCCTTCAGCTTTCCCGTTGATTTCAGGTAGCGGCTTGCGGCGAGCAGCACGCCGTCTCCATCCACGAGCTTTCCGGACGCGCTCGAAAAAATCGCGCGGTCGGCATCGCCGTCAAACGCCACGCCGAGCGCCGCGCCTCTCTCGACCACGCGTTTTTGCATGCCCTCCGGGTGCAGCGAGCCGCAGCCTGCGTTGATGTTTCGCCCGTCGGGCGCATCGTTCATGGCGGTCACGTTCGCGCCGAGCGACCGAAAGAGCTGGGGCGCCAACTTGCTCGCTGCGCCGTTGGCGCAGTCCAGCACGATCTTCATTCCCGCAAGCTTGGCGCCCGGGAAGACGGCCTCGCGCAGCCCCGCCAGATAGTCTTCATGCAGCTTTCCATTGCCATTGGCGCTGGCCGCGCGCATCTTGCTCCCTGCCTCTTTGTGTCCTTTGGCGCGTGTCGCGCCGTTTGCGGAAAGAATGAGATTCTCGAGATCGGCTTCCACTGCGTCCGCAAACTTCATCCCCGAAGAGGAGATCAGCTTCACCCCGTTGTCGTGGTACGGGTTGTGAGAAGCGGAAATCACCACGCCGGCGGCGAATCTCTCCCGGCTGACGAGCCACGCCACGCCCGGCGTCGTCAGCACTCCAGCCGAGACTGCCTCCGCGCCGGACGACCTTAGCCCGTCGGCAATCCGCTCGGCAATGTGGGGACCGGATTCGCGCGTGTCGCGGCCGATCAGGACGCGCGGCCGCGCCCCCTGTGCTCGTCCCTGCGACACGAGATGCTCTCCGAGCGCAAGACCCACGCGCTCGAGCGTCGCGTCATCGAGCGGGTACTCGCCGGGAATCCCGCGAATGCCGTCCGTGCCGAAAAGTTGTTTCGCCATTTGGATGGAGTTCCCCTGCGCCCGCGGCGCGAATCTGCAATTCTAGCATCGCCGCCGTTTCACTCGTGGGTGCGACCGTGCGGGAATTCACCGAAACCGTTACCATCGCGTCCCAACACCTGACCTGGTGAGCCGCCATTGACGCACACGTACGAGGAGGCCTGCTGCGGCGAAGGTGTGCTATCGTTACGCAAATGCCCACAGAAGAAACTAGGACCATCACTGCGACCTCCGCCAGCGCGCGCATCATCGCCGCGGGAATCGTGATCGCCTTCTGTTACTGGGCATCTACTGTGCTTGTCACTCTGTTGGTCGCGGTATTGACGGCGTACTTTCTCGACCCCATCGTTTCGAGTCTCGAAAGGATTCGCATTCCGCGCGCGCTCGGTTCGCTGCTGGTCGTTTTGGTGACTCTCGCGCTGCTCGCTACGCTCGGCTGGACGCTTGTCGAACGCTTCGACCAGTTCGGCAGTAACTGGCCGAAGTACCGCGCGCCGCTCCACGCCGTGGCCGAGGCGGTCGATACCAGGCTCGCGAATATCGAAGCGCACGTTTCTGAAATCGCGCCGCAGCCGCACGTCGGCGAGCGTGTCGTGACGTTCGCCGAATCGCATCCGGTGCGCGACGCTCTGCTCGGCAGGCTGGGCTCCTTGTACGAGTTCATCCTCGCGGCGACGTTTGTGCCCTTTCTCATCTTCTTCATGCTCGCGGCCAAGAGCCAGGTCGTGCACACCACGATGCAGCTCTTCCCCTCGAGCGATCGCACCGCGGTTAAAGAGGCGCTTGCGGACGTCACGCGCGTGCTGCGAAGCTACCTGATGGGCACGGCGCTCGTCGGTCTGATCGTCATTTTCGCGAGCTGGCTTTTCTTCTGGGCGTTGGGACTCGACTTTCCATTCCTGACGGCGCTGGTTTCCGGCGTCTGCAACCTGGTTCCTTACATCGGAGCTGTGATCTCGTGGGTCCCGCCCCTGCTCATCGGAGCCGCGCAGTTCCACACGATCGGCCCTTATATCGGCATCGTCGCCATGCTCACTTTCTTCCATATCGTCGCCGCGAACCTACTCGTCCCCGCGCTGGTTGGCTGGCGCGTGCGGCTGAATGCGCTGGCGCTCACCGTGTCGCTGCTATTTTGGGGATGGTTGTGGGGAGCGATGGGGCTCATCCTCGCGATTCCCGTCACGGCGGTCATCAAAGTGATCTGCGATCATGTGGAGAGCTTGCAGCCGGTCGGCCGCTGGCTCAGCGCGTAGGCGCGCTACACCCGGGTGTGAAGGCGCGTGATCGCCTTTCCTAGCGCGACCGCGTCGCGCGGTTCCTGAAACAATCGAATCGCCGCAATCCCCGCGGCTCCTGCGCGAACGCACTCGGGCCCGTTTTCCTCGTCCATGCCCCCGATCGCAATCACGGGAATCCGCACGGCGCGGCAGACCTTGGCGAGCCTCGCGATTCCCTGTGGCGGCCCAAACCGTTCCTTCGACGGCGTCTCGAAAGTCGGCCCGAAGAAGGCGTAGCTCGCTCCAGCGCTTTCCGCCTCTCGCGCTTCCTCGAGACTGTGGCACGAGACTCCGACTAGAAAATCCGCCGGAGCGTTTCCGCCCCGGCACCAGCGAATCACGTCGCGCGCCGGCAGCGATTCGCCGCCCAAGTGCACGCCGGCGGCTCCCGCCGCGAGCGCCACATCCAGCCGGTCGTTCACGACCACGCCCGCCTTGCCGGCGTGCGCATTCTCATGCGTGATACCGAGCGCCGCGCGCACGAGCGCGAGAAGCTCTCGCCCGGCCAAGTCTTTTTCCCGGATCTGCACCCAATCGACGCCCGCTGCAACGGCCGCGCGAATCCTTCCCAGCATGCTCCCAATGGGATCGCCGGAGCCGAGCCCCTTTCGGTCGGTGACGTAGCACACGACCGGTTCGTGAGGCGGTTTTCCGGACGGCTTTTCAGGTGCGGCTGGCAATGGCGGGAGTCCGGCGGCGAAACGCTTCGAGCGACAACAGCACGTTCATGAATCCGAGCCCGGAAATCGCGCCGCGAAGAAAGGGATTTTTCAGGAAGAGTCCCAGCGACGGATACTGGTAGAAAAAGTAGTTCGTTTCCCAGAGGTCCGACCACGGCACGAGGATCAGCGCCAGTCCAAGCACGAGCCAAACCAGCAGGATCGGGGCGCGCGAAAGGGAACTCATCGTGGAGGTAGGATTATGGGAGATTCTCGCCGGAGCCGCAACTGGGATCAGGTCTTTTGCAACATGGCGATGCGGTCGGCCACATCGCGGTAGTCGATATTCATCGCATAGACTTGCCGGAAGCTGTCGAGCGCGGCCGAGGCTTCGCCCGCCAAGTCGAGCGACACACCGAGGTCGTAGCGCAGCGCCAGAACCGCTTCGTGGTCGAGCCCGGGGGTTTCAAGCGCCCGCTGATACCAGAGGGACGCGATCTTCGGTTCGCCCTTGTCCAGAAACGAAAGCGCGAGCAGCGTCGAGCAATTCATGGCGTAGGGGAAGGGCTTTCCCTTTTGCACCGCCTGCGCCACCTTCTGGAATTCTCCGATTGCTTCGTCGAGCAACCCCATTTCCCGGTAGGCGATGCCGAGATTGTAGTGTGTTTCGAGGTCTTCATCTTCGCCACCGAGTTCGCCGAGCTCCGTGCGGAATTCCTGGAACACTTCGGCCAGTTCGTTCAGCGTTTCGGCAGTACCTTGGGGCGCGGGCCCGGGCGAAGCGCCGGTAACGTTCCCCACAGCAACAGGTCCCTCAGGTGCGGCTGGCACCGGCTCGGGCGTTCGGACCGCTTCGGGCTTGCCTTCACGGGATGAAGCCGCAGGCGCCTCTAGGCCCTCCACTTCGGCGGCCAGTTCGCTCAGAAAATCGTCGGTCGTCACAGCGCCGGTCTTGCCCTGGATTCCGGAGAGCTCCGCCGCCAATTCGAGTTCAAATTCCCCGCTTGTGGCGGCTGCGGGCGCTTCCTCGGCAGCCTCCTCGACAATCTCCAGCACCGGCTCGGAGGCCGGCTCGGCAGCCGCCTCCCGGATCTCCACCGGTTCGGGCTCGGCCGGAACTTCGATCTCGATTCTCTCTTTTTCTTCCGCGAGAACAGGTTCGGCAGCCGGTGGTGCCGCCTGCGAGACCGTTGTGGATTCAGGCTCGGCGACCTCTTGCACCATGGCCTCCCATTCGTCTGAGAGGTCTACCTCGTTGTTAGCTGCCACAGGCTCTGGCTCGGCCGGTACGGATCGCGCCCGTGCTGGTGCGACCGCCTCCGGCGGTTCCTCCACAGTGGGCGCTTCCGGTTCGACCGCCATGAGCGGGATTTCGAATTCCGCAGCCGCGGCAGGAGCAGGTGCCGCATTCACGGGGACGGCCCCTGCAGACTCGGCCTCGACCGGCGCCGGAGGAGCGCTTACGGCTGCCGGTGTTGCTGCCGGCGCAGAGGTCAATTTCTCATCGGTCAGGTCTGCCGCCTTCGCGAATCTCCGCCGGAGTTCGGCGAACCGCTCGGCATTGACCGTATCCTCACGTTCGCGGTGGATCTGCTCGAGTTCGGCTGCCAGCTCGGCCGTACGGCGTTCGTCGCCCGCGCCGAGATAGACATCGAGCAAGCGCTCGAGGGTCGGCGTGTGGCGCGGAGCGCGCTGCAAGACGTTCTCTAGGAGATGGGTGGCCTTTTGGGTCAGCCCATAGCTCGAAAAGAGATCCACGTCGGTCAACGCCTGCGCGATGTAGCGTTGGGTCTCTTCGTCGAGCGGCTCCTCCACAACTGGCGGGGCCGCGGCAGGCGTAGCATCAGTCGATGCCGGCTCCGCCGTGGAGCTTTCCGTCACACGCGGTTCCTCTGATGTCGCGTCCGCCGTCGCTGCGGTTTCTGGTGTTTCCGTCGGCGTTGGGGATCCCTGTCCGCGTTTGCGAAGCTGGTTCAGCCGCGCGACCAGGCGCTCGTCACCTTTGTTCCGTTCGATCAATTCCTGCAGCAGCTCTTCGGCCCGCGAGCAGTTCCCATCTGCGGCATGGATATCGACGAGCTTGGTCAGGGCCGAATTCAAGTGGAAGGGATCGCTCGTGTGGCGAGAGAAATCCGCCAGCATCTCGAGCGGCTCGACCTCGCCGGGGAGCTTCTCCGCCACGTTCGAGAGCGCCTTCAGGAATTTGTCCTGCTCTCCCGCCTCGATCATCGGGCCGCGCAACTCGCGCAATAGTGGGAGAGCTTCGCCGGCCTTCCCGGCTTCCATCAGCGAGTCCGCCACTCTCTCGAGCAGCCCGAAGTGAGCGCTCCCGCGGACCAGTTGGTTGCGGGCGCGGTCCGCGGCCTTGTCCGTGTGTCCGGACTTGAGCTCCAGGTCCACGAGCAGGTTCGTCACTTCCGCACCCGCGTCGGCCTCCGGATGCTTTTCGAGGATCGCGATGGCCTCGTCGCTCTTGCCCGCCGCCGCGAGAATCTTCGCTTTCAACAGCCGCGCCGCCGCATTGCCCGGTTCGACTTCGAGCGCGCGCTCGATGAGTTTCGGGGCTTCCTCTGTGTCGCCCCGTTCGAACAAGCGTTGCGCGTACGCGAAATAGGTCTGGGCCGCTTCTTTTTTCTGGCCCATTATGTTGTAGAGCTCCGCCAGGCGCATCTGCACGCGCGCGTTTTCCGGCTCAACTTCGAGCAGCCGGTTCAGCACTTCCACGGCCTTCGGCGCGCGGTTCGCCTTCAGGTGCGCTTCGGCGATTTGCAGAAACAGCGGCCGGGCCTCGCTGAGAACGCCCTGCTGGACGTAGAGATCGGCGAGCCTCTCGAGTGGCGCCAGCTCGTTCGGCGCCAGCTTGGCAATCTTTTTGTAGATGGCGATCGCTTTACTGTTGAAGCCGTCGTTCAGGTACACCTGCGCGAGCCGCTCGAAATACTCGATGGCTTGCGGCATGTCGCCCTGCCGGGCGAAAAGATCGCCGACCGTCATCAGGGTGGCTTGATCCTTCGCGTCGTGGCGGAGAATCTGCTGATACTCTCCGATGGCCTGGGCCACCTTGCCTTGGTTGAGGTATTTCAGCGCGCTCTCGAGCGCTTTGCTTTTATTGAAGGCCATGAATGGGTTCCGCGTACCCGGCCGCTTCTGTCCTGCGAGGCGACGTCAGGTCAGAGGTGCGGACAGTCTTGAAGGTTAGCACGCGCGAAAAACCAGGGTCTATGCGGTGGCGCGGGGATGGTGACGAAGGGGATAACAGGGCGAAAACCACCGTGGGCTCTAAGCCCGCCGCCGCGAGCTCAGGGCTGGCTTTCGTTTACACGGACGACCCGGCGGTTTCGCTACATCTTCACCTCGCTGAACTGAATGACGGGCTGGACGTTCGTGTAGTTGGTGACGTCAGCTTGGATCTCCGGGGCATGTGGCACAAATGCCGCCATGAATGATTCGATTGAATCGAACGTCAGGTGACCTACCGCAAGGTATGGCGGAGGCGTGCCAGGCTGCGCGCCGGCGATCCCCTGCTCGACGGCCACGGCTTTCAGCGCTGGACCGATCTTTTGCTTTGCCATGGGAATGTGCTTCCGCAGGTAGTAGTCCATGTCAAACTTGGCGCCTTCGCCGTTTGGATAAAACACGCCGACCTTGATCATTGCATTTCCTCCGATGTGTGCGTCGTTTGGTCTGTTCGCAAACTCAGGGAGTCGGAGTTCTGGCGTCTTCTCTTTGCCCCTTTAGAACTTCCGACGGAACCTCCAGCGGCAGCGGAGCCTGCTCAGCTCCCGTGGCCCAGCAGCGCGCCTCTCGCACCGGGGCATAGGAGTACCGGTGGAGCGGCGATGGCCCGTGCCGCCGCAGCGCTTCGAGATGCTCCGGCGTGCAGTAGCCCTTGTGCTGCGCGAGCCCGTACTGCGGGTATATCTGGTCGAACTCCTCCATTCGGCGGTCCCGCTCCACTTTCGCCACGATCGACGCCGCCGCAATCGATATCGAGCGCGCGTCGCCGTGAATGAGAGCCTTTTGTTCGATCGGGAGATCGAGCTCGACGGCGTCGAGCAGGAGATAATCCGGGAAAGGATGGAGTTGCGAGATTGCCGCGACCATCGCCTGCCTGCTCGCCTGGTAGATGTTCCAGGCGTCGATCCGGCTCGCGTCGATTTCTGCCACGGCCCAGGCCAGTGCGTGCTGGCGGATGCGCTCGGCAAGCTCGCCGCGCCGCTCCGGCGCGAGCTTCTTCGAATCGTCGAGGCCGACGATTCTCCGCCGGGGATTCAGGATCACGACGGCCGCAACCACCGGCCCGAATAGCGACCCGCGTCCTGCCTCGTCCAGTCCGGCGATGCGCTGCCACCCGTGCTGGCGCGCCTCGCGCTCGTAACGTGAGGAGCAGAGCCGTCCCATCGGCGAGGGATTTTAGCATACGCCCGCCGCAAGGAATCCAGGCATCGCCTTGAAAAAGAAAAGGCCCGCGCCGGGGAAACCGGGGGGCCAAATCAAAATGAAATGTGCGGTTATTCGGTGGAGCTGCCGGCGCCGACCGCTTCATACTTCACGGCGCGCTTGATGCGTGCTGCCTTGCCCTTTCGCGCGCGCAGGTAGTTCAGCTTGGCGCGCCGGACGCGGCCTTGGCTCACCATTTCGATCGAACTGATCATCGGTGAGTGCACCGGGAAAATCCGCTCCACGCCGATGCCGAAGCTGACGCGGCGCACCGTAAAGCTCTCCCCGAGCAGCTCGCCCCGCCGGCTCATCACCACGCCCTCAAACGGCTGGATGCGCTCCTTTTCGCCCTCGGCTTCCTTCAGCCGGACGTGCACGCGGATCGTGTCCCCGGGACGAAATACGGGATGGTCCTTGCGTAGTTGGGACTCCTGCGCCTTAGCGATGATCGGTTTCATGACTGTTTTTCCCGGCAGACCCGCTCAGGTGGGGCCAGCACACAACGCACAATTGGCAATTATAGCGAATCCCCGCCGCCCTGCCTACATGAAATTAAAGACGGTTAGGCATCGCAGGGAGAATAAGACCAGCCCGATGCCAAGTGGCATCGGGCTGGCAACTTCCGCGCGAACTGAATTTCGCGCAGCTAGAAGACGTACTTCAAGCCAAATTGGAGGATGCGCCCCGGAACCGAACTCGAGGTGATCTCTCCAAAGCCGGCCGCGCCGAAGCCGTTGCCGGGTTCGTTGAACTGTGCGTGATTGAAAAGGTTGAAGAATTCCGCCCTGAACTGAAGGTTGGCGTCTTCCCGCAGTCCTCCGACCTTCGTATTCTTGATGATCGCCGCATCGAAGTTGAGCTGCGTGCAGCACCTCATAATCCCGACACCGGAGTTGCCGAAGCCCGTGCCACACCCCACGAACTGGGGTACGAGAGGCGCCGCGGTGGTCCCGGCATTGCAACCTGTCTGGCCGTCCGCCGACGTCCACGCCGCGTTTGGAGCCCCGCCAAACTCGGGCAATGCCGTGAACGGGCTCGTCGAATTAAAGAACCCGCTGCCCCCGCTCAGCCCACTGACCACGCGTGAGTACATACTGCCAGTAGAGCCGAGCGGCATCCCCGACTTGCAATTGCCGAGCGAATTGCAATCGACCGGGTCCGCGAGTTCGACTCTGGAGTAAGGGCCGGTAGGGGGAACCGAGGCGCCGTACAAAAGGGTCGCCTCATTGCCGTTGATTCCGTCAGTAATACTGAAAGGCAGACCACCTTGAATCGTGGTCACGCCGGAAACGCCCCACCCGCCCAAAGCCTTCTCTTTCCACCCCTCACTCTTGTAGGGCAGCTCGTAGCTGTAGCTGACCACAAAGCGGTTGGGGCGATTGAACGCCGCCGGGCCGTACTGCTGCCGGAAATTCAAGGGGTCGTTCGAGGATGCGCTGCCGGAAAGCACGTTGCCGGGCGTGGCAATGCCGGCACCGGCTTCGCTGGCGTTGACATCGGTTTTGAGGCTGCTCCAAGTGTAGGAAGCCTGGAGGGTCAGACCGTGGGAAAACGTATGCCGGAGCTGGGCTTGCAAGCTGTTGTAGAGGTGATTCCCGTCCGTTTCCACTTGCTGCAAATTTCCCGGGTTCACGCCCAGGTAGGCCACGCGGCCAAGATAATTGCCGGAGGTGTTGTCGAGAACCCGCATGTTGCCGTTATCATTGATGGGGAATGAGCTGGCGGGCCGCTCCAGATTGATGTTGACCTGGTCTTTCGGCGGGTCGGGGGCGCCTTGAACAAGATACGCGAGGTTCGGATCGCGGTTCCAATCGTAGAGGTGGATTCCATGCGATCCGACATAGCCGACGTCCGCCACCCACCCGTGCGCAAACTCGTACTGAAGGTCGAGATTGTATTGTTGGATCTTCGGCGTACGCATCGCCGGGTCGTCTCCAGAGTCGAGAAGGCCTGAAGCGTTGCCGCCGAATGCGTCCGTTATATTGGTGAGGCCGGACCCGGCAGCCGCCCCGGTAATCGGCGGGCCCGCTTTCAAGGTCCGCGGTATGAATCCAAGGAATTGCGGGCATGTGGTAGGCGTGCAAAACGGATCCTGAAGGGTCTGGCCCGGATTCGCCCCGACGCCAGTGGCGTAGGGCGGCATATTACCCAGGATGTTATCCCCCACAAGGTTGCCGTAGACCCGATCGAAGAACATGCCGTATCCCGCGCGCACAACGAGTTTCTCGCCGAACGGTTGCCACGCCACACCGATACGCGGAGAAAAGTTGTCAAGGGGAGAGCCGTTCAACAAAGTCTTGTTGCTGTTGACGGTAATGCCCGTCGAGCCGAACTCACCGGTGAGGCCTCCGTAGCCGGGGAAATTCCTGTTGTAATTCTTCTGGACGATATATCCCGCGAGAGTGCCGACTGGGTTGTTCAGTAGGGCAGTGCCCGTATCCACCAGACCAGCCTCCTGGGCCGCGAAGTTCGTAAACACGCCATGGGCGTCGCTAGGCCACCCGTCATATTCCCAGCGAACCCCCAGGTTGACAGTGAGATGGCGCGTCATTTTGATGTCGTCCTCTGCGAACGTCGAGTATTCGCTGATGCGCCAGTGGTGAGGATTCGGCGAGCCATTGGGCAGCAGGCGATTAGTGGAGTTTATGAACCAATTGATGGGAACGGGGGAGCCTGCGATACCGTTGGCCTCGTCGGAGGCAAGGCCGCTGTTGCTCAACAGGATGTCGGCTATATCCCCGGCCATGACCCAACCTCTTTCCCTGTTCGGCTGCGCCCAATTCCACTGGATGCGCTGCGTGTTGACGCCTGCTCGAATCGAATGCTTGCCGTGGTTCCAGGAAATCTGGTCGCCCGTCAGGAAGCTATTTTGGAGACTGTGGGTCGCCGAAAAGAAATTCCCTCCAGCGCTCCACGCTCCCCATGGCGACCCTACCCCGGGAATCCCCAAGCTGCCGATGATCGGGATCAGAGAGTCCTCGCGATTGCCACTGGCTTGCCCCGAGAGGGGGCAAGCAGTGCCGTCATTGACCGCAGGAATGATGTTAAGAGTGGTGATAAGGTCACCCGCGCAGGATTGGACGGTGTCGCCGTCAGTGACATTGAGGAACAGCCTCTGGAAGGAGCCGAATACCTCATTCACGAAATTGTTGGTGACAACCGACGTGAGCCTCAGAACCGCAGATTGCGAACCGTACTGCGCATCCTCGGGCGCGCCTGGGTCGCAACCGGTCACAATGCAGCTGAAACTCTGCGTCTGCGGATCTTTCGAGAAGAAATACTTTTCCTGCAGCGTGTTCTTGCTCGTGAGGACGTAATCCGTGTTGATCATGTACTGATCTTCACTGGCGATCGTGGGCTGTGAAATGGTTGTCGGTACGGCACATGCCCCGCTGGCCACGTTGCAGAAGGGGACACCGCTTGCGTTGTAACGCAAGCTGGGAATGTAATAGCCGTTGTTGAAGCCGCCCTTTACCTGTTGAATTTTCTCGGTCTGCCGCAAGAGGTTGATGGCGGTGTTACTGATGTTGGATCCGTCCGGCTTGACGAAGACGCCTGACTCGCCTAAACCGCTGGCGAAGTCCGTCTCGCCCGCAAACGCGCATCCCAGGTATTCCCGGTAGGTCGTGTAACTGCACATCGTCGGGCCCGTAAAGTCCAGCGGAATGGTCCCCGCATTGCCGTCCGAACGCGCGCTCGCGAAGGGAACGCCCGGCTCGTTAAACGGTAGCAAGTCGACCTCAGTCAAGGAGGTGGCGAAGCCATTGCTGCCGATTCCGTTGAGCTGCCGCGTGCCCTGGTAGGAGCCAAAGAAGAAGAACTTGTCTTTCTTGATCGGCCCGCCAAAAGTGCCGCCGAACTGGTTCTGCTTCACTGTCGGCGGCGTGTTCGGCAGGTGTTCGTTGTTTTCCGAGTTTTTGTAGAAGAAGTCGTTGGCATTGAAGAAGTTATTGCGGTTGAATTCCCACGCCCCTCCGTGGAACTGGTTCGTGCCGCTCTTGGTCACCACGTTCACGTTTGCGCCGGGGTTCTGGCCGTAAGCGGCGTCGTATTGTGAGGTCTGGACCTTGAACTCCTGAATCGAGTCCGGGTTGGGAATCGGAATCCCGGCATAGCTGCCCGACTGCGCTGCGCCGCCGCTGCCGTAGTTCGTGGTGACGACCCCGTCCATCATGTAGGTGTTCTGATCGGACCCGGAACCGTTCACGTTGATGTCCATCGTGCCGTTTCCGACCGCGGTGGCCGTTGCGACGTTGGCAGTGACGCCGGGCGAGAGGTCGATAACCTGCGTATAGTTGCGCGTGCTCAGAGGCAGGTCGGTGACCGTTTTCCCGGCGACCAATCCCCCTACCGTGGCGTTCTGCGTTTGGATAGTCTCGGGCGCCGTTGCTTCGACGGTCACCTGCTGCGCTTGCGAGCCGATCTCGAGGCTCCGATTCACCACAGCCGTCTCCGTTACGTTCACGGTAACCGACGGCACCTCGGCGGTTTTGAAGCCGGATGCGGATAACTTCACGCTGTAATTTCCAGGCGGCAGCAGGGAGAACTTGTACGAACCGTTGGCGTCACTCGTCGTATCGCGCAACTGGCCTGTGGCGAGGTTGGTCGCCGTGACGCTCGCGCCGGAGATGACGGCCCCGGAAGGATCGGTGATTGTCCCGGTCAGCGCTCCCGTTGAAGCGCTTTGCCCCAGAGCCGGCGAAACGCAGATGCACAGCCCCACCACGCAAGCCAACAGCGCACACGCAATCTTCAGTCCCTCAAATCGTGAATGCATCGCCCACCCCCCTTGAGTCCTCATTCTGTGGATTGTAGTTGCGCCCCCCGGGCGGGTCTTCGTGCAAGGTCCGAATCGTGGGGGCGGATTTACTACGGGCTTCGATTTCTGTCAAGCTCAAAGCGCGCGGTGGAACTGGGGGAGCAGATCGGGGCGATTTCGCAGCGTCTTTTCGAGCGCCTGCTGCCGGCGCCATCGGCGAATCTCTTCATGGTTCCCGCTCATCAGCACTTCCGGTACATCCCAGCCGCGAAAAGACTGCGGTCGCGTATAGTGCGGGAAATCGAGAATGCCGCGGTTAGTCGGCACCGGTGACTCATCTCCGCCTCGTCGGGGCACGGGATGACGTTCCGCCTCGGCATCGCTCGCGCTGAAGGACTCATTCAAGGCGGAATCCTCGTTGCCGAGCGCGCCGGGAATCAGCCGCGTGACCGCATCGACGATCATTGCCGCGGGCAGTTCGCCGCCCGAAAGCACGAAATCCCCGATGGAAAGTTCGTGCGTCGCCAGATGCTCGGCAACGCGCTCATCCACGCCCTCGTAACGTCCGCAGAGCAGCACGATTCGCTCGAGCTGCGCGAACCGCCGTGCCGTATCCTGCCGAAACAGCTTTCCCGCTGCGGACAGCAGCACGATGGCCGTTCGCGGCGGCGCATTCGTACCGCCCAGCAGGGATTCGACCGCCTCGAACAGCGGCTCCGGTTTCATCACCATTCCCTCGCCGCCGCCGAACGGCCGGTCATCGACGGTGCGGTGCCGGTCGTGCGTGAATTCGCGCAGGTCGTGGACGTGCGTTTCGACGAGCCGCGCCTCCCGCGCCCGCCGCACGATCCCGTAGTCGAGCGGCCCGCCGAAAAACTCCGGGAAAATCGTAACGATGTCGAATCGCATGGCTATGCCGCGTTCCTATCCGTTCAACTTCGGAAGCCAGCGGGGGACGCGACGGCAATAGTCCTCGTAGCTCGCGCCGAACTTTCTCCGCAACGTGGGTTCCTCATAGAACAGCACGAACAGATGCACGCACAGGGCCCAGATGATCAGATAAACCGCCAGGTCCACCGAATGAAACCCAACCGCCTCCGCCAGAAGGATAGTTCCGACGCCGACATACATCGGATTGCGCGCAACTCGGTACAGGCCGTGCACCACCAGTCTTTTGGGCGGATCGAGTGGCGCCGGCGTGCCATCGCCAACCCGCGCGAAGGCCCAAAACGCGCACCAAAAGTAAATCGCCGCTCCTGCGAGTAACAAGACCAGCCCCATCATCCCCGCCGCATCCGCGTGCCAGCGCGCGCCTTTGGGTAGTATCCAGTACGGAACCAGCACCGCCATTGTCCCCGCAACGAAGATCGTGAAGACGGCCGTGCGAAGGAGCGCACTCATCGGCGCAGAGTATAGCAATCCGAATCAATCGCGATTCAATTCGCGCAGGCCTTCGGGAAGGGCGACGTCGATGCGCCGTCCGGCAACATCGACGTTCACGCAGATTTCCTGCGCGAGCGGAATCAGCAGCTCGCCACGCGCCGCCTCGACGATCAGCAGCGGCGTCCCGACAACACCTTCGCCCGTGAACTGCACGTCGCGCACCACGCCGAGCGCGGCGTCATTCTCTCGGGTTTTCTCACGCACCTCGCAGCCGATCAGATCGGTGACGTAGTAGCTGCCGGAGGGAAGCGCCATGCGCTCGGAGAAAGGAATCCGGACTTCGAGGCCGGCGAGCTTTTCCGCGTCCGAAATCGAATCGGAGCCTTCGAAGTGGAAGATCGCCTGGCCGCCACGGTTCTGCGTCAGCCGGCAGGAGTGAATCGCAACGCTGTGCTGCGACGACTTCTTTTCGTCCCACAATTCCGCGTGGGTAAGGCGCTTGAGCCGTTCGGGAAAGTCGGTGAGGATTTCGGCGGCCACTTCTCCACGGCGTCCATGTGGGCGCAGGATGCGCGCCACGGTGACGCCCGCCGCCTCTGGTGGTGGTTGCTGCGCGGCCACTCTACTCGAGGATTTCGAGCGTGAATCGCTTCTTCAATTTCATCCCTGCGGCGCCGAGAAGCGTCCGAATCGACTTCGCCGTGCGTCCCTGCCGCCCGATCACCTTGCCGAGGTCTTGGGGATGAACCCGCAGCTCAAGAACCGTAACTTGCTCGCCTTCCACTGCGTTGACCTGAACTTGTTCCGGATGATCTACCAGTGCTTTCGCAATCTGCTCCACGAGCTCCTTCATCGCCCTGCCTCCACAGCATGCCGTGCCCACCGGAGAAATTCGCTTGAGCGTGTACAAGAACTATGCACATGGCACTCTATGGAATAGGACGCTTCAGGCGGGCTTGGGGTTGCGTAGCAGGCTCCGGACGGTGTCGCTCGGTTGTGCGCCTTTGCTGAGCCAGTACTTTACGCGCTCGCCATCGATCTGCACGGCGGCGGGCTTCTTCAGCGGGTCGTACGTTCCGATGATCTCGACAAATCGGCCGTTCCGCGGGCGCGTCTTTTCCGTGACGACCACGCGGTAGAAAGGCTGTTTCTTCTTGCCAATGCGGGCAAGGCGAATCGTTAACACTCGAAATCCCTCCTCATTGCAATCGAGCTAGTATAGCGGACGCCGCCGCATTCACCAATCGCTATCTCCGCCGCGCCGCTCTCACGCCAGTAGCCAGAGCGCCAGCGCCGCCTCCGCGCACTGCTCGATCATCTGCTGATCGCTCGCCGAAAACGCGTTAGCGCGCTCGCTTTCGACGTCCACCGTCCCGATCACGCGCCCGTCCGGCGATAGAACCGGCACGATGATTTCCGAAAGCGTGCTGCCAAACGCCGTCAGGTATCGCGGATCGTTCCGAACGTCGCCCACGACCACCGCCTTCTTCTGCTGAATCGCGGCGCCGGTCAGCCCTTTGTCCACGGGAAACGTCGGGTGCTCCGGCGCGCTCGGGCCGCTCCACGCGATGATCGAGACTTGCTCCGGACCCACGTCGTAGACGCCAACCCACCGGTACGAGCCAAGCGTCTGAATCCGCTCCGCCAGCCGCTTCGCCTTAGCCGCGCGGTCGTCGCCGCTCGCCGCGATCGAGCGAATCTGGCCGAGTACGTTGTTGATCACAATCGGCATCGGATTGTCACTTCAATCCCGCAAGCTTTCCGATGCCGCGCATCTTCATTTTGGACATGCTGCCGTACTGCTTCATCATCCGGCGCATGTCGGCGTACTGCTTCAGCACTTGATTCACTTCCTGCACGGTGGTGCCGCTGCCGCGCGCGATGCGCTTGCGGCGCTTGCCGTCGATCAGGTTGTCGTTGGCGCGCTCCGCGGCGGTCATCGAATTGATGATGGCCTCGGTGGACTTGAGCTGCTTCTCGTCGATCTGCGCGTCCTTGGGTAGCTTCGCGAACGGCCCGACCTTTGGCAGCATGCCCATCAACTGCTCGATCGAGCCCATCTTGCGGATCTGCTGCAACTGGTCGCGAAAATCCTCGAGCGTGAAATCGTTCTCGCGCAGCTTGCGCTCCAGCTCGCGCGCCTTTTTCTCGTCAACGTTCTTCTGCGCCTTTTCGATCAGCCCGAGGACGTCGCCCATCC
>Ga0187864_10002055_pt1 | contig 18071 bp, 16 predicted proteins | sample June2016WEW_11_4_FD_132985 | JGI IMG/M metagenome (GOLD analysis project Ga0187864, IMG submission 132985) | Peatland microbial communities from SPRUCE experiment site at the Marcell Experimental Forest, Minnesota, USA - June2016WEW_11_40 | ecosystem: Environmental > Terrestrial > Soil >...
CTATCGAACCGACACCTGGACCCGGATGATTGAATTTCCGCGGATGCCCCGATTGGTGCCAGACATGGTCACTGAAAATGAATGTCGCCTATTGGCCCGTCTCGGCCGCGCCGCTCGCGTGGCACCGAGTCCGCTATTTGAGTTCTTGCTGCCACGTCGGCTACATGGTCGGGGAGGCCGTTCATGACCGATAATGTTGAAAAACTAAAAAGGGGGGTGGCGATAAAATCTCGCCGCGCGCCCGTTGAACACGGCAGTTGGCACTCGAATGCCTTGTAGTGAGTTTACGAGGCCTGCCGGTTGGAAGTGGGACTGCTCATGTGTCCCCCCATATAATTTCCGGACGAACGCACCAGCGCCTCTGGAAAATCGACTTTTTCAACAGTATCGACCCTTAGGAGACATGGCGGTGATGCATGTCAATCTTCATTGCGTCGCCCGTCAATCCACGCGCGCTGCTGCGACGGCATCATGAAACTTTTGTGGCGGCGGCCTCGCTGCCGCGCAGCGGCGGGGACTCCGGCGCAACGAACGGCAGCATGCGCCGGAATGCGAGCTCCTGCCGCCGGCCCCGCCGCGTTTGCAGTTCGCAGATCAGCCGGGCTCGCAACGCGGTTCGTTGGCGCGGTGCTGCGTCGGGGGGCAGCACATAGAAACGCCGGACCAACTCGTCGCGTGGGCTGGCGCCGTGATCATCGTGGGGTACTCGAGCGTTTTCCTGCGTCGGCCATTGCGGAAAGCTGCTGCCGAACGCAGCATAATTGACCGACCCATAGGGGAGAACCGTCCGCTCGATCGAGACGGAGTTGGTCAGCTCCAGCTCGGGCGCAACAAATTTGACGCCGACGGTCGTGGGCTGCCACGCCTGCCAGAGCTCGCAGATCTTCGTTCCCGGCGGATCAATAACCTGAATACTGCGCACGAAGAGAGCGCACGGCTGCAAATTGCGCATCACGATTCCGAGTTCGAGCCAGTCGGTTTTTGGGTCATGGCCGAGCGTCGCCTCGACCAGCGATGCCTTTAGCTTCCAGTGGCGTCGCAGCGACCGGAGCGCCCAAACCGCGATCCCGCCGATTACCGCCGCGGGCGCGGCGGCCATGACGATTTCCGGCCAATGCGGAACAACCGCCGCGAAGGCGGTTGAGAGATAGGGCCGAAGTGGCTCGCTCCCTGCGTGGATGGCAGCGCCCGCCCAATCGGCCGTGGCCTGAAGGTGGACCGCGACCCAGTGGCGGGCTGTCTCGAGCGCTGGCGCGGCACGGCTGACCGCAGCGCCCCAGGACGCCACGATCGCGGCGCCGATCCCTCGCAGGTGCACCGACAGCCAGTCTAGCGCAGTCTGCAGATCGTTCATCCCCCTACCGTCACGCAGCGTTCTGTGAGCCCGCAGGGACGTGTACCCTGGAACCCTGATTTAAAGTCAGATTAGCAGGCAAAAAAGTCCCTAACAAATTGATCGAGCCGCAATAGAGCGCCGAGGACAACTGCTTGCCCGCTCGGTCCAGCGGCGTACCATGCGGGGAATTTGTCGGATAAGCTCTCTCTCGCACTGGTCAAGAAGTTTGGTCAGCCCACGATAAATTCGCGCAGAGGCCACGATGCATCAGATTGCGGACTGGCTCAAAACGCTCGGCATGTCCGAGTACGCGGAGCGTTTTGCTGAAAACCGCATTGATTTCTCCATCCTGCGCGACTTGACTGATCAGGACCTGAAAGACCTCGGTGTCGTCCTCGGTGATCGGCGGAAGATGTTGCGTGCGATTGCGGAGCTTGCAGGTGCCGTTCCGTCATCGCCGCAGCCCGCGTTCACCGAGCCGGAGAGCCAAGACAGTGCCGAGCGCCGTCAGGTGACGGTGATATTCTCAGACCTCGTCGGTTCGAGGGCACTCTCCGCCCGGATGGACCCGGAGGATCTGCGCGAGGTCATTTCGGCCTATCAGAAATGTGTCGCCGAGACAGTGCGCCGCTTCGGCGGGTTTGTGGAACCTTCAGAGAAAGCTGTACTGCTTGACGAAGACCGTCACGTGCCGAGGTGTCGTCGCCCGACACCAGCAATGAGCGGCCGACCGTCGTGTGCCTTGCGGTGAAGCCAGTCGGAAAGCCGGGTGCCGGAAATAGGCACGCCCGGTTTGATGAGCGGGGATGGGAAACGGGGCGTTGGCCATAGGCCCCAAGCTACCGCGCCCATCCTCGACTCCACCAAAGCCGAAGTTCGCTGGTGTCGATTGGCCCATGCTCGAATAGCTCCGGAAGGTGATATGCAGAACCCCAAGCCGGCGCTCGCGAGCGCGTGACGATCTTCGCCCCCGCGCCTGTTGCGGGTAAGTCCTCGAAGACAGGAGGGTCGACCTGTGCTGGTGATGCGAGACGAGGCGCATTTCGGCCGCGTGGTGCGGTGTTATGTCGAGCGCCCTTCGAACATTGACGCGGTGTTGCGCGATGCCGCGGCCCGGCGACCGGAGGCGCCCGCGCTATCGGACAATGGCCGCCGCGTGAGCTACAGAGAGCTGGACACGGTGGTCGAGCGACTGGCTGCGAACCTCGCCGATCTTGGCATCGCCAAAGGCGACCGCGTCGGCCTGTTGCTCGGCAATTGCAGCGAGTTTGTCGAAGTTGTCTTTGCGCTTGCGCGGCTCGGCGCAATATCGGTGCCGATCGGAATTCGTCAGCAGCGGCCTGAGAACGAATTTGTGCTCGCACAGTCGGGTGCCAAGGCGGTCATCTTCGAGGCTGAGCTGGTCGACCGCATTCCTGCTCCGGAGGCTGTTCCCGCCCTTGTGCAGCGCATCGTCGTTGGCGGCAGCGCAGCGGGTGCGATCAACTACGACCAATTGCAGAAAAATGCGTCGCCAATTTCACCGCTTCACATCGGCGAAGAAGACGTCTTCGCGATCCTCTACACGTCGGGCACGACGGGACAGCCCAAGGGCGCGGTGCTGACCCATTTCGGTACCATCCATTCCTGCCTGCATTACCGCGAGTGTCTGTCGCTTGATGCAGAGAGAAGCCTGCTGGCAGTGCCAGCCTCGCACGTCACCGGGCTCGTAGCCAACATCCTCACGACGGCGCTGTGCGGGGGGTGCACCGTCATCATGCGAAGCTTCAAGGCGCGAGACTTTCTCTTCCTCGCGTGCGCGGAACGCGTCACTCACACCGTGATGGTCCCCGCCATGTATAACCTGGCGCTGCTCGAGCCCGCTTTCGACGGCTTCGATCTCGCCGCATGGCGCCTAGGGGGCTACGGCGGCGCGCCCATGCCGGAAGCGACTATCCGTCGCCTTGCCGAGAAACTGCCGGCTCTGGTGCTGTCCAATCTCTACGGCGCCACCGAGACTATTTCGCCAACCACCATCATGCCGCCCGGCGACGGGCTCGCGCATGCCGACAGTGTCGGAAAAACTGTGCCGTGCGGCGAGGTACGGATCATGGACGATACCGGCCGCGAAGTGGCGCCCGGTCAATCCGGCGAAATCTGGATTGCCGGTCCCATGGTCGTCCCGGGCTATTGGCAAAATCTAGACGCCGATCGGGAGAACTTCGTCGGCGGATATTGGAAATCAGGAGATATCGGCAGTAAGGGCGAGGACGGTTACGTGCGCGTCTTCGACCGCAAGAAGGATATGATCAACCGCGGCGGGTACAAAATCTATTCGGTCGAGGTCGAGAACCTGCTGATTCAGCATCCTGCCATCCTCGAATGTGCAGTAATCGGACGACCGGACCCGGTGCTGGGCGAAAAGTCCCACGCGTTCGTGGTGTCGAGCGCACCCGGACTCAGCGATCAGGAGCTACGCGACTATTGCGCAACGCGCTTAGCCGACTACAAGATTCCCGACGGCATTACGATCTTCGCCGAACCGCTGCCGCGCAACGCCAACGGCAAGGTGATCAAGACCGCTTTAAGAGCGCGGCTCCTCGAGTCCGTGCCCGAGGCCCGTTAGCGTGTGCTGAACTGGCGGCATTCTGTAGCGGCAGGCTCGCCACCGCGCGTGAAAGGCTTTCTCGTTGAAAACCCGCGCCGCCGTGCAGCGGTCTGCTGCGGCGGCTGTGCGATTGACGGGGCGCTTGTCAGTCGAATAGGCTATTTTGAGGGGCCTGTAACAAAGAAAAAAGCTCCGTGGGAGGTTAGTATGCGGTATTTCCCGATCCCGCGCTTGTTCCGCCGCCGCGCTGAATCCTCCACGCCTGTTTCACGTCGATTGCCAATCGCAGTGTGATGAGAATGCACGCGTCTCAGCGCCCACACCGCATGCCGCATGCGTGGCCGTGGGGCGGGAGTCGCGCTCGATGAAGGGGAAACTTCTTTCTCAGCAGGTGATCGTATTTGCCGTCTTCGTCGTTCTTTTCGTGGCGTTCTCGGTCCTGCTGCCCGGCTTTTTCTCCGCCGGCAATCTTCTGACGCTGGTGCAAAACGTCGCCATTCTCGGCATTCTCGGGCTGGGGATGGCCATCGTCGTCATCGGCCGCGGCATCGACATTTCGATGGTGGCGTCGCTTGCCGTACCGGCCGGCCTCGTTCTGCAGATGGTGCAGAACGGCTATCCGATCTCCGAGGCTTTGATCGCCTCCCTTGCTCTCGCGCTACTCTTCGGTTTGGTCAATGGCTGGCTGATCGCCTATGCCGAGGTGCCGTCGCTTTTCACCACGCTCGCCTCCGGACTTTTTCTTGCCGGCCTCGGTCAGGTCGCTTTCTTTCAGTTGGACGTAGTTCAGTGGCCCGCCAAACTCGATGGCCTCGCCTGGCTCGGACGTGGGACCCTCTATGGCATACCGATGCCGGTGATCATGTTCGGCTGGTCGACGCTGCTGGCCGGACTGTTCCTGCGCTGGACGCGCATCGGCGCCTACATTTATGCGATCGGTGACAATCCCTTCGGCGCGCGTGTCACGGGAATTCCTACCCGGCCCATCATCGTCCTCCAATATGTGCTGGCAGCCCTAATCGGCGCCTTTGCCGGGATGGTAATGGCGGCGTCGGTCAACAGCATGGCAACGCGAATTTTCAACTCGACAATGATCTACGACGTCATCCTCGTCGTCGTGCTCGGCGGCATCGGACTTTCCGGCGGTCGCGGCGGCGTGATCAACGTCGTGATCGGCACACTGCTCATCGGTACGCTGCTGAACGGCATGACCATCATGGACGTGTCCTATTCCGGCCAGAACTTGATCAAGGGCGTCATTTTGCTGGTCGCGATCTTGACCGATTCTTTCATCAATCCACGAAATGAGGAGACGGCGCAGCAGGGAGACATCTGAGCGTCGGTAGGGCTGAGCATCTGACTACGAACACTTCCAAGGGAGGAATGAAATGACTGACAGTAAGCGAATATTACTCGTAGGCGCCGCACTGCTTGGGGGGCTGCTTGTGCTCGGCCAACAGGCGTTTGCACAAGGCAAGGGCTTGGAAGAGCCGTTCCGGGCCGACTATTACAAAAAACTCGAAGGCAAAACCGTCGCCTACGTGCCAGTGGCGATGAGCTTCGATCTGGCACAAGGCTGGATTGCCGGCGTCAAGAAGGAACTCGATCCCCTCGGCGTCAAGGTCGAGATCCGCGATCCGAACTGGAGCACGAACGCCGGCGCACAAGCGGTGTCGACTCTGATCAACGAGAAGCCCGACGTCATCATAGTCCATAACCCGGACGTTCAAACATACGCGAAGCTGCTGCAGAAGGCGGAGAGCTCCGGCATCTACATCGTCCAGATCAACATGCGATCGAGCTACGAAACCACCGCTTTCGTCGGCGCCGACTGGGTCGAGGTGGGCGAGAAGGATACCGAGGCGGTGATCAATGCTTGCAAGGGCAAATCGAACAAGATCGCCATTATGCAGGGCGCGCTTTCGGCTGCGGCGAGTGCTTACACCTTGAAGGGGGTTGAAAACGTGCTCGCAAAGCATCCGGAAATTACGGTGGTGTCGAGTCAGGCCGCCGACTGGGATGCTTCCAAGGCGAAGGGCATTGCCCAAACCGTGCTGAAGCAACATCCCGATCTTTGCGGTTATGTGGGCTTCTGGGATGGCATGGATATCGGTACCGGAGCGGCCATCGCGGAAGCCGGGCTTACCGGCAAAGTTTTCCTCGCCACGTCGGGCGGTGGCGAGCAGAAGGGCGCCTGCGATCAGGTCAAGAACGGCGTGTTCGATCTTGACCTCAGCTACGACGTTCCGACGCAAGCGAGCAACATGGCGGCGATGATCAAGTGGCTGCTTGTTTCCGGACTGAAACCGGGCGCGGACAAGGCGTCGATCTACACGACGCTTATTCCTCTCACCAAAGATAATGCCGGGACCGAAGGGGCGTGCTGGAGGCTCGGCAAATCCTGACCCGGATAGGCCTGTAGCTCAAACTAGTTGCATCGTGGCGAGCAAAGCCCTGTCGCGATGCAACTCAAACCAAGAATGATCGTTGTCATGCCTCTCACGTATCGATGAACGAAACCTTCGTTAAATTCCGTTATCGTTGGTGGCCGGATCATCTCCTCGGCGAGATTCTGTCCAAGCGTTGGACCGAGACGGCGATCCCGGTGTTCGTGCTCATCGTGGTTGCGGTGGTGCTGAGCAGCAACATCAGGGGTTTTCTTTCGCCCGCCAGTCTCGCCGACAGCGCGCGTCAGGCCGGAGAGATCGGCTTCGCCGTTCTCGGCATGGCGCTGGTGATGATCGTCGGCGGCATCGACCTCTCCGTAGGATCCATGTTCGCGCTCACCAACCTGTGCGCGCTTCTGCTCATGCATGTCCTGAAGTGGCCTGTGGTGGCCGCGGTACCGGTGACGATTCTGTGCGGTTGTCTGCCTGGCGCGATCAATGGCGTGCTCATCGGCTACTTTCGCTTGCGCGCCTTTATCACCACGCTCATCACGCTCATTATCTACCGCGCCATTTATGACATCGTGACCCTTCAATACTCCGTTCAGATCGCCGGTGGATTTCCCGATTCCGCAGTATGGGACTTCATGGGCACCGGCGACGTCTTGGGAATTCCGCCGATCGCCTTCGTCTACGCCGTCGTAGCAATCTTCGGCCACGTCTTTCTGACGCGTTTACGTCCGGGCTGGCACATTATAGCAATCGGCGGCTCGCGCCGCTCGGCCTACAACACCGGTGTCGCGGTTCGGCGCACAGTCGCGGGATGTTATGTCGCCTGTGGAGGATTGACCGCGATTGGCGGCATTTTCTTCGCGGCGCGCTTGGCGACCGCCGGCGGCGACATTGGTGTTGGCCTCGAGATTACGGTACTGACTGCGGCGGTGCTGGGCGGCATCAGTCTCGGCGGCGGCAAAGGCTCGGTCGCAAAGGCGTTCGTCGGAACGCTGATCGTCCTCCTGATCACCAATGGGCTGACCACAATGCAGGCGCCGGGCGGCATCAATCGCATGGTGCTCGCGTCAATCCTCATTCTTGCCGCCGTCATCGATGTTCGCTGGCTCAAGAATCGCTACCGTATCATCAACAAGGTGTATGTCAGTCCGACCTACCATCGCTTGGCACCGGCGCCATCAACGGCAGCGGGAAGCGGCACGGTTTTCGCCCTTAACGACAAGCTGCGCGACGTGACCGCGATTGGGTTGGGGCAGATCGAGGCCCCAGAGGACGTCATCCTCGACCGCTACGACAATCTTTATGCGGGTTCGCGCCACGGCGACATCATCCGATTTTTTCCGCCAGACTACGAACGCATGGAAGTCTATGCCCATATCGGCGGCCAGCCGCTCGGCATGGCATTCGATAAGAACGATAATCTCTACGTCTGCGTCGGCGGGATGGGCCTCTACCGCATCAATGCCAACCGGCATGTCGAGAAAGCAACCGATGAAACCAATCGCAGCCTGCTTTCAATCGCCGACGACAGCCGCCTGCGCCTTGCCGACGACCTCGATATCGCGCCCGACGGCCGCATCTTCTTTTCTGAGGCGACCGTGCGCTACGAGATGCACGAATGGGCCGTTGACGGACTTGAAGCGCGCGGCAACGGGCGCATCATTTGCTACGATCCAAATGCCAACACGACGCGAACCGTTATCCGCAATCTGAAATTCCCCAACGGTATTTGCATCGCTAGCGACGATCAATCGCTCCTGTTTGCCGAAACCTGGGGCTGCACTGTGAAGCGCTACTGGTTCGATGGCCCGAAGATTGGCCAGATCGACGTCGTGCTCGACAATCTCCCGGGCTATCCAGACAACATCAACCTCGCTTCGGACGGCAATTACTGGCTCGCACTAGTCGGCATGCGCTCTCCGGCGTTCGATCTCGCCTGGCGGATGCCGGGGTTCCGGAGGCGCATGGCCAAGCGCGTACCCATCGACGAGTGGCTCTTTCCCAACATCAACACCGGGTGTGTCATAAAATTCAACGAAAAGGGTGAGGTGCTGGAAACGTTGTGGGACCTGGGCGGAATGCACCACCCGATGATCACATCTATGCGGGAGCACAGGGGGTATCTCTATCTCGGCGGCATCATGAACAATCGGATCGGCCGCTATAAGCTTACGGAAGCCGATCCCGATTTTGTGCAATACGATGTGCGATGGAGGCGGCAGCGGTGATTGCCGTCCTGCGGGACTTCACGGACAGGGTTTTGGGGCGGGGTGAAGCGGCAATCACGGTGCCGCCGTTCGACGGAGCGCTGAAACCAAACCAGCTCCTCGAAGGCGCTGCTGTTGTGGCGCAACTAGATGCGCCCGACGATCTGGCCACGAATGGCCGCTCGGTATTCGTGTCCGACGGCCCTCGTCTGTTGCACCTCGATGGATCGGCGCTCAACGAAGTGCAGCGGTTCGACCGCACTATCACCGCGCTTACGTGTCTGCCGGACGGTGGGTTCGCGGTTGCGTTCCAGGGCAGGGAAATATGTATCCAAGGCGGCAAACATGATGGGACGCGCTGGTCGGATGCCGCTGGGAAGCCATTTTGCGCGGTCAACGCGTTGTCACCTGCACCGAATGGAAAACTGCTGGCGACTGACGGGTCAGCGACCCAGCCCTACGATAAATGGTCCCACGATCTCATGGGACTCGGCCGCACCGGCCGGATCCTCGAACTCGACTGCTCGACCGGAGCGGCGCGCGAAGTTGCCGCCGGTCTGAGCTACGCCTTTGGCGCCTGTAGCGCAGGCGAGGAAATCTGGGTCTGCGAAAGTTGGCGCCATCGGTTGCTGCGATGCGGCGCCGGCCGCAGTGGAGCAGTGCTCGACCGTCTGCCGGGTTATCCTTCGCGGATTACGGCGGCCGCGGGCGGCGGCTTTTGGCTCAGCGTCTTTGCGGCGCGTACGCAACTCGTCGAGTTTGTGTTGCGCGAGACGGCCTTTCGCAAGCGTATGATGGCCGAGATCGAGCCCGAATATTGGATTGCACCGACGCTCAGTTCCGGCCGGACGTTTCTCGAACCGATGCAGGGCGCGCATATCAAAACCATGGGCATTCTCAAGCCCTGGGCACCGCCGCGCTCGTACGGCCTGGTCATTCGTCTGTCGCCGGAAGGGCTGCCTCGTTATTCCTTTCATAGCCGGGTCGACGGTAAGAACCACGGCGTGGTCGCGGCCGTCGAGTGCGGGGGCAACCTGTTCGTCCTTGCCAAGGGAAGTCGGCGGCTTCTTCGGCTGGATATCGCCGACGCCGAACGGAGACTTCTTGCATGAGCACTCCCATCCTCGAACTGCGTCAGGCGACCAAGAAATATGCCGGAGTTCCCGCGATCGACGCAGTCGATTTCGCGCTGATGCCCGCCGAGATCCATGCACTCGTCGGCGAGAACGGCGCCGGAAAATCGACGTTGACCAAAGTGATGGCAGGCGTCGTGACGCTTACCTCGGGCCAGATGCTGATCGAGGGGAAGGAAGTGAATCCGCGCACGCCGAGCGAGGCCAGGCAGCTCGGCGTCGCCATGGTCTTCCAGGAGAATAGCTTGGTTCCGACGATGACGGTGGCGCAGAACCTGTTTCTCGGCCAGGAGCATTTCTTCAACCGATTGCGCGGAATTTACATCGCCGCGCAGCAATTCCTGCAGTCGCTAAATTTCGATGTCGCACCGACCGCGACCGTCAGCCTGCTCGGTGCGGCCAAGAAGCAGATGGTCGAAATTGCCCGTGCCGTGCTCCACAACGCCAAGGTCATCATCTTCGATGAGCCGACCGCGTCCCTGACCCCGGAGGAGAAGAAGTATTTTTACGATCTCGTACTTGATCTCAAGAAGCGCGGCGTCTCGATCATCTTTATCTCGCACGCGCTCGAAGAGGCGCTGCAGATCGCCGATCGGATCACCATCCTGCGCGACGGCAAGCATGTCGTTACCGATCTGAAGCAGAATTTCGATCGTGCCCGTATAGTCCAAGCCATGGTGGGACGCGACCTGTCGCAAACTCTTTACGGGCAACGCAAGGCGACGGTCCGTCCGGCGGGCCGCCGGGTGCTGTCGATTCAGAACCTGCGCATGGCGACCATGGTCAAGAACAATTCACTCTCGATCTTCGCGGGCCAGGTCACCGGTATTTTTGGACTCGTCGGCGCGGGTCGCACCGAAACTTTCAAAGTCGTCGCCGGCGTCATCAAACGTGATTTTTTCCACGGCGGCGAGGTGCTGTTTCACGACCGGCCGGTCCGCTATCTGGTCCCGGCATCGGCGGTGCGAGATGGCATCGTGTACGTCACCGAGGATCGCAAGATCGAGGGCTTTTTCGAAACGATGTCGATTGCTCAGAATCTCTACATGGGATTGCTAGCCAAGCTTGGCGGCAAACGCGCCATTCTGTTCAACAGCGAGGCCGACCGCCTCGCGGAAAAGTGGATTACTGCGTTGAATATTAGGGCTACTGGTAAAGATGCAAAAGTGGTCGAGCTTTCGGGGGGCAATCAGCAGAAAGTAGTGATCGCCAAATCGCTCGTGCAGGAGCCCGAACTCATTATTTTCGACGAGCCCACCCGGGGTGTCGATGTTGGCGCCATCGCCGAGATTCACCAACTCATCAACAAGCTGGCGGATGAGGGCAAGGCGATCGTCGTCATCTCGTCATATTTGCCCGAAGTTATGGCAATTTCGGACCGGATATTGGTGAGCCGGCAAGGCAAGGTGGTTGAAGAGTATTCGGCACTCGAAGCGACCGAAGAAAAAATCATGTACGCCGCCGTACATTAGGCCCCGACCAATCCCCGCCGCATCAAATTGGGTCAAGCCATATGATCGTGACCGTTGCTCGCATGTCGGCTTTTGGCCTAGGCTGTGTGAAAACATGCGCGGGCGAGGAAGACGCAGAATTGCATTCTCTATTGTCGTCTCCCGACGGTGTTCACCAGCGTTGTTGTTTTTCCAATCGGCAAAATCGAGACAAACTTTCTATCCGCAAATTCAATTTCGGAGTTTTCACACAGCCTGGGCCCGAAGCTGACCAGCGCCTACCCCTTGTCAATGTCAGCTAATCGGGGTGAAGCAGACGTGGCGATTTGATCGGCGACATGTTGACTCCATCGATCGAGTGCATCTTTGCGCTCTGTCAAAAATTCATGCTTCTGATACACCGCCGCCACTCCTGAAATCGTCCCAGCCTGGTGATTGAGTATTTTATCGGCGACATGTGGCGGCACCCCAAGACGTGCCATGCCGGTGACGACAGTGCGGCGTAGGTCGTGGATCCGCCATCCAGTTACGCCTGAAAGCTGATCCAGAGCTTCCTTGGCGTATTTGAATGATTGGAAGTTCTTGCCGCCTGAGGTCGCGAAGACAAAACGACTGTGTCGTGGCTGGCCTTTGATGATCTCCCAGACCCGATCAGAGAGGTGAACGAGATGGGCTTTCGCGTTCTTGGACCGGTACGAAGGGATATGCCAAGTGCGGGTTGCCTCGTCGACTTCGGTCCAAGCCATTTGCGCAACTTCCTCGCGGCGCTGGCCAGTGAGCGCGAGAACTTCAAGGATGGCCCCGAAAGGGCCTAGCATACTTCGCCCTGTCAGAATTACCGCCGACAATTCCTTGTCATCCAAGGCGCGGTCGCGCGAACGATCAGGCGGGCGGAGATTAAGTCCCTCGACGGGAGAAAAATCGATTACGGCTCGCCCCACGCACCACCGAAAGAAGGTCTTTAAGACCTTGGCGATGTTGCGATTGGCTCCCGGACCTCGCTGGGCGACTTCGCCCACAAGATCGACGATGTCTCGCCGCTTAATGTCATGGATGCTTTTCGTGCCCCATCGCGGGATGACGTCATTGCGGAGCCGACTGGCGACGGCAGGGCCGGACCGCAGGCCGGCCAGCCGCTCAACGATGAACGTCTCAACAAGTCCATCCACGCGATCGACGACCAGACGACGCCGTGAGTTTGCTTTTTCAGCGGCAGGATCCCGGCCGTCGAGGCGTGCCACGAAAATCTTCTGAGCTTGGGCCCGCGCCATGGCGAGGGTTACCCGGCCGTAGGGCCCGATCGTATATTTGCGCAACCGCGAGCCAGCCCCACCGGTGCGGTAAAGGACGATGAAAACCCTTTTGCCTTTTGGTGTGACTTTGACGCCGAAGCCCGGCAACCCTGCGTCCCAGTAAACCGTCTCCTTAGCGGTGACATGTAAATCGTCGATCGCACTCTTGGTAATTTTGATGGTCGGCACCTGACCCTCCCGCGCTACCTTGGCCCCATATAGGTAGCATCCACGGGCAAACGAGAGGATAGCCGGTAAATCGCAGTCTAATTGAAATCAATATAATCCACTGCAAAATCAACAACCGTCAACCGCCGTCCATCTCGGTCCGCCGATACCCCGAGACCGCCCGGGTGCGGAGTGCAAATCCGCCCGCGGGCACCGCCCTTGCTCCCACAATCGGGTATGCCTCGCGAAAGCGACCCTCGAATGAGCAAGATGAGACACGCCGTAACATAATCGGTGACTGTTGTCAACAACGCGATGTTGTACTTCACAGACCCATGCGGGTATATTAGCGGTTGAGGGGTGAGTCGTGAGCATCATTGCCCCTAATCGGGTCGTCTACCTCAATCCTTTGGAGGAGAGCGGCCCCGTCCAGGAACCGCTAATGCGTTTTCGGCTGACTTATGAAGGAGAATTAAAGGCGTCTGGGCGCGACCCCGAGAATGGGCAACACAACCGAATGGCTCCGCACAAGCAGGCCATTCGGAAGATCTTTCACGGTCAGCTAAGGCAATTTTGGCAGACGAATAAGTTTCTAAGAGAACAGACGCTCCATCAAGACGAAATTCATATAGCTCCGGGACAAGTGCCACACTTTATGGGCACGTTATTCATGGGGGTCGGCAGCGGTAAGACATTGCCATTGGTCGAGTATGTCGGGTCGAATTTCCAGAGGAACGGCTATCGATTTGTCCCATTGGTTTGCGAGGAGTTTTCGCTTCTGTGCAACCTCAATATTCTGTTCTTGCGTCGCGATTACCCGCTTGGAGTTATCAGCGCTGGCGATCTCGACAACCGCGTGAAGACCATAATTGATGCGTTGCGAATGCCTCAAGGCGCGCACGAATTGAGAGGCAACGAATCCCCGGCGGCGGGCGAGGACCCGTTCTTTTGTCTTTTAGAGGATGACGACTTAGTCACGGGTCTAACCGTAGAATCAGATATGCTTCTTGATCCTCCGCCGAGCGGCGATGCCGGGCTTAGTCAAGTCAAACTGGTTATTTCTGTCGAATTAAAGCCGGATAGCGTGACGATGTTCAATCTCGGTTTCGCTTAGCAAATGCCGGCGCAAGCTTTTTGAATGCGCGATCTAGCGTATCAGGACTTTCATCAACACCGAGCTTTCGAGCGGTCTCAAGAAACCGTTCGTATTGCCGCTTATCCTTCTCCTTCGGCTTGCGTTTTTGCTTTTCGCCGGCTTTTCCCATAGGGCCGCTCAGTTATGAGGTGTTCGATAGGTTAGTCGCTTGCCCATGACGCCTTTAAGTGCGCGTTCGGTTCGCGCCATGTCGTCTACGCCCAACCGAACACGATTGGAATAGCGGAAATCAAATTCGGCGAGATAGCGGTGCAGGTGCTTTTCGCTGCAATGCTGGTAGACGCCCTTCATGCCACGTTTGAAGATCGAGTAGTAGCCTTCGACAGTGTTGGTGCTGATTACCCGCTCACCGTCATAGCGAACGTACTCATCAGCGCTGTGCTTTACGGTTTCGTGGCTGGCGAACCGCCGGCCGATGTCGTCATAGTGAGGCGCTTCGTCGGTCATCAATTCACTTTCGCGAGCGATGTTGTCGCGAACAAGCGAGTGAACCTGTCCGGCGCTGGTATCCTCGATATGGAAACTACGCGCGCCGCCTCCGCGCTGTACGAGAGTGAGAACCGCGTTTTTGTGTCCCCACCCACTGCGGCGTTTCTTCTCGCCTTCAATGCGACCGATGAAGGTTTCATCGGCTTCGACGATCTCGCCAGCGCCGCCCATCGGGGTCATGCCGACAACACGCATGGCCTCACGGATGCGATGCGACATGAACCATGCGGTTTTTAAGGTGACGCCCAAAGTGCGCGAAAGCTGGTTGCTCGAAATGCCTTTCTTGGACGAGCAGAGCAAGAAGATCGCTTGCAGCCAAATCCGCATCGGGACGTGACTGTCCTCGAAAACTGTTCCAACCTTCACGGTGAACTGCTTGCGGCACTGGTAGCACTTGTAGGTGCCAATGCGGGTGCTCTTGCCCTGCATCTTTGAAAGGCGATCAACGCCGCCGCAATGGGGGCAAATGGGGCCGTTCGGCCACAATCTGGCTTCAACCCAAGCGTAAGCGGCAGTCTCATTTTGGAGGACTTCTGCGGACAGGATCGACTTAGCCATGACACCGTTTTCCATTATGTAAATCAATGATGTCACGGAACAATGGGTCTGTCAAGTACAATATTGCCGTCAACAATAAAGGCGCCATTTACGTGACGGCCGTGGCATTCCGTGCGGGCGCTGAAAAAGGGGCATAGTTAGAATAAGCGCGCGTAAATCCACAGCCAGCTGGCGGCCATCTCCGGGCCGTCAAGTTGTCACATTTCCATGCCGCCATTCGCGGGTCGGTGGAGCCGCCCGAAAAGGGGCGGACGGGATGTAAGGGGATGCATCATGAGCTCTGTCAAGCCGGTCGATAAATCGCCCGAAATGGAAGTCGAGGGAAATATCCGCGAGTTGGTGCGGCGCGACAGCACGGCGCTTCGCCACGCCGAGAGCGACAGCGAAATGAGTGCAAACAATCTCAATTCGTTGCTGCGCCGGGTGTCGGCGACTTCGACGCGCGAGATTGACGAGCTCATCGGTGAGTTGCAGACCTTGCGCGAAAAGCTGCAAGCCGACGGTAATCGCGTTCAACGTGACATCGCGGAATACGCGGAACTGAGTCAATCGGTGATGCAGGTGACGAAGATCATCTCGGAGAGCGTGAAGAAACTGCCGGGCGCTCCAAGCGTCAGCCCTTAGGGCGAATTGGTCCGCAGGATGTGTTGAGCGAACGGCTCCGCTTGAAGCGGCCGGTCAGGCGACAAGTGCCCGTTCTCTTGCTGCTTGTGGTTACGCGGCGCGAGCTTGAAAAGCCGCGCAACCCCACCACCCCTGAAGCCACCTGCCGGCGGCTTCATCGATGATGCTCGCCTATCGGCCTCCGCCGCTTACCAGCAGGGAACGCACCTGCAACAACGGGGAGCGCACGCACTGACCCAGCCCGGGCCACAACCACAGTAACCAGTTCCTCCGTTACATGCCGCCGGTTTGATGATCGGGGTTGCGTTCTTGAGCGCATGGATGCTGGAGGTTCCGCGCTCCTGATTTTGCGCGCTGGCCGGCAAGGAGATGGCTCCCAGCGCGAGCGCCGCTGCCGCCAAAGTTATGGTGAGTTTTCTCATAGGACTTGCTCCTGTTCGCAGGACTGCCTGAAGAGACAAAAGCAATATACACGATTCCGAGGGTCCCTGCGAGGTTCCTTTTTCGTTACCGCCTTATTCGCACCGACCCATTCCCCACTCACGCCGTGACGACGTAATTCCCGAACCTTTTTAGATTTTCTTTCTGCTTCTCGTTGCGCGGCGGCAGATTGAACAGGCGCGCGGCATTGCCGCCTAAGATGTTGTGTTTGGCCTTCTCCGACAGGAATGGCAGATCCCAGATCGTCGACGGCAGATCGAAATCCCAGTGCGGATAGTCGGAGGAGTACAGCAGTTGTGTTTCCGCGTTGATCATGCGGAAGGTGCATTCCATCGCGTCGTAATCCTGAATCTCCATCGGCTGCGACGAGTAATACATGTCGCGCATGTAATCCGACGGCTTCTTTTTCAGGAGCGGCGCCTCGGACGGCCGCAGCATGTATTCGTGGTCGAGCCGCTGCATAAGGAACGGTATCCAGGCGAGGCCGGATTCCATCCAGATCACCGGCAGTTTCGGGAAGCGCTCGCTAATGCCGTTGATCACCCAGTTGGTGCAGTTGATGACGTTGTACCAGGTGAAGCCGAGCGCATGCGCAGAGATGAAGCGGTTGCAGCTCTTGAAAACCGGTTCGCCCCAGTTCACGCCGGAATGAAACGCGATGGCGAGGCCGCGTTCCTCGATCGCGCGATAGACTTTCATGTAGGCATTATCGTGCACGCCCGTGCCGGAGCGCACGGTCGTCACCATGAAGCCGCCGACATTTTTGCGCCCGCCGAACGTCTCGACGTGGCGTAAAGCCGCGTCGGGATCGCTGAATGGCAGGCACAGCAGGGAAAAGAACCGGCCGCCCGCTTCCGGCATCACCTTCTCGGTGAGCCAGCGGTTATAGGCCCAGCACAGCTCGACCTCCATTTCGGTCTGCGGATGCAGGCCGATATTGAGCATGCCGGTCGGGAACAGGCAGGAATAATCAACGCCCATGGCATCCATCCAGCGATGGCCGAGCTGCACGTCGCGGATCCTGCCGTCATCGGTCTTCTCGGTCTGGCGCAACGGGTAGCGCGTCACGCGGCCGCCCATGTCCTGATAGCCGGTCGGGATCGGCACGATGCCCGGTTGCTGCTTCTTGTTGCGGCCCGACATGGTGAGCTGGCGCAGCACATCGTTTTCCATGAACGGCAGGAATTCGTCGTAGTGCTCGTTCTCGTAATGATGCGCGTCGGCATCGACGATCAGAATGTCGTCGAAATTCCGTTTGTACGCCTGCTTGCGCGCATGCGCCAGGAGCCGAGAGGTGTTGAGCTCCTCGGTAGGCACGCGGCGGCCGCGGTCGGATATCAGATCCATGATGTTGCTCCGGGCATTCCAAACTCTTGCAGCGACTATTAACGTCCCGTCCAGCCTTGCCACATGCCGAGCTCGAAGGCGGCAAGGTCGGCGGCGCGGAGTAATCCGCTGGCGGTGACCATCACGTCGGTGGCGGACAGCGAGTTCTTCGCCACCGGCATGAACTGCTCGCCGGCTTCGCGGCGCGCGGTATAGAGCCGGCAGGCGGCCGCGATCACCGTCTGCAACGCCTCGGCGCTGAGAACGTCGAGCCGTCCGTCGGCGATGCCGCGCGCGATCGCGGCAGCGACGCGTTTTGCTTCCGCGGAATTTGCGGCATTCGCAGCCTTGGCGTTCGGCTTCGCCGGCCGCTCGGCGGTGCGTGAGGCGCGAGCGGCCTTGGCCGCGCGATCGAGTGCGTCTTTGGTGGCGCGTCTAGGCGAGGACATAGACCTCGTCTCCCTTTTGCACGATCTTGTACTTTTTCAGCTTCATGCGCCGGTCGCTGACGCATTCGCCGGTCTTCATATCGTATTCCATGCCGTGCCACGGGCACACGAAATGCAGTTCGCTCTCGGAGAAGAACAGCCCCATCGAGGTCTTGTCCGGCCGCAACCGCTCCTCGACCTTGGCGATGGTCAGCCCTTCGCAGGCCGGCCCGCCCTGATGCAGGCAAAAATTACTGTAAGCGTAGAACTCGCCCTCGTGCCGGAACACGCCGATCTCGTTGTCGCCGACAAAGACGATGCGGCGCTCTCCGTCCTTGAACTCGCCAACCTTGGCGACAAATTTTTCCGGCATTGGCGTTTCCAGTTATTTCATTCCACATAGCATGAACCGAGTTGGGCGTGCACCGCTCGCCCAGCGTTTATTTCCGTCACCCCGAGGTGGCCGCGAAGCGGCC